>Ga0184629_10000214_pt1 | contig 25811 bp, 26 predicted proteins | sample PLM4_32_b1_FD_133158 | JGI IMG/M metagenome (GOLD analysis project Ga0184629, IMG submission 133158) | Groundwater sediment microbial communities from an aquifer in East River, Colorado, USA - PLM4_32_b1 | ecosystem: Environmental > Terrestrial > Soil > Riparian zone | place: USA: East River...
GTCCACCGCCTGGCTGGAGGCGGCGCGGATCCTCCTCTGGCCGTCCGCCCTGTCGCCGGACTACTCCGGGGAGGCGCTCGCTCCCGCGCTGACCTTCGGCGATCCGCGCGCTCTGGCGGGCGCCGGAGTCGCGTTGCTGCTGATGGTGGGATGGATCGCCGCCGTCCGGCGAGGTGGGGGGGCGGCGATCGCCATTCCGCTGCTGGTCGTCCCCTACCTCCCGGCGGCAAACCTCCTCTTCGCCGCGCCCAACCTGTTCGCCGGCCGCCTTCTGTACCTCCCTCTCCTCGGTTTCACCCTACTGGCGGTCAGCGTCGTCACCTCCCTCCTCGCGCAACTTCCCGGTCTTGGCGCGGGGCGCCGGTGGGCGGGGCCCGGGCTGCTCGCTGCGGGAGTCGTCCTTCTCGCCTCGGCGACCCTCATGCTGCATACGCACTACCGCGATGATCTCGCGGTATGGCAGCGGGCGACCGAGATCGGGCCCGGGAACGCCAAGGCCTGGTACAACCTCGGCAACGCCTGGATGCGGCGGCGGGAGGCCGGGAAGGCGGGCACGGCGTTCGAGCGGGCCGTCACCCTGCGGCCGGGACTTGGGATCGCCTGGGCGAACCTGGGGGCGGCGCGCGCTTCGGCGGGGGATCTCGACGGGGCGGAGGCTGCCTTTCTGCGGGCGCTCGCGGCCGACCCGGGACTCGCCCAGCCGCACGCGGCGCTCGGGGCGCTGGCGGCAGCGCGCGGGGAGACCCTGGCGGCTCGCCGCCACCTGCGGACCGCGCTGGTGCTCGACCCGGACCTGGCCGACGCCGGCCGCGTCCGTCAGCTCCTGGCGGCCCTGGAGGCTGCGGGTCCGCCGTAGACTTCAGGGAAGCGTCCGCATGTCCGCCTCTTCCGGCGCCGGGGGATTCGGATTACTATTCCCGTACCGCAAGCGAGAGAGGGAGCCGTGGCGAAGAAAGTCCTCATCTGCGACGACGAGCCGTACATCCTCGAATCGGTTTCCTACCTGGTGCGGGCCGCCGGCTTCGAGGTGTTCACGGCGGAGGATGGCGAGGAGGCGCTGGCGACGGCGCAACGGGAGCGGCCGGCGCTGATGTTCCTCGACCTGATGATGCCGCGGCGGAACGGCTTCGAGGTGTGTCAGGCGCTCAAGCGGGACCCGGCGACGCGCGGGATTCACATCATCATCCTGACTGCCAGGGGCCAGGAGCTCGACCGCGAGCGAGGCGCGGAGGTCGGCGCCGACGAGTACCTGACCAAGCCCTTCAGCCCGCGTAAGCTGCGCGTGCGCCTGCACGAGATTCTCGACCCCGACGGCCCGCCCCCGGTCGATCGATGATCCCGCGACCCCCGGCGCAACGCCCGCGCTGATGGAACGCCCGGACGACCGCGAGCGAGTCGCGCGCGCCAACGAGAGCCTCACGCGCGAGTTGCTCGATGCCTATGAAGAGATCGACCTCCTCCACACTCTCAACGGCATCTTCGCCACCTCCGCCGACATCGACGAGATGGGAGGCCGGCTCCTCGAGGAGGCGGCCGCGGCGTTGCGAGCCGACGCGGCGTTTCTCGTCTACACCGGCGAGGGGATGGAGCAGATCGAGCCGGCGCTGCGCGGAGTAGAGGCGGAGGAGGTGCAGGCGTTCGTCTCGGTCGCCGGGAGTCGTCTGCTCGCCGGGGAGCCGGCGCTGCTCGACCGAGCCGAGGCCGAGGGGTACGCCCCCAGGCCGCTCCTCTGCGTGCCGCTGCGCAGCCCGGACGGGATCTTCGGGGCACTGGGGCTGCTGCGGCGCACCGACTCCTCGCCGTTCAGCGCCGGCGATCTGAAGACGGCCGAGATTCTCGCCGGACAGGCCTCCGCGGTCATCGTCCGCAAGCGCAACCTGGACCTCGCCTATCTGTCGGCGCGGCTGCGGCAGTCGAACGACGCCCTGCAGGCGCTGCTCGAGATCGGCCGCGAGCTGACGAGGACCCTCGATCTCGATCGCGTGCTGGCGGCGGTCGTGAACCTGTCGTCCCGGGTCGCGGCGTACGACCGAGCGGCGGTGGCGCTCAAGGACGGCACCCGCTGGCGGCTCCGAGCCGTGAGTGGCCAGGAGAAGGTCGATCGCGGCCGTCCGGAGCTGGCCGAGCTGGAGCGGCTGCTGGCGCGGCTCGGCGAGCGCGAATCGGACCTCCTGGTCGAAGCGGGTGCCGACGGCCAGCCGCACGTCGAGCCCCCGGATCTGCAGCGGCATCTCGCCGCCTACTTCGAGCAGTCGGGAATGCGGGCGCTCTACGCGATCCGCCTCGCCGATGAGGACGGGCTGCTGGGGATCCTGGCGTTCGAGCGCGCCGTGCCACCGGGCCTGTCGGAACGGGAGCGCGAACTGGTCGCCGGGCTCGCAAACCAGGCCACCGTCGCGCTCCGCAACGCCCAACTCTACCGCCAGGTGCCGCTCCTCACCCTGCTCGAGCCGATGCTGGCTCGTCAGCGCTGGCTGCGGAGGCTCCCCTGGTCGCGTCGCGCGGCGGGAGCAGCCGCGGTCGTGGTCCTGGGAGCGCTGGCCTGGATCCCGTTCCCGCTGCGCGTGGGCGGCAACGCCATCCTGGCGCCGGCTCGCACCGTGACCGTCAGCACGCTGGTGCCGGGTCGGCTGGCCGAGATCGAGGCGCGCGAGGGAGACCAGGTCATCGCCGGGCAAGCGCTGGCGCGGCTCGACGATCGCGAATACCGCCTGCGACGCGAGGAGGCGCGGACACAGCTCGTCGCGGCGGAGCGCCTGATCGCCCAGGCCGAAGCGGCGGGGGACCCGCGCCGCGCGGCGGTGGAGCGGGAACGGCTCGAGCGGCTGCAAGCGGAGCTGACGGCCGCGGACGTGGCGCTCGCGGAGACGGTGCTGCGCGCGCCGGAGGCCGGGGTGATCCTGACTCCGCGGCTGCGCGAGCGCCGCGGCGAGCGCCTCGAGGCGGGCGCCGCCCTGTGCACCCTGGCGGCCCTCGACGCGCTGGAAGCGGAGATTGGCGTGCCCGAGAGCGAGGCCGCCTACGTCCGCGAGGGGATGCCGGCGGAGGTGCGGCTCTATCGCGATCCGGCGAAAACGCTGCACGGGGAGGTCCACCGCCTCCACCCCGCCGCGGAAGAGCGCGATGGTGAGATCGTCGTCGTCGCCCGGGTGCCGCTGACCAACCCGGATGGCGTGTTGCTTCCGGGGATGGGAGGGCGGGCGCGGATCGTCGCGGGCCGCGGACCGCTCGGCTACTGCCTTCTGCGCCGGCCGGCGCGCTGGGTGCGCTCATGGATCTGGTTCTGAAGCCCGGGCCCGCTTCCGCCGCGCTGCTCCTCGCGCTCGCGGCCGTCTCCTGTGGCGCGCCGGAGAGAGGCGACACCCCGCCGGAACCGCAGGCGCCGGGTGCGCTCAGCGCCCCGCTCCCGCTCACGGTCGTCGCGGCGGCGGGCGAGCGGGTGGAGCAGGTGGTCGAGGTCGAGGCGCGGGTGCTCAGCGAGTCCGAGGTCACCGTGGTGGCGCGGGCGGATGGAATCGTCGCCGACGTGCTGGTGAAGCGCGGCGATCGGGTGGAGGCGAACCAGCTGCTGGCCCGCCTGGAGCGGCGCGAACGAGAGCTCGAGATGCGCGCTGCCGGAGCTGAGCTGGCTCGCGCCCGGGGGGTCGAGGAGAAGCGGCGCGCGCTGCTCGACCAGGGGCTCGTCTCCCAGCTTGCGTACGAGGAGTCCTTGCACGATCTGGAGGTGGCGGAGGCGGCCTGCGATCTTGCGGAGCACCTCCTCGACCGCACCGACGTGCGGGCGCCGATCGCGGGTGTGGTCGTTGAGCGTGCCGTCCGCCCCGGGCAGTTCGTCCGCGCCGCGGACGGCGCCTCGTTGTTCCGCCTCGCGGGGAGCGGTCCGCGGGAGGTGCGCATCTACCTTCCTGAGTGGGTGAGCGACTACCTGCGGGTGGGCGATCCCGTCGCCATCACTTCGCTCTACCACGAATCGCCGCCGAGCGAGGGGAGGATCGCCTGGGTCAGTCCCGTGCTCGATCCGCTCGCCGGCACGGTGGAGCTTCGCCTCGTGCTGCCGCCGGGACGGGCGACGGCACCCGGGGCCCTGCTGCGCGTGCGCTTCGACCTGCGCTCCGACCCGGCACGCGTGACGCTGCCGCGCGCGGCAATCCTCGAGACCGATCCGGCCCCGGGCGCGGAGGCGACGGTCGAGGTCGAGGGCGACGGCGCAGGGTCGCCACGGCGGGTGCGAGTCGGCGTCGTCGACTCCGCCCGCGTCGAGATCCGCGCGGGCCTGAGGGTGGGGGAGCGGGTGCGCCTGCGTGGGCCGGCCGCGGGGAGGTAGAAGCCGCAAATGGAAGCCGCGAGCGCCTTGTATCCCGACCTCCCCGCCGCGAACTCCTCACGGCCACGCCTGCGGGCGGGAATCAAGATCCGGCGGCAGCTTCAGGACGGGGAAGCGGTCTACATCGTTCGCCATCCGGAGACGCAGCGGTTCTACCGTTTCCGGGAGACCGAGCATGCGGTGCTGCAGCTCCTGGACGGGAGCTCGACCCTCGAGGAGATCGCCGAGCGGTTCGCGTCCGGCGGCTCCGGGAGGTCGCTCTCCGCCGCGGCGGTGGAGGCGTTCGTCACCTCCCTGCGCGATCTCGATCTGGTGGAGCGTTCGCTCGGCGAGCGGCGGCTGGCGCTCTACGAGAGGCTGCGCCTGCAGCGCACCCGGCGGCGTTCCCGGATCAAGAGCGTGCTGTTCCTGCAGAAGAAGATCTACGACCCCGACCGGCTGTTCGAGCGACTCCTCAACCTGTTCTGGTTCCTCTGGACCCCGCACTTCGTCGTGGTCTCGCTCCTGCTCCTGCTCGGGGCGGCGGTCGTGGTCGGGCTCGAATGGAGCGCCTTTGCGGCGGGTTTCCGGGCCTTCGTCGTCGATCTGTCGGACCTGGAGCGAGCCGGCCCCAACTACATCTTCATGCTGGGCACGTGGATGTGGATGACGCTCATTCACGAGGCGTGCCACGGGATCACCTGCAAGCGTTTCGGCGGCGAGGTGCATGACGTGGGGGTGCTGCTGTTCTACCTCCAGTTTCCGGGGTGCTACTGCAACGTCAACGACGCCTGGAGCTTCTCGAGCCGCGCTCAGCGCGTCTGGGTGACCCTGGCCGGAGGGTACTCGGGGATCGTGCTGGCGGCCCTGGGGGTGTTCGCCTGGTGGGCGACGCCGCAGGGAAGTCCGGTCCACCGGCACGCGTACGCCGTGATCGTCATCGGCTTCCTCGGCAACGTGCTCTCCAACTTCAACCCGCTGGTTCGCTTCGACGGCTACTACATGCTCGTGGATCTGGTCGAGGTCCCGAACCTGCAGGTGAACTCCTTCAAGTTCGTCGGCTCGTGGTTCCGCCGCCGGCTGCTCAGGGTCCCCGAGGATCCGATGTCGGTTTCCCGCCGGGAGCGCCGCGTCCTGGCTGTCTACGGCGTCTGCGCGCTCGTCTACCTCAGCCTCACCATGGTCGTCTTCCTCGGCTTCGTGGGCGACCTGCTCCTGCGGCACTTCGGAGAGTCCGGATGGCTGCCGCTGCTGGCTCTGGCCGCCTTTGTGCTGGAGCGGCCGACGCGTGCCGTCGTGGGGGGAGTGCGCAAGATCCGCATGGCGCGGGGGCCAGGCCGGCGCTCGGCAGTCCGGGTCGCGGTGGGGACGCTTTTCGCCGCCGCCGTCCTGCTCTGGCCGCTCCCGGCCTGGATCGCCGGGAGTGCGCGCCTCGAGGCGGCGGATCCCCCCGCGGTGCGCGCCGCGACGGCGGGAAGGGTGGTGGAGGGTGCGGAGGCCGGAGACGAGGTAGAAGCGGGAGCGCCCCTGGTGCGCCTCGAGAACCCGCTGCGGGTCGCCGAGGCTCGCCTGGCGACCGCGCTGGCCCGCGAGGCGCGGGAGACGGTGGCGCGCGCCGAGGCCGAGGGGAGGCCGGCGGAAGCGGCGCGACTGCGGCTCGGGGCGGAGGCCCGGACGTTCGCCGCCGAGCGGCTGCAGCTGGCAGTAGGTGCACTTGCCATCACGGCGCCGCGAGCCGGGATTGCGGGGTGGCCGGGGGCCGAGCGACGGATCGGAACGGTGGTCAGCGAAGGGGAGATTGCGGGCCGGGTGTTCGCACCGCACCGCTGGCAGCTACGGATGCGAATCCCGGAGCGCCGGCTCCTCGATCTCGATCGGGACGCCACGGCCTGGATCCAGGTCACCGGGCAGCCGGGTAAGGCCTTTGCCGGGCGAATCCTCTCGCTGGACCCGGCGCGAGCGGCGAACGAACGGGAGGAACGCGAGGCGGCGCTCGCCGATCCGACGCTCCGCCCGCGCGCTTTCTACATCGCGCTCATCGAGGTGGCGGATCCGGAGGCTGAGCTGCGCGCCGGCCTGAGCGCCCGCGTCCGGCTCGCGTCCTCCCGCCGCAGCCTCGGGTCGCATGCGGCCCGCTGGCTCGCGCGGTTCGTCGGCGAACGCCTGTGGCTGTGAGCCGCCCGGAGTTGCACCCCGTCAAACAGGAACACGCCTCCGCCGCGGAAACCCCTCCGTCCCCGCGGCATCGGCGTGTCTCGTTCCCGTCGCGGCATCGCCCTGTCGGGCGAACCGCGCTTGCGACCGGCTTAGGTCTCGAGGCTCGGGTCCTTGATCTTCATCCCGCCCCGGATGACGCTCGGCGCCACGCGGTCCTCGAGGGTCTCGACCTTCAGGCTCCGCACTTCCTCGCCCAGCCCGGCCTTGATCTTCTTCCGCTGATCCGGCGTCAACTCGATCGTCACTGCCTTCCGCTTCGCCATGGTAGTTCTCCTTTGACTGTGGCCGCGGCCGTTCGGCCGCGAGTGGGTCGGGGCGCGGCTCTGCGTCGCGCCCCGAGGTTGCTTTAGGGCTGGCTCGGGTCCTTGACGTTCATCCCACCCCTGATGACGCTCGGCGCCACGCGATCCTCGAGGGGGTCGAACGTCAGCATGTCCACCACCCGCCCCGTCTCCCGCTGGATCTTCGACTTCTGCGTCTCCGTCAGCTCGATCGTGACCTTCTTCGTATCTGCCATGGCCGTTCCTCCTGTGGTGGGCGACTAGCGCCCGCCGTTGAGTTGCCTGCTTTCTCTCGCGGCTGCTTCCCGCGTCGTCTATCCATACAGCAAGGTCGATGCCAGCCTGGTGCGCCGCGCGCCGCGCGGGGCGCGCCGGCTCGAAATCGTTGCTGGCCCTGGAATCTGAACTGGTGGCTTGAGCGGCGCGGGAGAAGCGCGGGGATCGAGAGGGTCAGGAAAGGGGAGGAGCTTCCTCCCCGCGGGGAAGGAATTCCCCGGCCTGGCCGCCGTCGAACCGCGGCGGCCCCCGCGACTCTGCGCGTCACAGCTCGTGCTTGCGGCATAGGTATTTCATCCGGTCCTTGTTGACCCCGAGCAGGCGCGCGGCCTGCGTCTTCACTCCGCCCGCCTTCTGCAGCGCGCCGCGCAGGAGATCGCGCTCATGTCGCGCGAGGTACTCCTCGAGCCGGAACCCCTCCTCCGGGATGGCCAGCCCCCCATCGCGGCTGGCGCCGGGAAGCGCGGAGACGACCTGGGGCGGGAGGTCGGCGAGCTCGATCGTCTCGCCGTCCGCGAGGAGCACCAGGCTTTCGATTACGTGGCGTAGCTCGCGGACGTTGCCCTTCCAGCGATGGGCGATGAGCGCCTCGAGCGCTGCGGGGGAGAGGCGGCGGCCCCTTCCGTCATGGTCCTTGACCGCGAGGGCGAGGTAATGGGCGACGAGCGCCGGGATATCCTCGCGCCGCTCGCGCAGCGGCGGCAGGACCAGCGAGACGACGCGGATGCGGTAGAGCAGGTCCTCGCGGAACTTCCCCTCGCTGGTGTCCCGATCGAGATCCTGGTTGGTAGCCGCGATGACGCGGATGTCGACCTGGATCGACTCCTTCCCTCCGACGCGCTCGAATGCCCGGGTCTCGAGCACCCGCAGGAGCTTTGCCTGCGCCGCCGCGTTCAGGGTGCCGAGCTCGTCCAGGAAGAGCGTGCCCCCATCGGCCTGCTCGAACCGGCCGACGCGCCGGTCGATCGCTCCCGTGAAGGAGCCCTTCTCGTGTCCGAACAGCTCGCTCTCCACCAGCGCGTCGGGGATGGCCGAGCAGTTGACCGCCACGAACGGTCCGTCGGCCCGCTTGCTGTGCGCATGGAGGGCCCGCGCGACCAGCTCCTTGCCGGTGCCGCTCTCCCCCTGGATCAGGACGCTGGCGTTCGACTCCGCCACCTTGCTGATGGTCGCGAGCACCCGCTGCATAGCCGCGGACTCCCCGATGAACGAATCGAAGCGGTGCCGGCGGCCGTGGTCCTCGCGCTGGCGCTGGATCTCGTCCGCCAGCCTGCGGCGCTCGAAGGCGCGGCGGACGATGATCTCCAGCTCGCGGGTGTCGATCGGTTTGGCGAAGAAGTCGTAGGCTCCGGCCGCGACGGCGTGGAAGCCGGCCGAGCGCTCGGGGTCACCGCTCATGGCGATACGCACCGTGCGCGGCCGCAGCGCGGCGATCTCCTGGAGGATGCCGATCCCCTCCTCAACGGAGTCGAGGTGCGGCGGCAGGTGCATGTCCACGAGGGCGACATCCGGGTCGAAGGCGCCATTGGCGAGCAGCCGCCGCGCTTCCTCGCGCCCGGAGGCGGTCTCCACCTCGCAATGCCGCCGGAAGAAGAGGCTGATCTGGCGCCGCAACTCCGGGTCATCGTCCACGATGAGCAAGGCGCCTGACCCCGCCGTCATGCCGCGTGTTCCGCGGCAGGTGCCACCGGCAGGAGGACCCGGAAGGTCGTCCCCCGGCCCGGCGCCGACTCCACCTCAATACGCCCGCCGTGAATCTCCACCGTCTCGCGGCAGGAGAACATCCCGAGCCCCAGCCCGCCCGACTTTGTCGAGCGGAACGGGGCGAACAGATCGCGATCGATGAACTCCGAGGTCATGCCGGCCCCTTCGTCCGTCACGGCAACCTCGGCGAGTCCGGGCTGAACCCCGTCCGCCCGCAGCCGGGTGCTCACCTGGAGGCGCCCGCCGCGCGGCATCGCCTCGACGGCGTTCCGGAGCACGTTCACGAACGCTTCCTCGAGGTAGGGGAGGTCGACGATGGCGGGGGGCAGCGGTTCGAGACGAACCTCGGTGCGGATTCCCGGCGCCGCGGCGGCGCCGGAGGTCCGCAGTGCCGCCTCCACGGCCCAGTTCAGGTCGCCCGGGCGTCGCAGCACCATCGCCTCGCGTTGATCCCGGAAGCGGCGCACCAGCGATTGGAGGCGGTCGACCGTGTCCGCGACGGTCGCGGCGCAGGCCTCGACGGTCTCCGGATCGGACGGGGCGGCGCGCAGGTTCACCGGCACAAAGCTCAGGCGTGCGGCGAGGTTCTTGAGATCGTGCACGAGGACGGTTCCGAACCGGCGCAGGCAGTACATCTCTACGGCGCGAACGGTCTCGTCGCGGCGAGCCCGAATCGCTCCGGCGACCGCATTCACCGCCTCGGCGACGTCGGCCAGCGGATCCTCCGGGTCGATCTCGAGACGATGATCGAGTTGATCGCTCGCCAGCCGCTGCAGGGCGTCCCGCAGGCGGTCGATGCCGCTGGGACGGATCACCACCGGCTCATCCACTAGGGCCCCTCCGGGTCGATCCCGCTCCTGGTTCTCAGGTGATGGATCGACTATAGGTGGAGGGTCGCCGGGGTGTCAAGGCGACGACGTACGCCTGACGGAGCAGACGTGCCACCTAGACGATCGTATCGGCTGCTTACTTGGCGAGGTTGCGTGCGAGGAGCTTCAGGGCGACGCGCAGGACCAGCGCCCCGAGCGCCACGCTCAGGCCGACGCTGGCCACCACGGTGGAGAGCAGAAGGAACGAGTTCATTCGCCGCCTCGGGACCTCTGGGCCCGGCGGAGGGCTCGCCGGCAGCTCAAGGTCGGATGGTCCGGTGGGAGCGGCCGGGACGCGGGGGCCGCGCCGGCCGTCGGCCTCCAACGCACCATGGGAGGCCTACCGAAGAGAATCATAGCAACGGGATCGAATCCGCGCAAGTCTTTTTTTGGGCGCGTCTTACATCGGCCATCATGCCGATTTCGTTTCGCTTCATATTCGAATATTGTGATGGCCCCTAGATGATTCTCTCCGCGCTCCTACGGACGAAGTGGACAGTTTTCGACCTTGAATCACCCCAGGGGGGCGTGTAGGATGAGAGAGTGTTCGGTAATCGTCGGACCGGCCCACACCGCCAGTCCGGAAGCCTCGCCGGGGCGGCGAGGCTCCCCCAACCGAAATCTGTCTCGTCCGACGCCCGCAGTTGCGCAGGCGGTCGGATCGCGGTCCGCTCGCGGGGTTTCGTTGGCCCCGATGCAGGAGGCAGGATGCCGAAGTCGGATTCACAGGTACCCGACCCGTCCCAGCCAGTTCCCGGTCCCGCCACGGATCTCGTCGATGACGCCAGTCTCATGGCCGGGTCGAGCCTGGCGCGGCACCGCGGGGAGCTCGAAGATCTCCTGCACTCGCTCCCTGACCGGCCGGATCTGCAGAAGCTGTACGAGCGCAACATCCCGCTCGATCAGATACTCCAGCTCCTCGGCCACCAGGTGGAGCCCGGCCAGATCGAGTACCTCCTCCGCTGTGAGGACCCGCGCCTGGAGATCCACCGCATCCTGGGGAGCGCGTGACGCCTCGGGATCGCCTGCGGGAGATCCTCAAGGAAAGGTCGCTCCGCTTCGGGAGCTTCACGCTCGCCTCGGGTCGAGCCAGCTCGTTCTACTTCGACTCGAAACAGACGACGCTCGATCCGGAGGGGGCGTACCTCACCGCGATCTGCCTGCTTGATCTGGTGCGGGCCGAACGGATTCAGGCCAGCGCGATCGGTGGACTCACCCTGGGCGCCGACCCGATCGTGGGTGCCGTGGCCGCGGTCAGCCACCGCGAAGGGCCTCCCCTCAAGGGGTTCATCGTCCGCAAGGAAGTGAAGGACCACGGCACCGGCCGCCAGATCGAGGCGCCACCCCCCGCCGGAGCGCGCGTCATCATCGTGGATGACGTGGTCACGACCGCGGGCTCCACGCTGCGCGCCATCGCCGCTGCGGAGCGCGAGGGGCTCATAGTCGCCGCGGTGGTCTGCCTGGTGGATCGTGAGGAGGGAGGCGCCGAGGCGCTGAAGGCGTACCCGTTCTTCCCCATGTTCCGACGCAATGAGATCCTGCCCCCCTCGTGATCCCGTCGCTCAACCGCGGCCCACGCCGCGCCCCGCCCGTGGTCGAGTTGCCTCCCGGGACGGCGGACCCGATTGTTGCGCTCGCCGCGCACCCGGGGCCGTTCGCCTGGGGTGATCTCTTCGGCCGGGAGGCCCTGGTAGAAGTCGAGATCGGCTCGGGCAAGGGAAACACCCTGCTGGCGCTCGCCGCCGCCGACCCCGACGCGGACTTCCTGGGAATCGAGGTCGGGTCGAAGTGGATCCGGCTGGCCCGCGCGCGCATCATCCGGGCGGGGCTGACCAACGCCCGGCTCGTCGGAGGCGAGGCGCAGTGGGTCCTCGAGCGCTACCTCCCCGCCGGGGGCCTGGGCCGGGTCCACATCTACTTCCCGGATCCGTGGCCGAAGAAACGACACGCGAAGCGGCGGCTGTTCCAGCCGACCTTCCCTCCCTTGCTCCGGCGCGTGCTTGCCGCCGAGGGGGAGGTGCGAGTGGCGACCGACCACGCGCCGTACCATGCCCAGATCACCGAGGTGATGGAGGTCGCAGGTTGGCGGGTCGACCCGGCGGCGGAGTGGGATGAGGGGCCGGTGAGCTCGTTCGAGCGGAAATACCGGGAACAGGGGCGCGAGATCTTCCGGGTCGTGTTCCGCCCTCCCTGTTGATCGCGGTGTTTCACGGGTGGTACGCTCTCGGCCCACCGCAGCACCCCCCGGCATGACCCGGAGCGAACCGTGACCTCCCTCTCGACGCCTCAGTTCGTGCGCCTCGGCCACTCGCCGGATCCCGACGACGCCTTCATGTTCCACGCTCTCGTCAACCGCAAGATCGACACGGGCTCGTTTCAGTTCGAGCAGATCCACCAGGACATCGAGACGTTGAACCGCCGCGCCCTGCGGGGTGAGCTCGAGGTTACGGCGCTTTCGGTGCACGCCTACGCCTTCCTCGCGGATCGGTATCGCCTCCTGCCGAGCGGCGCGAGCATGGGGGATGGGTACGGGCCGCGGCTCGTCTCGCGCCACGCTCTCACGCGCGACGAGCTGCGCCGCACCCCGATCGCGGTCCCGGGCCGCCTCACCTCGGCGTTCCTGGCGCTGGCGCTGTACCTGGACGGCGAGTTCCCGCACGAAGTGGTGCCGTTCGACCGGATCATGGAGGAGGTTGAAGCCGGGCATTTCGCCGCCGGTCTGCTGATTCACGAGGGGCAGCTCACGTACGCCGACCACGGGCTGCGGCTGCTCGCCGACCTAGGCGTCTTCTGGGGGGAACGCGAAGATGGCCTGCCGCTGCCGCTCGGCGCGAACGGCGTGCGCCGCGACCTTGGCGACGTGCGCATCCTCGAGATCTCGACACTGCTCAGGCGCAGCATCGACTACGCGCTCGATCATCGTGAGGAGGCGATCGACTATGCCGCGGGCTTCGGCCGCGGTCTCGATCGCGCCCGCACCGATCGGTTCGTCGGCATGTACGTGAACGAGTGGACCCGTGATTTCGGCCCCCGCGGGCGCGAGGCGGTCCAACGCTTCCTCGACGCCGGCCACCGGATCGGCCTGCTGCCAACGCGCGTCGTCGCCGACTTCGTCCCCGCCGGATGACCTCCACCGACGCAGGGGGAGGTCCCGAGCTGGAGCGTGCCCCTCTCATCCCGGCGTTCGCCGCCGCCGGGGCCGACCCGCCTGCCGAGCTTGCAGCGCTGCGCCACGCGGCGGGACTCGTCGATCGGAGCGCACTGTCCCGGCTGCGGGTGGAAGGCTCCGTCCGCGCCGCCTACCTGCATCGCGTCACGGCTCAGTCGCTCGCGGGCCTCGGGCCGGGTGCCGGCGCCCGCGCGGCGCTCCTCGAGCGCACCGGCAAGATCATCGACGTCGCCACCGTGCTTTCCTTTCCCGACCACCTGCTGTGGATCTCGGCCGCCGGCAGGGGTAGCGCGGCCGCCGCGGCGCTGCGCCGCACGATCTTCCGCGACGACGTCCGGGTCGTGGAGGAGACGGTGCGGAGCGCTCTCCTCCTGTGGACCGGGCCGCTCGCGGCTGCCGGACTGGCGGGACTACTTGCGTCCGGACGAGCGCCCGTCGAGCCGCTGACATGGGAGCCGCTCGGAGGCGAACGCGTCGGGGGGGCCGTACGCTTGCCACCGGTGGAGCCGGCGGCGTTCCTGGTGCTCGCGGCGGCGGCCTCAGCGGCGGCGGTTGCGGGGGTTCTCGTCGCCTCGGTCCCAGGGGGGATGGCCGTGGGAGACGCCGCCTTCGCCGCCTGGCGCGTGCTGCACGGGGTCCCGGAGGGGGAGTGCGAGATCGACGCGGAGGCGAACCCGCTCGAGCTGGGGCTCGAGGACTCGATGGACCTGCGCAAGGGGTGCTTCACCGGCCAGGAGGCGATCGCCAAGATGATCACCCACCATGCGCTGCGCCGCCGCCTCTTGGGGCTGCGGCTCGCGGGGCACGAGCCGCCGCCGCGCAAGGCGCCGTTGCGGTCCGGAGCCGACGAGGTGGGGTGGGTGACGACCGGAGCTCGACTCGCGGCAAGCGAAGGGGCGATTGCGCTCGCCCTGGTCCGGACCGAGAGCAGCGCCGTCGGGACGAGGTTGCAGGTCGCCGGTGGAGGCGAGGCCGAGGTGGTCGCGCTGCCGTTCGCGGAGGCAAGGGAATGACCGCGAGACCGCGAGAGGCAGGAAGGTGGGCGCGATTCCTGGCCGAAGTCACCGTCGGAGTCGTCGCTGCCGCCCTGGCGGCGCCGGGGCTGACGGCGCCATCCCCTCCAACCCTGGTCGAGGGGGACCTCGCCGCGTTGCGCGACGTGCTCAGCGCCGTCGGGGGAAGGCCGACGGTCGTCAACTTCTGGGCAACGTGGTGCGCGCCGTGCGTGCACGAGATCCCGCTCCTGAATGAGCTGCGGGAGCGGCTGGCGCCCCAGGGCGTGCGCTTCCTCGCGGTCTCGCTCGACCCGTTCATCTACCAGGATCCCGCCGAGGCGCGCGCCAAGGTGTCACGCCTCGTTGCCGAGAAGGGGTTCCGGCTGCCGGTCTTCCTCTACCTGGGCGGACAGGAGAGCCTCAGCCAGATGTATGACCTCCCGCCGGGGCTGCCGTACACCCTGCTGCTCGGCGCCGATGGGAAGGTGCTGGAGCGCGTGGCCGGGCAACTCGAGCCTTCCGAGGTGGAACGGATCGAGAAGGCCGCGCGCGCGGCGGTGGCGGTCGAGTAGGCTCGAGGACAGCTCCTCGCAGCAGCGCATCCCCCGCGCACCCCCGATCGGAGCCTCCACGGGGGATACGGTTGCCTCCGGAAGTCCTACTCCTCTTTCCTGTTTGGGCCGGCTCCGGCCGGAGGCGGCTGTCGTCTCTTCCCCGCCGTTTCCGATACTTCCAGTAGAGGCCAAGGCCTCGCATTCCACAGGACGTCACTCGGGGGGGAACTCCCGCCTACGAAGGGAGGAGGGGGATCATGCTGGGAACGGTGCAACGAATGGTGGCAACCGTCCTAACGGTGGTGGTGCCGGCGGGCTTGGGGGCCGTGGCGGCGGATGGCGGACAGGTCGTTCCCCGCCTGGTGGAGCAATTCGACGCGCTGACGGAGCGGCCGGACCCGCTAGGGTTCTTTCCTACGAACTCTCCCGATGCGACGAGCTGCAAGCACTACCAGGCGATGGTCCGGGTGAACGGAACGGACGGCGTCCCTTACTTCGTGGTCAGCAAGTCGGGGATCATCCCGGACGTTCCTGGGCCCGACGACCAGGCCTGCGGGGAGTTCCTCGGGGGGACGGACGATCCCGGCAGCCTGCTGGTGGTGCGGATGGGATCGCGCGCCCGCACCGGCGAGCGGCTCCGGAGCAACCGTCTCGTGCCGGACGTGGACCTGGCCGACTCGGCGCCCTCGACCTCCGACCAGGAGATCTGGACCGTTCAGTTCGACGGGGTCAGCGGCTGGCCGAACTACGGCCACGCCGGCGGAATGGCGAAGGTGGATGACGTCATTGCGCTCGCGCTCGAGAGCCCCTATGAGGCGGGACTGCCCGACGCGCTGGTGCTGTTCATCGACGTGAGCGACCCGACCGCTCCCCATATCCTGAACCACTTCGAGCCGGTCGAGGTCGGTGCGCACTGCGGTACGATCGGCGTCGTGAGGCAGGCCGACGGCACCTACCTGATGGTGGTGACGGGAGGGGATAACGCGACGCTGTACTTCTACCGTGGCGCGCCGATTGCGCCGGGGCTCTCGGCTCCTCTGGGATCATCCAACCTGGGATGGACGCCGATCGAGCAGTGGGAGGCGGCGGCGGGCTCGAGGCTTGGAGGACCCGGAGAGCCGCCCCTGGTTCCGCTCACCTCACCGGACGAGGTCTACCTCGAGGACCAGTGGCCCACCGATCCGGCGCACCAGACGCTTCACTTCCTGCAGGATGCCGAGACCGGCACGCTGTACTTGGCCGGGGCGCGCGGCGAGATCCTGTTCGGCGACGACCTGATCGATCTCTACCGGGTGGACTTCGACGGTCCCGAGATCCGGCTCAAGCACATCAAGACCAGCCACAAGAACTCCCATCCCAGCGCGGAAGGGAATCTCCTGAACCCGTTCTCCAACACGGCGAACTTCGCCGCCGCCTCCGGCTACTACGTCAGCCCGGCGGGGGAGCTGATCTTCTACGCCAGCAGCCACGACGACGACGGCGCCGGGGGGGGGATCGTGGGGAGGGGATCGGTGGAGTTCGGCGAATGGCGCAACGTCGAGATGGTGCGCCCCGACAGCCCGACGCTGGCTCCCCGCACGCTCATCAACCCCGCGGCGGTCGCCGAAGGGGGCACTACGACCGTGTTCGGCCTGGGGCTGCCTCCCGCTACCAGGGCGTGGATCCAGTTCTACTCCGACGATGACTTCGACGGGCGCTACGTGGTGGTGGACTACGACGACCGCGGCAAGGACAGCTTCGGCGACTTCAGCGAGCTGGATGGCAGCCCTTTCGACGCGCACTTCGGGTTCAACGACGAGGCCAGCTCCTGGCGGTTCTTCGCCCCGTTCGGCTGCACCATCCGGGCGAACGATGACGACTTCGGGGACGACGACTTTCCCGGCTCCCACACCCGGACCCTGCCCGGGCGCGGCTTTTTCGAGTTCGCCGCCGACCTGTCGGATACGCGCAATGACGCCGACGACGGGGACATGGACGACGAGCTGACGTCGGTCCAGTTCTTCAGCGACTGCGACGACTACTACGACGTCACGATGCTGGTGGGCTGGGACACCGATGGCGACGGCGTGTTCGAGGCCGAAGGAACCACCGTGGAGTTCGACGCGACGGAGCTGGACGGTCCTGCGAAGGTCGAAATCAAGGCGCGCTCCCGGCATCCGATCGACTTCCAGCTCGGTGCCGTCGCCTCGACGCTGGTGGACGTGGTCAACGTGGCGCCGGCCGTCGTTACGTTCGAGGTGAAGGACAGTCTCGGCAACCTCGTGACCCAGGTCCCGTTCGTGCTCGTCGGGCTACCGGTCACGGCTGCCGCCACGTTCACCGACCGGGGCAAGCCGGACCACCAGACCGCCCGACTCGCCTGGGGGGACGGCGTGATCGACTCGGAGACAGCGTTCGCATCGTTCCACGACGCTTTCGGCGGCGTCGTGGGTTCGCTCGCTGACAGTCATCGCTACCTCGGCGCGGCGACCTTCGCGATCGCTCTGTCGGTCCTGGACGACGACGGCGGCGCGGGAAGCGCCGCCATTTCGGTGCGGGTCGTGACCTCGGAGCAGGCGCTGCAGGAGATCCTGGTGATGCTGGACGCCCTGATCGCCCCAACCAGCGGCAAGATCCCGCGCAAGTACCTCCTGAAGGCGCGCGATCACATCGATGGCGAGAAGCTGGGAGCGGCGTCGAACGGGGCCATCGACATGCTGCGGCTCGGGGATAAGCAGGCGGCCTACAAGCTCGTGCTGCTGGCGATCGAGGACCTGCGATCCGCCCAGGCGGCCGGCTCCGATGTCGCCCTGCTGATCACGCTCCTGCAGCAGGTCGCCGCGTCGCTTCAGGTGTAATCCGTGAGACCGGGGCGGCCAGGAGCGGCCGCCCCGGTCAGCGACTCGAGTTCCTCCGAAAGGTGACCTCAGTCCGCACTGGCATCCCGGCTTCAGCAACCGGCGGGAGGCATCAGCCCTGTTGCGGCGCGATGGGCCGCTCTGTGTGGAGCGTTAGGGGCGGCGAGATGGCTCCCAACTGGGACGCTCAACGCAAGGCACGTGGTGAATGCGGCGGCGAGTGGTCGTTGTAGAACATGGCGATGACGATCCCGGAGAATCGGCTAATCTCGAGCACCCCAGCCTCCACGCTGTTACGCGCCGGATCCAGGTCCCGCTGCGGCGCGATCGACTGCTCGGTGAGCTTGGACTCCACGTGGCGTGGTACAACAGCCACCGGCCCCATGGCGCGCTTGGCGTTCGGACCCCGGACGAAGTGTACGGCGCCCTCTCGCCGGCGTGCGAGAATCCCCGTCTCGAACTTCGATCTCGATGGCCAGCCTGCTCGAGGGGTGCGTCACCGCGGGCACTGATGGAACGCGACGGTCCGCACGACGCCCGCCTCGAGGTGCGGTTCCTCGGTGGTCGCCGGCATCTGTCGATCGTCTCGCTGCAGCGCGCCGCGTAGGCACGGCTACGTTCCTCACGGTGTGCCGCCGGGCCGAGGTGTGTCAGTAGCCATCTCGTCGCCTCTGCTTGCCGCTCGAACTCTCGGGATCACGCGACCCATGGAGGTGCGGAACGACTGCGCGGACTCGATCCACCAGCCGGATCAACCGTTTTGCCCGTCGCGAAAAGTCGGTGGCCTACTTCAGCCCGCCCCTCCTTCGAGTCGGTCATACGACGCCAACCTCTGCGCCACGTCGCGCATCCCGCGCTTCACGGCCCAGTCCACCGCCGTCGTGCCGTTCGAGCTCTTGGCCACAGGATTCGCGCCATGTGCGACCAGCAGATCCACGATCTCGAGCGCCGTCGTCTCGTCGTCGGGCAACCACCACAACGGCGTGATGCCGTCCTCGTCCTTCGCTTTCGCGCGATCCGGTTCAGCGAGCAGCACCTCGCGAAGTCGCGCTACATAGCCGCGAAACGACAGCGTCCAGACGTTGCGGCTGAACTGACTGAGGTAATCCATCATTCCCTGGTGATCGGCGTGCGCCGCCCAGTCGATCGGCGTGGCGCCGTAGTGCGTCTCGCGCGGATCGATTTCGGCGCCGCGGGCGATGAGCAGCTCGGCGACCTCGCGAGAATCATTCACCGCCGCGTGATGCAGCGCGCGGGCGTTGCTCTCGTCGCCGACCTCAATCGAAAAACCCAGATCGAGCATGAAGGCCATGACATCGGCACGGCCCCGCCGGGCCACCTCGAACATCAGCTCCGGCGACTGCAACGTCTCCGGGTGTGAGGCCAGGTACTTCTACGCGGCTTCCCGGTCGATGCGAAACACGGCCTGCAGGAATTCGCCCAGTTCATCCAGCACGGGGACGGTCCGCCTGGCACCGTACCGCACCAGCAGGGCCGCCATCTCCGGGCGCCCTTCGAGCGTTGCGACCTCGTACAGCGTCCGCGTGGCGTTGTGTCGAGGGCGCGACGCTACCAGGGCGTCCGCCCGAGCGCCGCGCGTGAGGGCCCATTCGGCCAGCGTCAGATCGTGCTTCTCGATCGCGATCCCGATCACAAAGGACGCGCCGGTGCCGTAGCCGCCCATGTCGAGCATCTTCCAGTCGGGATCACTCCACGCCGCTTTGTCTGCGGTCTTCATCGTGTGGTCGTAGACCAGCTCGAGCAACCACTGGCCGCTCGGCCAGCCGGCGCTCGACCTCCGTGAGGTCGCCGCAGACGATCGCCGTGTAGAGACTGTCCTGCGCGATCTCGGGATGTTGGGCGAGGATGCGCCCGGCCGCACGATCGTACATGCGGTGATCGCCCTTGCCGTGCACGTGATGATCCCAGCACGCGAACTCGAGAAAGGTCGCCACACGCCCCGCGTGCGTGAGTCCTCCGCTCGGCGGCAGGGCGACGGCGGTCATCTTGCCGCGGGCGGAGGGGGGATCACGGACACGGGCTCGCGGGATCGAGCGTGTCACCATTCGTGCCGGAGCCGTAGGTCCCCGTCCCGCACGGGTTCTGCCCCCGAGCGAGGTACCAGCACCCGTCCCGCGACGCAGGCGAGCAGGACGACGCGCCCTCGTCGTAGGGCGTGTCGGCGGCATCGTCCTGCGCGCAAGCCGCACCTCCCGGATAACCGCCCGATCGGAGCGTCAATAGTGACCCCCGGGCGACATCGTAGCTCGTCCCAGGACCGGCAACCGGGTCCTGCGAGTCCCACGCGACCCGGATGTCGTCTGGTCCAGGTACGTCCCTCGTGAGGGTCAGGCCAGCCACCTCGGACGCGCGGCTCCATACCGATCCGTCCTCGGCGTCGCAGTCGCAACTCCCCCGTCTGTCGTCCCCGTCGAAATCGGTGCCGGTCTCGCAATCGCAGATCGTGAAGGGGTTGCAGTAGGTCTCCAGCGGATACACGGAGCCCCCGAGGGCGACGCAGTCGTTCGGCCGGTACTCCGTGCAGGTCTCGCCCGAAAAGCAGCAGGCGCGAAAGCACCCTCCGCCGAGCAGCGTCGCGCAGGTCGAGCACACCCCCTGGCTCGATCCTCCCAACGCCGTGCATTCGCTGGGTACCAGCCCGTCGGTGCACTCCGCTTCGAGGCAGCAGGACTGGGTGCAGCAGGCGCCGGGCCCGTTGCTGCAGTTCGTGTCGCACCCCTTGAAGGTCCCGCCGGACGCCGCGCAGCCCGTTGGGGTCGTCTCGGAGCAGCTGATGGCCAACCCGCTGCCGCCAGGGCACAGGAACCAGCAGGCGCCGAAGCACTGGGCCTGGGCGGGGCTCGACGCCACCCCGGCGCACGCCGCGAGAAGGAAGAAAAACCACACCCTGCGGATGCTGGCGGAGAGCTTCATCCGATCCTCCCTTCGAGACCCGGAACGCATCTTCTGTTCCTCTACGCGCACGCATCGGACGTGCGCCTTCGGCCGTCCGGACAGAGCAGAAGCGTGACGGCTTCCTTGGTGGCGAGAGACTACTTTCGGCAGGATTGAGTTCTTTCTACACGCGAGCGACCCCGCGTGTCAAGCGAAATCGACGGCCGACCGAATCTCTCTCCATTTCTCCCAGGCTCCGACCGCTTCGTTGTCCCGCGACCGCTGTGATACCTGAATCCGTCAACCACGATGTGCCGGGTGGCCGGATGGGTCGAACCTCCGCCTGCGGCGCCACCAGGTCAGCAGGCCGAAGACAAGCAGGACCACAATGGCGGCGACGCCAAGGCGGAGTGGCGCGCTGGTCACGCTGGCCGCCAGCGTCGAGGAACCATCGGGGGAGATGCGGCGAATCTGCGGGGAGCCAACCAAGTCCGCGAGGAGCCCGGGCACCTGGAGCACCTCGAGGACGTAGGCGTCCGGTCCAGCGACGGCCACGCCGCCCGGGTACCAGGCAATGCCGCCGCCCGTGAGCCGGGAGAGCCAGCTTTCAGCGTACTCCCAGATGACCGCAGCGCCGCGGGCGTGGTCCCAACGCACCACGCGCCGGTTGTAGTGATCGGCGAGATAGACAACTCCGTCCTCGCTGACGGCAAGGCCCACGGAGTGATTGAACAGGTAGGCGCGCCCCGGCACACCGCCCGTCTTGGGAGAGATTAGATCTCGCGCGAGCGTCTGGACCACACCGTCGGAGTCGAGGCGGCGCAGGTGGCCGGAGTCAGCGAGGTAAACTATGCCGTCACGTGTCACCGCCAACCCGCCGACCTGTCCGAATCGAGCGGCGTCACCGCGCCCATCATCTTGGCCCCAAGCGGCGCCGCCGAGGACGATGACCTCTCCAGCAGGCGTGCGTTTCACGATGCGCGAGACGCGACCGAGCTCGCCCTGCCAAGCGTAGCTGTTACCCAGCGCATCGCGCGCGATCCAAAAGCCTTCGATTGGCGGCGCGGTCGGCGCCATCAGCCAGGAGCGCTCGCCGGATGTCGTCAGGCTCCAGATCCCCATCTCCTCGCCCATACCGCCCCGGTTCGCGCCCACCGCTTCGCCGTAGATGCGGCCGTCATAGCCGGGCGCCAGGTTGTGGCAATGCACGTCTTCGATGAGTGCCTGCACGCCTCCCACGGGGTCGAGCTTGACCACACGTCCGCGCGTGAGGTCTGTGAAGTAGAACTCGCCGTTCACCACCCCCAATCCCCAGCCCGTTTGCGCGCGGGCGGGGAAGCCAGCCAGCACTAGAAGGAGAAGGAGCGAAACCGGGAGAATTCGCGCCGTCACTGATTGACCCCTCCATCGATCGGCGGTGTACCGGTCCCCCGACTTTTCCTGCTTCACGTCCTCTGGCCAATCCCACTTTCCGCAAGTGTTTAGGATCTTCGCGAGCGACCCCATTCATCATACTCGCGGAGACGCCCATGCCCCGCAAGATCCCCCTGCCCCGCAGCTGGAACCGGCGGGTGAAGTCCGCCGTCCTCCAGATCCTGGCGCTCAGCCATTACACCTTCGCGGGCCTGATCGCCCGGGCCGTCCACGATCGGAATCGCCAGACCCCGATGAGGGCCGAGATTGACCGGCTGCAACAGGAGCTCGCTCTCCTGCGGGAGGAGCTTCGCATCAAAAACGCCAGGATGGCGCGGCTTCATCCTCATCGGTGACCGTTCTACACTCCACTCGAGCGCATGGCGATCCTCGAGATGCGGGCTGCTCGCGGTTGGTCGGCACAGCAGACCGCGGATCGCTTCTTCCTGACGCTCACCACCGTGGCGGCGTGGATGGCGAGGATCAATGAAGAGGGGCCGAACGCGCTTCTGCGACTGCAGCAACCCGTCAACAAGTTCCCGGACCTGGTCCGTTACATCGTGCAGCGGCTCAAGGTGGTGTGCCCTCGGCTGGGCAAGGCCAAGATCGCCGAGATACTCTGCCGGGCGGGGCTCCACCTGGCTCCAACGACGGTGGGGCGGATGCTCCGGGAGACACCGGTTTCCCCCGAGCCGATCGCTGCTGCTCTGGCGGCCGCTCCCATCGTCCGTGCCGACCACGCGAACCAGATCTGGCACATCGACCTGACGGCGGTTCCGACGCGGCTGGGCTTCTGGGTACCGTGGCGGCCAGCAGCCTTGCCGCAGGAATGGCCGTTCTGCTGGTGGGTCGTCGTCGTCCTCGACCACTTCTCGCGTCGCGTCCAGGGCTTCCAGGTCTGGGAGCGAAAGCCCGATGCACGGGCGCATTGCGCCTTCCTGGGACGGACGATAGGAAAAGTGGGAGCGACGCCGCGCCACCTCATCAGCGACCAGGAGTCGATGTTCACGAGTATGCGGGAAAGCCGCACGTGCGGATCTGAGCGGGGGGCGCCGGGCGACCGGCGTCCCTACCGCGACCAGGCGCAACGGACCTTTCACGGCGCACGTGGACGGATTCACCCCGATGGCGGCGTTGGCGGTGAACCCCACCAGAAGCCCGACCAGGATGTGATCCACCATCCCCTGGAGGCCGCCGATGATGTTGGTGAGCATCGAGGGCCACGCGATCTTCCACACCGCGGCGGGGAGGGGACCTTCGACGATGGACCGGTCGTAGCGGCCGGAGTCGCTCATGAGGGCCTAGGTGAGGGGCGGGGTGGAGACGAGCGAGCGGCAGGCGGAGGCACGCCCGAGCAGGAGCTCCCGCTCCCGGGCGTTCCCGGTAAGCTCCGCCGCGCGGCGGAACTCCCGTTCCGCATCGGCGTGGCGTCCCAGCCGGGCGAGGAGGTCCCCCCGGACGGCGGGGAGCAGATGATAGCGGCGGAGCGCCTTTTCTTTGAGGAGGGGGTCGGTCGCTTCAAGTCCGGCGGCGGGGCCGAACGCCATCGCCACCGCCACCGCCCGGTTGAGCTCCACGACCGGGGAAGGGGAGAGGGCGGCCAGCGCGTCGTACAGCGCCACGATCCGGGGCCAGCCGGTCTCCTCGGGGGTGCGGGCGCGGGCGTGGCACGCCGCGATCGCCCCCTGGAGGGCGTAAGGGCCGAGCGCCTCCCCCCCCTCCTGGGCGCGGGCGAGGGCCGCGAAGCCGCGGCCGATCAGGAGCTGGTCCCACCGGGAGCGGTCCTGGTCGAGGAGAAGGACCGGCGCTCCCCCGGGTCCCACCCGCGCCTTGAAGCGCGAGGCCTGGAGCTCCATCAGCGCCACCAGGCCGTGAACCTCCCCCTCGGCCGGGAGGAGCTCCGCCAGGATCCTCCCGAGTCGAAGCGCATCCTCGCACAAGGCGGGGCGGAGAAGGTCCTCCCCGGCCGTGGCGGAATACCCCTCGTTGAAGATGAGGTAGATCACCTCGAGCACCGAGCCGACCCGCTCGTGGAGCGCTTCCCCTCGAGGCACTTCGAACGGGACCTTCGCTTCGGCGAGCGTCCGCTTGGCGCGGACGATCCGCTGGGCGATGGTCGGCTCGGGAACGAGGAAGGCGCGGGCGATCTCCGGGGTGGCGAGACCCCCAAGGAGCCGGAGGGTGAGCGCCACCCGGGCCTCGGTGGAGAGGACGGGGTGGCAGGTGAGGAAGATCAGCCCCAGGAGGTCGTCCCCCACCGGGTCGTCGAGCCGGGCGTCGAGGGCCGCGACCTCCCCCTCCTGCCGCGCCTCGAGATCGCGGGCCACCTCCCCCTGCTTCCGGTCGAATCGTCCCTTCCGCCGCCACTGGTCGATCGCGCGGCGGTGCCCCACCTGCACCAGCCACGCGGCCGGGTTCTTCGGCACCCCGCTCGCGGGCCACTGCTCCAGGGCCGCGAGGAGCGCTTCCTGCGCCAGATCCTCGGCCAGGCCGACGTCGCCCACTTTGCGGGTGAGGGCGGCGATGACCTTGGGGGACTCGATCCGCCAGACGGCTTCGATCGCGCGGTGGGTCTCGCTCATCGACCCGGGGTCACTTCGCTCCCTTGGCGATCTTGGCGCGGAGCTCGTTCTCCTGAGCGGCGATCTCGGGACCGAAGTCCTCGGACTCCCAGAGGGGACGGATCTCGAGGTCCGATGGGCCCGGCATCGGGTTCGGGCACCGCTTCGCCCACTCCATCGCCTCGTCCATCGACCGCACTTGCCAGATCCAGAAGCCGGCGACCAGTTCCTTGGTCTCGGAGAACGGCCCGTCGGTCACGGTCCGCTTGGTGCCGTCGAAGTGGATCCGCTTCCCGACGCGGCTCGGCTTGAGCCCGTCGCCGGCGAGCATGATCCCCGCCTTCACCAGCTCTTCGTTGAACTTCCCCATCGCCTCGAACATCTCGGCGTTGGCAGCCATATCGAGCGGGATGGGCTCGTTCTCGGAATCCTTGGTCGCCTTCACGATCACCATGACGCGCATGTCGCCTCCTATGGGTTGGGAGCCCGTCGGGGGGCTCTCCCTGTACGTCGCTCGGGGTGGGACGAAATCGACAACGCGCCTCGGCCTACTTGTCCCGCCCGGACATCTTCTCCCACTGCGCCTTCTCTTCCGGCGGGACCTCGCCGCCGAAGTTGAAGTCCTCCGGCTCGAGGGCGGGGCGGAGCACGACCGTGCTCGGTCCCTTCGTCGGGTTGGGGTACCGCTTCACCCACTCGATCGCCTCGTCCATCGACCGCACCTCCCAGATCATGAACCCTGCCACCAGTTCCTTGGTCTCGGTGAAGGGGCCGTCGGTCACGGTGCGCTTGCTCCCATCGAGCCGGACCAGCTTCCCGAATCGCGAAGGCTTGAGCCCTTCGCCCATCACCATGATCCCTGCCTTGGTCAGCTCCTCAATGAACTTCCCCATCTCCTCGAACTCCGCGGCCTTGGCCTTCATATCGATGGGGAGGGGCTCTGCATCCGCCTCCTTCGTCGCCATCCCGAACACCATGACGTGCATAGAGTCTCCTGGGGTATGGGGCCGGGGCGGGGGCCGGAGCGGCTCCCGGAGGCCCTTCATCTCTGTATCGAACGGGGAGGGGTGAAATCGACACGGCGAGGAAAGGGGGTCAAGGACTACCCCTTCCGCCGGATCGTCACGAAGGTGGCGTTCTCCCCCGGCAGCCGCTCGACCGTCTCGTAGCCCAGGGCCCGGAGGTCGACCCCCTGGAAGATCGACTCCCCGGCGCCGAGGAGGATGGGGACCGAGGCGATCCGGAGTTCATCGATGAGCTTCGCCTGCAGGTACTGCCGGATGGTCGCGGCCCCGCCGCCGATCCGGACATCCTTGGCGCCGGCAGCCTTCCTGGCCTGCTCGAGGGCGGAGTGGATCCCGTCGGACACGAAGTGGAAGATGGTCCCATTCTTCATCGCGATCGGCTTCCGAGGGTGGTGGGTCAGGACGAACACCGGGGTGGCGAATGGGGGCTCATCACCCCACCACCCTTGCCAGTCCTGGCCCTCCCACCCACCGCGGTAGGGAGTGAACATGTTCCGACCCAGGATCCACGCCCCCATCCCCTCGAACCCCTCCCGCGCGAACTGGTCGTCCACCCCGGTCCCGCCTCCTGACTTGTGGAGGACCGTCCGGTGGAAGATCTCGGTGGCGTGGAGCCAGTCCATCAATGGGGCGCCCCGGGGGCCGAAGGGATGCTCGAGGCACTGCCCCGGGGCGGCGCTGAAGCCGTCCAGGGAGATCGTGAAGCTGTGGA
>Ga0184629_10000215_pt1 | contig 25657 bp, 23 predicted proteins | sample PLM4_32_b1_FD_133158 | JGI IMG/M metagenome (GOLD analysis project Ga0184629, IMG submission 133158) | Groundwater sediment microbial communities from an aquifer in East River, Colorado, USA - PLM4_32_b1 | ecosystem: Environmental > Terrestrial > Soil > Riparian zone | place: USA: East River...
ATCTCGTCCCGCCCCACCGGCGCCCCGCGGACGCCGGGCTGAGCGTGTCGGCGGTGACAGGGGAAGGGCTCGGTCCGTTGCTCGATGCCCTGGCGAACCGGTTGCCGGCCAGCCCGTTTCATTATCCACCCGACGAGATGGCGACACAGCCGCTGCGCTTCTTCGCCGCCGAATACGTGCGCGAAGCGGCGTTCGATCTGCTCGAAGAGGAGCTGCCGTACAGCGTCGCGTGTGAGATCGACGAGTTCCGAGAGGACGAACGCCCGGCGTATATTCGGGCGGTGGTATACGTGGAGCGCGAGAGCCAGAAAGGGATCGTCATCGGTGAAGGGGGACGCACGATCAAGGCCATCGGCCAGGCAGCGCGCGCGCGCATCGAAGCGTTGATGGGGACGCCGGTCTACCTCGACCTGCATGTGAAGGTCCTGGGGAACTGGCGCCGCAACGACCCCGTGCTCCGGCGGCTAGGATACGCCACATGAGCCTCGCCGCCGAGCTGCGGGAGATCCTCGTCTGTCCCAAGTGCAAGGGACCACTCGAGTACCGCGCCGCGCCCGCCGAGGCGCTCGTCTGCCACGCCTGCCGCCTGATCTATGCGGTGGAGGACGACATCCCGATCATGTTGATCGATGAGGCCAAGACCTTCTAGCGGCGGAGCGCCGCAGCGACTGCTGGGCGGATGGCAGGCGGCCGTCGCCCTCGTCGTGGTATCCGCCCATCCGTCCGTCCGGCTGTTCGCTCAGGATCAGCCACTCAACTCGGGCGCGTTGTTCCTGCTGTTCCCGGTCGGCGCCCAGTCGGTCGGGGCGGGCCAAACGGCGGCGGCCTTCGAGGGCCACGGCGAGGCGGTGTTTCTGAATCCGGCCGGGGTCGGATCGTTGTCCGACAACGAGTTTACCCTGCACACCGCCCATCTCGCGGCCGGAACGACCAACGCGCTCACCGTCTTCTTCCCCCGGCACGGCATCGGGGTCTTCGGTGCCGCGTTCGATCTGGTGGACTATGGGGACATTCCTGTCACCGACTCCGGCACTGGGGCGACCATCGGGCGCGTCTCCTCCCGGAATTTCGCACTGCTGGCCACGTACGCGACGCAGCTCACGGGGTCGTTCGCCCTGGGCGTGACCTACAAGCTGATCGAGTTTCGGGTGGACTGCAGCGGCCAGTGCGATCGGGTCCCGGGCCGCGGCCAGGGGCTGACGCACGCGCTCGACCTGGGCGGCCAGTTCAGCGTCGGATCGGACCACGCGTTGCGCGTCGGTATTGCCTTGCGCAACCTGGGCTTTCCACTGCAGGTGAACAACAAAGACCAAGCCGACCCGCTCCCCACCCGCTTGGTGGTGGGGGCCGCGTACCGTGTGATGCTGCGGCCCACCGCCGACGTCCCCGGCGCCGATCGCTTCGACCTTCGGGTTGCGGCGGACGTGGAGAGCCCGTGGCGTGAGGCCGGAAACCCGGGCGTCCGGGTGGGGGTGGACGTGGGCTATCGAGAGGTGGTGCGGGTCCGCGGGGGTTACGCCTTCGTGCGCGAGGGGTTGTCGGGACCGAGCATCGGGGTCGGCGTCGCGACCGGGTCGATCGGCGTCGACTTGGCCCAGACCTTCCTCGCGGCTACCGATCTCGTAGTGGCGAATCCCACCTTCATCTCGTTCCGAGTGGCCTTTTGAGACCGGTCGCCGCCCGCGTGCGCGCCGCCGCCGCGGTGCTCGGGTGCTGGGCGGCAGTGCTGGCGGGACAGGGTGTCGACTCCGTGCCGGTCGCGCGCGCGCGACTCTGGCTGCCGCCCTTGGCCTCGTTGGTCATCCCCGGCACGGGTCAGCTGGCGACGGGTCGGGACCGCGGCATGGTGTATCTGGCCGCCGAAGCCTACATCCTGTCGCGCTTCCTGCAGCTGACCCACGACGGACGCCGCGGCGCCAACCGCTACCGCGATCTCGCTTTCGCGGTTGCTCGCCGGGGATTCACGCAGACGCGGCGCGACACCATCTTCGAATATTACGAGACCATGGAGCGCTTCCCGGCCAGCGGCGAATTCAACCGCAATCCGGACCCCGCCGGGCGCGTCATCCCCGAAGACGATCCCACGACCTACAACGGCTCCATCTGGCTCCTGGCGCGGCGGACCTTCTGGCCGGACCCGAACAATCCTCCCCCCCCGGGGTCCGGCGCGGACATCGCCGCGCTCAACTTCTACAGCGCGCACGCGGTCGGACCGGACTTCCGCTGGTCGTGGCGCGACGCCTCGCTCGAGCAGCAGGAGTATCGAGCGACGATCCGCTCCAGCGACGACGCGTTTCGCAACGCCCAAAGCCAGCTCGGCCTGCTGCTCGCCAATCACCTCGTGAGCGCCATCGATGCCTCGATCTCCAGCCGGCTCTCAGCGGGCCTGCGGCGGGAAGCGACCATCGAGACCACGTGGCTGGGACGACGGCGGGGCTCCCGCATTCAAGTGACCATCGCCTTCTAGCGCGCCGCGCGATCCCCCCCCATCCTCTCCCCGTGCCGCGCCCGGACGGACGTGACCCGAATGCGCTGCGCCCGCTCGCGTTCGAGCGAGGGGCGAACCCAAACGCCGAGGGCTCGTGTCTCGTTCGGATGGGGGGAACGGTGGTGCTGTGCACGGCTTCGGTTGAAACCGGCGTCCCGGGATGGCGCAAGGGCTCGGGACTCGGATGGGTGACGGCCGAGTACGCGATGCTGCCGCGGGCGACGCTCGAGCGCACGTCGCGGGAACGACAGGGAGCCGGGGGGCGCACGCACGAGATCCAGCGGCTGATCGGCCGCAGCCTCCGCGCGGCGCTCACCGGATTCGCGTTCGGCGAGCATACGATTCGCATTGATTGTGACGTGCTGCAGGCCGACGGTGGCACACGTACGGCATCGATCTCGGGCGCCGCCGTGGCGCTGGCGGATGCGTGCGCCTGGCTGTCCCGCACGACCGGAGTCGCGAATCCGTTTCAGGGACTCGTGGCCGGGGTGAGTGTCGGGATCGTGGCGGGCGAGCCCCGCCTCGACCTGTGTTACGCCGAGGACAAAGAGGCTGCCGTGGACGCCAACGTGGTGGTGGCCGAGCCCGAACGCCTCATCGAAGTCCAGGCGACGGCGGAGCAGGGAACCTTCGATCGCGCCGGGCTCGACCGCCTGCTCGATCTGGCGCGGGACGGCACGCAGCGCATCTTCGCGGCACAACGCGCCGCGCTGCGGTGAAGGGGCTCCGCTGGCTGCTGCTCGCGCTGCCCACTTCCTGGGCGCTCGCGCTGTTCCACGGACCGCCCCTCGCAGTGTTCCTGGTGTCCGGCATTGCGGTGATTCCCCTGGCCGCCACCATGGGCGAGGCGACCGAAGCGCTCGCGCGCCGTACCGGTCCGGCGGTCGGAGGGTTGCTCAACGCCACCTTCGGCAACGCCGCCGAGCTGATCCTGGCCATCGTGGCCTTGCGGGCCGGCCTGCTCGATCTCGTCAAGGCGTCGCTTACCGGATCGATCCTCGGGAACCTGTTGCTCATCTTGGGCCTGTCCCTCGTGGCCGGAGGGACCAGGCGCCCGGTGCTCACCTTCAACCGTACGGCCGCCGGCATGAGCGCGGCGATGCTGCTGTTGGCGGTGGTGGGTCTCGTGATGCCGGCCCTGTTCGCAGCCACGCATCCGGCGGCGAACGAAGCAACGACGATCCACTTGTCCGAAGGAGTGGCAGTCGTGCTGGGGGCGACCTATGTGGCCGGCTTGGTATTCTCGCTCGTCACGCATCGGGAGCTGTTCGGTGTCGGGGGTCACGGAAGCGACGGCGGGACGGGGCGTGCCGGCCGGGCGGTCGCGGTGCTCGCAGGCGCGACGGTGCTGGTGGCGCTCCAAAGCGAAATCCTGGTCCACGCAACGGAACAGGTCGTGGTCCATCTGGGCTGGTCCGAGATTTTTCTGGGCCTGATGATCATCCCACTGATCGGCAACGCTGCCGAGCACGCCACAGCCGTCGTCGCCGCCCGCAAGGGCGACACGGATCTCGCCCTCACGATCGCCCTGGGTTCGAGCACCCAGATCGCACTCTTCGTGGCACCCCTGCTGGTGCTCGTCGGGGTGCTCCTGGGCCAGCCGATGCAGCTCGTGTTCACGTCGTTCGAAATCGTCGCGCTGGGCCTGGCCGCCCTGATCGTGAACGTCATCGCCCTCGATGGCGAATCGCACTGGTTTGAGGGCGCGCAGCTGCTGGCGGTGTACGCCATTCTGGCGATTGCCGCCTGGTTCATTTGACACACGAGCATACGCGGCGTAAGTTTAGGCGCGCTCGACCCTTACGCGAGGTGCCGGTTGCGGACGCGCCCCACGATCCTCTTCTTTTCCGCAGCTGGCCGTCCGGTTCCGGACTTCGTGGTTCGGTGGATGCGGAGCAGCGGGAAGACGGTGGTCCCGGTGCACGATCCCGACGAGCTCGAGCAGATGGTGCTGCGGGCCTTGCCCTCCCTGGTGCTCGTGGACACGGACTCGACCGGCCCGCAGGGGTTAGAGTTGTGCCGCCGGCTCAAGATGGACCCCTTCACGGCGATCGCGCCGCTGGTGGCTGTGACCGGGCGCCATACGACCGAACGGGTGATGGAGTGGTTCGCGGCCGGGGCGGACGAGGTCGTGACGCCGTTGTTCGAGCCGAGCGAGCAGGCGAGCCGGCTCGACGCCCTCCTGACCCGGACGGCGCGCGACGTCGCCGTGAATCCCTCCACGCGGCTCCCCGGCACGACGGAGATCGAGCGCGACATCCGGCGGCGCATGGAGAACGGGGAGCGCTTCGCGGTGTGTTACGCCGACCTCGACCACTTCAAGGAATACAACGACCGCTACAGCTATTATGACGGGGACCGGGTCATTTACCTCGTGTCACGGATCTTGCACGACGTGGTGAAGGGCATGGTGGAGCGGCGCGGGTTCGTGGGGCACATCGGGGGCGATGATTTCATCTTCATCATCCCCGTGCCGGATATCTCGGAGGTGTGCACCGAGGTACTGTCGGTGTTCGATACCCTGATCCCGTATCAGTACAACGAGCAGGATCGGCGGGCAGGCTACTACTTCGGGAAGGACCGGCGGGGGCAGCTGCACCGCGTGCCGCTGATGACGCTGTCGATCGGCATCGTGACCAACGAATACCGGCGGTTCGCGCACCCGGCGCAGGTGAGCGAGCTGGCGACGGAAATGAAGAGCTACGCCAAGACGCAGGCGGGGTCGGTGTTCGTGGTCGATCGTCGCCACGACCCCGATCAGACCGCAGTGGAGCCGAACGCGAGAACGAGCGCGAGGTCGTCGCAGTGAACGTCACCTGCACGTCGTGCGAAACCATCTATCGGGTCGACCCGGCCAAGGTCCCGGCTTCCGGCGTCCGGGCACGCTGCGCCGTGTGCGGCAACGTCTTCGCTGTGCAGACCGATGGAGCGGGGGCGATGAGTGGTGGCGCGATGGCGTCGGCGACCGCGGCGCCCCGGGGCGCTGCTCCGGTTGCTCCGGTGTTCACCCCCACGCCGCCGACAATGCCCGCACGCTCTGCGCCGCCCGCGCCCTCGCCGACCACCGGACCGTTCGGACGCCCGGCGTTCGTGGTCCCCGCGCCGAGGCCGGATCGGGCTCCGGCCCTGAGCCCGGCTCCCGCGACGACTCCGGCCGCTCCGGCCGCTCCGGCCCCTCCGGCCGTTACGCCGCTCCGCCCGTTCGCGCCGCCGATGGCACCGCCCGTCTTCCGCCCGCCGCCCGTCGCCCCACCGGTCGTGGCCGCGCCGGTGGTCGCGCCACCGCGCGTCACACCGTTCTCAGCGCCTCCTCCGGTTGCGCCGGCAGCTCCAGCGCGGTTCGCGCCTGCACGGGCGCCGGCACCCATCAGCGCTCCGCCGACGCCGGGGATATCACAGCCGGCCGTGCCGCGTTCCGCCCCGTTCGCGGTGCCCGCCGCGCCAGCGCCCCCGTCGCCTGCACCCGTCGCCCCGGCGGCCCCGGCCCCCATGGCCCCACCGGAACCTCGCAGGACGGGGCCGCTACGTCCCGTGAACCCGTTTCTCGTCCAGGATCCGAAGCAGAAGGCTCGGCGGCTGGCGCGGGCCCTGATTTCCGACATGCTCGTCTACCACCCCGAGAAACGGCAGCAGGGGATCCGGGACGGGACCTTGCCGCAGCTGTTCAAGGACGAGATCGAGAAGAGCTGGCTGGAATACGTCGAACAGGTCGGCAGAGACATGGCGGAGACCACCCCGTTCTGGAACGAAGCCCTGAACGAGATTCTGGCGGGGGGAAAGAAGCTGTTTTAGCTGGCCTGACCGCCCTTCGGGGTAGAGAAGCCGGGGCTCACCCTCGATATTGACGGCAAGTCAGAGCCGCTCCCCGGCGAGCACGGGGGGCGGCTCATCTCGTAACCGCCCCCGCATCCGAGGATCATTCCGTGGCCTTGACCGATCGTTACGTCGAGTTCGTCCGCAGGCTCCAAGAACTTCGGAGCTTTCTTTGACGTCGATACCAAAACCGCCCGGTTGGCCGAGCTGGAACAGGTCATGGCGGATGCCGGTTTATGGAGCGACCAAGAGCGGGCGAAAAAAGTAGTCGAGGAAGTCAAGTCGCTGAAACGCTGGCTCGAGCCCTACCACGCGCTGCGCAAGCGCGCGGAGGAGGCCCGCGAGATGGCGGAGCTGCTGGATGCGGAGACGCATGTCGACCTGGGTCTCCAGCGTGGGTTGGATGAAGAAGGCGACAAGATCGCCCGGGATTTGGAGGCGCTGGAGCTTCGTAACATGTTGCGGGGACCGGACGACGGGCGGGATGCCTTACTGCACATTCACCCGGGGGCCGGGGGCACGGAGTCGCAGGACTGGGCCGAGATGCTGGTGCGGATGTACACCCGGTGGGCCGAGCGGCGCGGGTTCGCGGTCGAGCTGTTGGACCTCGAGCCGGGGGAAGAGGCGGGTATCAAGCGGGCCGAATTGGAAATCCGCGGCCAGTACGCGTACGGACTGCTGCGGGCGGAGATCGGGGTCCACCGGCTGGTGCGCATCTCGCCGTTCGACGCCCAATCGCGGCGCCACACGTCGTTCGCCTCGGTGTTTGTCTATCCCGTGGTGGATGACGACATCCAGATCGATATCAAGGAGGACGATCTTCGCATCGACGTGTATCGGGCGTCGGGCAAGGGCGGGCAGCACGTCAACAAGACGTCGTCCGCGGTACGGATCACCCACCTCCCGAGCGGGATCGTGGTGGCGTGCCAGAACGAGCGCAGCCAGTTCAAGAACAAGGCGACCGCGCTCAAAATGTTGAAGGCCCGGCTGTACGAGCGCGCGGTGGAGGAGCAGGCGGCCAAGAAGGCCGAAGTCGACAAGCTGAAGACCGACATCGCGTGGGGGAATCAGATCCGCTCCTACGTATTCCAACCCTATACGATGGTCAACGATCACCGGACAGAAATGAAAGTCGGGGACGTGCAGAAGGTGATGGATGGGGACCTCGATCCCTTCATTGAGGCCTTCCTGAAGCGTTTCGGGAGCAAGGCGGCGTGACGAGCGCGGCGGAAGCGGCCCGGCGCGACAAGCTGGCGGAGCTCGTGAAGCGCGGCATCACGCCGTTCGCCTACGAATTCGCGCGGACCACCACTGCACAGGCGGCGATCGACGGCTTCCAAGAAGGAGACGAAACCGTGCAGCGGCTGGCCGGTCGGCTGGGACCCACGCGCTCGCACGGCAAGACCACGTTCGCCCACCTCGAGGATGCCTCGGGCCGCATCCAGGTGTACTGCAAGCTCGATGTCCTCGGCCCCGAGATGTACGATGTCGTAGGGCTGCTGGACCAGGATGACATCATCGGTGTGGAAGGGCCGCTGTTCCGCACCCGCACGGGAGAAATCACGGTGCGGGTGGAACGCGTGACGGTGCTCACCAAATCGCTGCGCGCGCTGCCGCGCGGCAAGCTGGACGAGCAGGGGGTGTTGCACGGGGCGCTGGTGGATCCGGAGCTGCGCTCGCGCCAGCGGTACGCGGATCTCGCGGTCCACCCCGACGTCCGACAGGTCTTCCGGCTGCGAGGACGGGCGGTGAGCTACATCCGGCGGTTCCTCGACGCGCTCGGGTATCTCGAGGTCGAGACGCCGGTGCTCCAGCCGCAATACGGGGGGGCGGCAGCCCGGCCGTTCACCACCCACTATGAAGCGCTGGACGCGACCTTTTACCTGCGGATCGCCGACGAGCTGTATCTCAAGCGTTGCGTCGTGGGTGGGTTGGAGAAGGTCTATGAGATCGGCCACGATTTTCGCAACGAGGGACTCGATCGCTGGCACAACCCGGAATTCACGATGGTGGAATGGTACGAGGCCTACGCCGACTACCGGCAGATGGCGGAGCTCACCGAGGCCATGCTCGCCGGCCTGGTGACGGAGCTGTTCGGCGCGCCGGCCCTCGAGCGCCACGGCACGACCCTGTCGTTCGCGCGACCATTCGCCCGGAAAGACTTCAACACCCTGGTGCAGGATACGGCCGGCGTGGATGTGGCGGCCGCGGGCGAGGCGGAGCTGCGCGCTGCGCTGCGGCGCCGCACCATGGCCGACGGCGATTCGCTGACGGGCGCGAAGCTGCTGGACGAGGTATTCAAGACGTTCGTCGAGCCCACCCTCGTGCAGCCGACCTTCGTCCTCGACTATCCCGTGGCGCTCTCGCCGCTCGCCAAGCGGAAGCGGGATGATCCGAGTCGCGTGGAGCGCTGGGAGCTGTTCATGCTGGGGAGGGAGTTCGCCAACGCCTTCAGCGAGCTGAACGACCCCGACGAGCAGCGGCGGCGGTTCGAAGAGCAGGCACGGTTTCGCGCCGCCGGGGACGCGGAGGCGCAGCCGCTGGACGAGGACTTCCTGCGCGCCCTCGAGTACGGCATGCCGCCGACCGGCGGCGTGGGGCTGGGTCTCGACCGCCTCATGATGGTGCTCGCCGACCGGCCGACCATCCGCGACGTCATCCTGTTTCCCATGCTGCGGCCCGAATGAGCGTCCGCGCGATCGTGGTGGTCGTGATCCTGGCGCTGCTGGGCGTCGGGTTGTCGGCGTTCATTTGGGTCAATTGGCCGTCGCGGCTCGAGTCCCATCTCGCCGTGCGCTACCTGCGCAGCCGCCGCGTGTCCCGCCTGCTGTCCTTGATCACCGTGATCGCGGTGGGAGGGGTCACGGTCGGCGTCATGGCGCTCGTGATCGTGCTCGGTGTGATGAACGGGCTGCAGGCGGATCTGCGGGACAAGATTCTGGTGGCGAGCCCGCACCTGCGCGTCCTGACCTACGGCGAAGGCCTGCGGCTGGACGGGTGGCCGACGGTGCTGGCACAGGTGCGCCGCGTGCCGGGAGTCGTGTCCGCGGCTCCGTTCGTGATTACGCAAGCCGGCATCACCGCCGGGCACGACTACGCCGAAGGTGTCGTCGTGTTCGGGATCGACCCCGACACCGGGTCGCGCGCCGTCACCACCCTGGCGCGCCACTTCACCCGCGGGGACCTGCGTTTTCGCACCACGCGACGCGACGTGGAGGCGGGGATCGTCCTGGGGACGCGCCTGGCGAGCAAGTTGTCCGCCTTTCCGGGCGACGTGGTGACGTTGGTGGCGTTCGCCGGCACGCGGTTCAACCCCAGCGTGGGCGCGTACGTGCCGCGGTTCCACCGCTTCGAGGTCACGGGGTTGTTTGACACCGGCATGTTCGAGTACGACAACTCCTACGTGGTGATTGATCGCGCGACGGCCCAGCGCTTCGCGGGGCTCGACAGCGCCGTGACGGGGGTAGAGGTGCGCCTCGCCGATCCCTGGAACGCGCAGCGCTTCGGCCAGGATCTCGAAAACCGTCTCGGGTATCCCTACCGCGTCGTGGACTGGCAATCCCAGAACTCCTCGCTGTTCTCCGCGCTCAAGCTGGAGAAGCTCGCGATGGGGTTCGTCGTGTTCCTGATCTGCATCGTGTCCGCCTTCAACGTGGTGGGCACGTTGACGATGGTGGTGCGCGACAAGACCCGCGAGATCGGCATCCTGCTCGCCATGGGGCTGCACCGCGCGGCCGTCCGCCGCGTGTTTCTCGCTCAGGGCGTGCTGATCGGTCTGGGGGGGACGCTGCTCGGAGCGGGGCTGGGTGTCGCGGCGGGGGCGGTGATCGACCGCGGCCAGTGGATCCGCATCGATCCCTCGATCTACTTCATCGACCACCTGCCGGTGCACACCCAGCCGCTGGACGTGCTGTTCGTGATCTTCGCGAGCCTGCTCGTGGCGACGCTGGCGCCGCTCTACCCGGCGTTGCAGGCGGCCCGGCTCGATCCCGTACCGGCGATCCGGTACGAATGACGGCCCTGCTCGAGGCACGCGCCATCCGCAAGGTGTTCGCTGGCGGGGACGGCCGCCCGCTCGAAGTGCTGCGGAGCATTGATCTGGACGTGCACCGCGGCGAGGTCATCGCCGTCGTGGGCGCGTCTGGCGCCGGGAAGAGCACGCTGCTGCACCTGCTCGGGGCGCTGGACCGTCCCTCCGCTGGAGACGTCTGGCTGGAAGGGTCGCGGTACGCCGATTTGGGTCCTGCGGGGCTGGCCGAGCTGCGCAATCGGAAGCTCGGATTCGTCTTCCAGTTCCATCATCTCTTGCGCGAGTTCAGCGCTTTGGAGAACGTGATGATGCCCCTGTTGATTGGGGGAGTGACGGAGCGGGACGCCCGCTCGCGGGCGGAGGAGAAGCTGTCGACGGTCGGGCTGGCGGGGCGGATGACGCACCGGCCGGCCGAGCTGTCGGGAGGCGAGCAGCAGCGATGCGCTGTCGCGCGGGCGCTGGTGCACGATCCGAGCCTCGTCCTGGCCGACGAGCCGTCGGGGAATCTCGATCACGCCTCGAGCGAGCGCCTGCATGAGCTGCTGTTCCGTCTGGCGCGCGAATTCGAAACGGCGATCGTCATCGTCACGCACAATCGCCAGCTGGCCGCCCGCGCCGACCGGATTCTCTGGCTGGAGGATGGGCGGCTCGTGCCGGTACGATCGGCGGACGCGATACCTTGATGCGCTGCGACAACTGCAAGGAACGCGATGCGGTCATCAACTTGACGCAGGTGGAGCACGACACCAAGGTTACGCTCCATCTGTGCGAGCAGTGCGCCCAGGAAAAGGGCATCGAGACCGGCACCACGGTCCTCAAGTCCACGCTCGGCACATTCCTCTCCGCCATGGGGAAGGGCACCAACCTGCCCGTCCCCGCGGATACCATCCGGTGCCCGAGCTGCGGCGCCACGTTGCGGGATTTCCGCGACAGCGGCCGCCTGGGCTGCGCCCAGTGCTACCAGGCGTTCGCCGAGCACCTGCGGGACCTGCTGCGGCGGCTCCATGGCTCCAGCCAGCACGTCGGCGAGCGCTACGTCGCGCCGGGGGGGGACGGCGAGGCGAGCGCGGTGAGCGAGCTGCTGGAGCTGCGCGACAAGCTGCGCCGGGCGGTGGAAAGCGAGAACTTCGAGCGCGCGGCCGAGCTGCGCGATCAGATCCGCGTCCTCGAATGATCGACCTCTCACTGCTTCCTGACGGCGGGCTCGGCTGGCTCCACGCCTCCGGGCCGAATCCCCAGATCGTGCTGTCGACGCGGATCCGGCTGGCCCGGAATCTGGTGGGCCACCCTTTCAGCTTGCGCGCCACCGATGCCGATCGCCGCGCTGTGCTCGCCCGGGTCACCGACGCCGCCCGCGCGAGCGAGCGGTTGCCGCGGGCCGTCGTGCTGCCGCTCGACGAGCTGGAGCGCCCTGACCGCCAACTGCTGCACGAGCGCCACCTGGTCAGCAAGGAGTTGGCCGCCCTGGAGGGGGATCCAGCCAAGCCGCGCGCCGGGGCCGCGGTCCTGGTCGACGCGCCCGCCGGCGTCATGGTGAATGAGGAGGACCATCTGCGGCTGCAGGCGATGTTGTCCGGTTTCGATCTGGACAACGCGTATGCAACGCTGGAATCGGTAGATAGCGAGCTGGGCCAGCTGCTTCCGTTCGCGTTTCATTCCGAGTTTGGCTATCTTACTTCCTGCCCCACCAACGCCGGCACCGGCCTGCGGGCCAGCGTGCTTATCCACTTGCCGGGTTTGGTCTTAACCAAGGAAATCGGCAAGGTGTTGCAGGGGCTCACGCAAGTTGGCCTCACCTTTCGGGGCCTGTACGGGGAAGGCAGCGAAGTCGTCGGCAATTTCTTTCAGCTGTCCAATCAGACGACGCTGGGGAAGGCCGAAACCGAGTTGCTGGATCATCTGGGTCGGATCGTGCGTCAGGTGATCGAGTACGAAGAGCAGGCACGGGACGTGCTGCTGAAGACGGCAGCGGGGACGGTGGAAGACAAAGTGTGGCGGGCGTATGGGCTGTTGCGGTATGCGCGCACGCTGTCGTTCGAAGAGACGATGAATCTGTTGAGCGGGGTGCGGCTCGGGGTCGGGCTGAATCTGATCTCCGGCCTAAGTGTATACACGCTCAACAAACTGCTCATCCACACGCAACCCGCACACCTGGCGGCGATGGAAGGACGGCCGCTCAGCGACTCCGAAGAACGCGCCACGCGGGCGTCGTACGTCCGGCAGTTGCTGGGCGCCGAGACCACCTAAGGCAGGAACAGCGATGAACGGCTACAACTTCACGGATCGCGTACGCAAAGTCCTGCAGATGGCGCGGGAAGAGGCCGCCCGCCTGCACCATGAGTACGTCGGCACCGAGCACATCCTGCTCGGCCTGATCCGGGAGGGTGAGGGAGTGGCCGCGGCCGTCCTCACCAACCTCAACGTCGACCTCGAAGAGATCCAGCAAAAAATCGAGGAAACCGTCAAAAAAGGGAAAGCGGCCGCCGCGGGCGGTCCAGAGCTGCCCTATACGTCACGCGCCAAGAAGGTTCTCGAGCTCGCGATGAGCGAGGCGCGCGAGCTGAACCACTCCTATGTCGGTACGGAACACCTCCTACTCGGCCTGTTGCGGGAAGAGAAGGGCATCGCCGCGCAGGTGCTGACCGACGCGAGCGTGAACCTCGAGCAGGCCCGGGCGGAAACGCTCCGCCTGCTGGGCAGCGAGATGCCGTCGGCGGCTCCGAGCGGCACGACCGGCGCCCCGGCCCCGAGCCCGAAGAGCGAGAAGAAGTCCAAGACGCCGGCGCTGGACCATTTCTGCCGCGATTTGACGCAGCTCGCCGCCGACGGGACGCTCGATCCCACGATCGGTCGACAAAAGGAAATCGAGCGCGTCATGGAGATCCTGTCGCGCCGCAAGAAGAACAATCCGGTGCTGATCGGGGAGCCGGGCGTCGGCAAGACGGCGATCGTCGAAGGTCTCGCTCAGCTGATCGCCAACGGCCAGTGCCCCGATGCGCTGAAGGACCACCGCGTGCTGTCGCTCGATATGGCGGCCGTGATCGCGGGGACGAAATACCGCGGCCAGTTCGAGGAGCGGCTCAAAGCGGTGATCAACGAAATCGCCCAGAACCGCAGCATCATCCTCTTCATCGATGAGCTGCACACGCTGGTGGGTGCCGGCGCGGCGGAGGGCGCGGTGGACGCGTCCAACATGCTCAAGCCCGCGCTGGCGCGCGGCGAGCTGCAGTGCGTGGGCGCGTCGACGCTCAACGAATACCGCAAGTACATAGAAAAGGACGGGGCGCTCGAGCGGCGGTTCCAGACGGTGATCGTGGATCCGCCGACCGTCGACGAGACGATCGAAATCCTGAAGGGCCTGCGCAAGCGCTACGAGGATCACCACCGAGTGGTGATTCCCGATCTGTCGCTCGACGCGGCCGCGAAGCTCTCCGAGCGCTACATCACCGACCGGTTCCTGCCGGACAAAGCGATCGACGTGATCGATGAAGCGGGGGCCCGGGCGCGCCTCGCGACGCAGGTGCCGCCGCCCGAAGTGGCCGAGCTGAAGGACAAGCTGGAGCAGATCAGCCGGGACAAGGAAAACGCGGTGCGCGACCAGAATTTCGAGCGCGCCGCGGCGCTCCGCGACTCGGAGCGAGAGCTGCAGAGCGAGATCCGGCGTAAGCAGGACGAATGGGAGCGCGAGCGGCAGACCCGTCGGCCGACGATCGGCGAGGAGCAGGTCGCGTTCATCGTGTCGCGCTGGACCGGAATCCCGGTCACACGGCTGCAGGAAGCGGAGACGGCCCGTCTGCTACGGATGGAAGACGAGCTGCACGAGAGCGTGGTGGGCCAGAACGAGGCGATCACCGTCATCTCGCGCGCGATCCGCCGCAGCCGCGCTGGCCTGAAGGATCCCAAGCGGCCGATCGGGTCGTTCGTATTCAGCGGTCCGACGGGCGTGGGCAAGACCGAGCTGGCGCGGGCGCTCGCCCGCTTCCTGTTCGCCGACTCCACCGCCCTGATCCGGGTGGACATGTCCGAGTACATGGAGAAGTTTTCCGTGAGCCGGCTCATCGGCGCGCCTCCGGGGTACGTGGGCTACGAGGACTCCGGGGCGCTCACCAAGGCCGTGCGCCGCAAACCCTATTCGGTCGTGCTGCTGGATGAGATCGAGAAGGCGCATCCGGATGTGTTCAACATCCTCCTGCAGGTGCTCGACGAGGGCCACCTGACCGACAACTACGGCCGGATGATCGACTTCAAGAACACCGTCGTCATCATGACGTCGAACGTCGGCGCCCGCGACATGCTCAAGGGACGGACGCTGGGGTTCGCCCAAGGCGACGTGAAGGGGGACTTCGAGCGGATGGCGGAGAAGGTGAAGGAGGAAATCGGCAAGGTGTTCAACCCCGAATTCCTGAACCGCCTCGACGACGTGATCGTGTTCCACCCGCTGACGCGCGATCACATCGCGCAGATCGTGACCATCGTTCTGCGCGACGTCCAGAAACGGCTCGGCGACGAGGAGCTGACGCTCCGGCTCACGCAGGCCGCAAACGACTTTCTCGTGGACCACGGCTACGACGAACACTATGGAGCGCGGCCGTTGAAGCGCGCCATTCAGAAATACGTCGAGGATCCGTTGTCGGAGAAGATCCTGGTCGCCGAGTTCGCGCGGGGGGACGAGATCGAAGTCGACGTGGCCCCCGACAAGGAGCGCCTGGCGTTCCGCGCGCTCTCCGGCACGAAGGCGTGATCCGCCGGCTCCTGCCGTCGGTCGCCGTCCTCGCGGTCCTCCTGGTCCCCGCCCGGGCTTCGGCCCAGGAGCAGGCACCGGGGGGCCGCCCGGATTCGGTCCTCACCGGCGGTCAGAAGCGAGTCGCTCCCGCCGTCATTCTGCAAACCGCCGGACTCGTGCCGGGCCGGTTCACCACGTATCGCGACATTCAGCGGGCGGTCCGGGCGCTGTATGCGTCCGGGCAGTTCGACGACGTGCGGGTCGATCAGGATACCACCGGCGGCCTCCAGATTCTGATCATCCGGGTGCGGGAGCGGCCCATCCTCCTCCACTGGACCGTGCGCGGCGTGACCCGGCTCGGGGAGGGATCGGTCCGCTCTAAGGTCGTGCTGTCGGAAGGGCGCCCCTACGACCCGGCGGCGGTGGCGCGCGCGCGTGGCCGGATCGACTCGCTGTACCGGGCGCGCGGCTATTACCTGGCCGCAGTCAAGACGATCCCCATCTACGAGGCCGACTCGTCCCGCATCCGCCTCGTGTTCGACGTTTCCGAAGGCCGCCGCGTCGCCATCGCGCGAGTGAGCGTCGAAGGCAACACGCATTTCTCCGATGCCGACATCGTGTCGCACATGGCCACCCGACCCGAGGGGTTCTGGTGGTGGCGCAAAGGGGAATACGACGACGAGAAGCTGCGGGCCGACATGCAGGAGCGGCTGCCCAAGTACTACGGCCAGCACGGGTTCGTGGACTTCCAGGTGCTCGGTGATACCCTGGTGGTCAACGATTCGAGTGGCAAGGCCGACCTCGTGCTGCGCGTGAGCGAGGGCGAGCCCTACCATGTGGGCACCTTCGAGATCGTCGGCAACCGGCGCTTCTCCACCACCGACTTGCAGCAGCTCTTCCCGTTCAAAGGGGAGCAACGGACCGGCCTGCTCGGATTGGGCGGGACGACCCACGGGCCGGCGGTGTTCAGTGCGGCGCGCTGGGACGAGGCCACGACGGGACTGTATACGCTCTATCACAACGAAGGGTACATCTATACGCAGGTCCGGCCCGACGTGATCCGCCGGACCGGCGCCGATCGCAAGCCGGTCGTAGATCTGCGCTGGGTGATCAACGAGGGCCAGCCGGCCATCGTCAACAAGATCGAGATCGTGGGCAACGACGTCACGCACGAGCGCGTCATCCGCGATCAGATCGTGCTGCTGCCGGGCGACGTCTTCCGCCAGGACGCGCTGCTCCGCTCCTACCAGAACATTTCCAATCTCGGGTTTTTCAACCAGCCGCTGCCGCCGCCCGAGACGCCCCAAGCCAACGAGCAAGGCGACATCGACGTCGTGTTCCACGTGAGCGAGAAGCACACGGGGAACGTCAACTTCGGGGCGTCGGTGGGGCAGGGAACGGGCCTGGGCGGGTTCCTGGGGTTGGAAGAGCCGAACCTGTTCGGGCAGGGCAAACGCGGCAAGTTCCAGTGGCAGTTCGGGAAGAACATCAACGATTTCGACATCTCGTTCACCGACCCGGGGATCCGGGAGTCGCGCATCTCGGGGACACTCGGCGCCCACAATACGCGGCTGCGGTACAACATTGCGGATCTCGGCCAGGTGCGGCGACGCGGCGCAAGTTTGCAGTTCGGCTTCCCCGCGTTCCACGACCGCTATGCCCGCCTGTTCGTGTCCTACAGCCTGGACGAGCAAACCGTCACCGGCTCGGCGTCCAACCAAGCCTTCAGTTCGGTCTTCAACTGCCGCAACTGTGTCCGGTCCACGCTGGGCGTCTCGGTCCTGCGCGATAACCGTATCAACCTCCCCTTTCCCACGGGCGGCGCGATGGCCTCGGTGGGCGTGTCCCACAGCGGCGGCGTGCTGGGCGGCGATGGGAACTTCGAGCGGCTGGACCTGGAGGGACACTGGTACACGCCGCTGGGTCAGCTGGGGGGGCAGGGCGGCGGGAATCCGATGCTGGTGGTGCTGGGCCTATCGGCGCGCTCGGGCCTGGTGTTCGGCAACTCTCCGTTCTTCGATCAGCTGTTCAGCATGGGCGGCACCCAGTACGGCATCCCGCTACGTGGCTATGACGAGTTCTCGGTCACGCCGCAAGGGTACGACCCCCTCGCCAACTCGAGGGGTGCCGCGCCGAGTGCCTTCGGGAAGTCCTTCTTCCTCATGACGGGGGAGGTGGGTCTGCGGTTGTCGCAGATGTTCTATGTCAACGCCTTCTTCGATGCGGGGAATCTCTGGGCCCGCGCGGTGGACTGGAATCCCACGCGCCTGTTCCGCGGCGCGGGCATCGGGCTCGACGTCATCTCCCCGCTCGGACCGCTCGGTCTCGACTGGGCGTACGGTTTCGACAAGGTCGATGCCGCGGGCCGTCCGGCGCCAAGCTGGAAACTGCACTTCAAACTCGGCAATTTCTTCTGATGCCCCTTATCGACGGAGTGGTTATGCGGCGGGTAGTCCTCGCGTGTCTCTCGGCTGGCCTGGCGCTTCCGGCGGCGGCCCAGAATCCTCCCGCGCCGGCGCCTCGACCGAGCGCCCAGGCGTCGGCAACGCCGCGGCTGGCCTTCATCAGCTCGCGGACGATTCTCGACAGCACGCCCGGCTACGCGGCGGCGGAGTCCACCTTCTACCGCGAGTTTCAGGGGATGCGGGACGAGGTGCAGAAGCTCCAACAGCAGCTGGACTCGGCCGTGCAGGCATTCGACCAGGCGTCGATCGCCCTCTCGCCGGCGGCCAAGGACGCCCGGCGCCGTGAGCTGCAGACGATGCAGGACCGGATGACCCAGCGGTCCAGCGAGCTCGACTCGCGGGCGCGCGCCCGCAACCAGGAGCTGCTCGGGCCGTTCCAGGCGCGCATCAACACGATCATTCAGGGGATCCGGGCCGAAGGGAACTACGCCTTCATCTTCGACGGCGATGCGCAGGGGACCGGCATCGTGGCGGCCGATCCAGCCCTGAACCTGACGTCGAAGGTCATCGGCCGTCTGCGCCAGTCGGGACCCTGAGCGCACGGTGAGCGCCGCACCGCGGCGAGCCCTGTCGGCTGCGGAGGTCGCCGCGCTCACGGGCGGCCGGCTCATCGGTCATCCGGACGTCCAGGTCGCCGCGATCGCCCCCCTCGAGCGGGCCGGTCCCGGCGACCTCTCGTTTCTTGCCAGTCCCCGCTACCTCCCCTACCTTGAGCGGTCGCGCGCCTCGATCGTGCTCTGTGTGGAGGCGTACGCCGCAGAGCCCGCCGGAGACGCCACCCGTATCATCGTACCGGATCCCCATGCCGCGCTGGTGACGGTGCTCGGCGTGCTGTATCCGGCGCCGGCCTGGAGCGCCGGCGTTCACGCGACCGCGGTCGTGGGGCCGGGGGCAACCTGGGACGATCCGGTGGCGATCGGCCCGCACGTCGTGCTCGGGCCGGACGTTCGCCTGGGCCGGAACGTGCGCATCGGCGCGAACTGCGTCATCGGCGACGGCGTGACGATCGGCGACGATTCGGAGCTGTATCCGCAGGTCACCTGCTACCCGGGTACGATTGTGGGGCGAAGGGCGGTCCTGCACAGCGGGGTCCGTCTGGGGAGCGACGGTTTCGGGTTCATCCCCGGGCGGGACGGCGCGCCGCATCGCAAGATCCCTCACGTGGGGCGGTGCGTGATCGGAGACGATGTGGAAATCGGAGCGAACAGCTGCGTGGACCGCGGCAGCGTGGACGACACGGTGATCGACGACGGCACGAAGCTCGACAACCTCGTACACATCGCCCACAACGTACACGTGGGCAAGCGGTGCCTCATCCTGGCGCTCGCTGGGATCGCCGGCTCGAGCCGGGTCGAGGACGACGTGATTATCGGAGGTGAGGTCGGGGTAACCGACCATGTGACCATCGGTCGGGGCGCGCGTGTCCTGGTGCAGGCCGGAGTGATCGGCGACATCGACCCCGGGGCCACGGTGTGGGGCACACCCGCCCGGCCGTATCGGGAGGTGCTACGGGCCGTCGCGGCGCTGTATCGCCTGACGCCGCACGCTGCCCACCTCGAAGGACTCCTGCAGTCGACCGATGACGACGCCCTCTAAGCGACGCAGCATCGCGCAGGAGTCCGCGGTGACGGGCACCGGCCTGCACACGGGAGCCGCAACGCGAGCCACGTTCCGGCCGGCGCCGTCCGGCACGGGCGTGGTCTTCCGGCGCACCGATCTGGACGGCGCCCCGGAGGTCCCGGCACGGCTGTCGGAGGTGGCGGCGCTCGAGCGCCGTACCGCCATCGGGCACGGCGCCGTGACGATCCACACGGTGGAGCATCTCCTGGCCGCCGTGGCGGCGCACGAGATCGACGACCTGCTGGTCGACCTGTCCGGCCCGGAGCCGCCGATCCTCGATGGCAGCGTCGCGCCCTATTTCGCCGCCCTCGCCGAGGCACGGCCGGTCGAGGTCGATGGCCCGGGCCAGCCGACGATGCTCACGGTGCAGGCCCCGTTCACGGTGACCGAAGGCGACGCCACGTACCTGGTCGCTCCGAGCAAGCGCCTGCAGCTGACGGTGACGATCGAGTTTCCGCATCCCCTGATCGGCCGGCAGGTCGGGAGCTACGACATCTCGGCCGAATCGTTCGCGCGCGAGCTCGCGCCGGCCCGCACCTTCGGATTCACCAGCGAAGTCGCGGCGCTCCAAGCCAAGGGACTCATCAAGGGGGCGTCGACGGCCAGCGCCATCGTGCTGGACGAGCGCGGCGTGGTGAACGGGGGAGCACTGCGCTGGCCGGACGAGTTCGTGCGCCACAAGGCCGCCGACATCCTGGGAGATCTCGCCCTCGCCGGCGGCCGCGTGCGCGCGCACATCGTGGCGACCAGGCCGAGCCACAGCGGCAACGTGGCGCTCGCCCGGGCACTCGCCCGCGCCGCCAAGCGGAGCGGCGTGCCCGCGATGGACATCGGGCGCATCATGGATGTGCTGCCGCACCGGTACCCGTTCCTGCTGGTCGATCGCATTCTGGAAGTGGAAGGGGAGAAGCGGATCGTCGGGATCAAGAACGTCACGATCAACGAGCCGTTCTTCCAGGGGCATTTTCCCGGGCATCCCATCATGCCGGGCGTGCTGATCATCGAGGCGATGGCTCAGGTCGGGGGCATGCTGCTTCTCAGCCACTTCGAAGCGCAGAACGTCGAAGACAAGGTCGTGTACTTCATGTCGCTCGATAACGTGAAGTTCCGGCGCCCGGTGCTGCCCGGCGATCAAATCCGGTTCGAGCTCGAGATGATCGCGTTCCGCGGCAAGACGTGCCGGATGAAAGGGCAGGGGTTCGTGGACGGGCAGGTGGTTGCGGAAGCGGAGATGATGGCCGTGGTGGTGGACAAGTGATTCACCGAACGGCGCTCGTCGATCCCTCGGCCCAGCTGGGGCTGGATGTGAGCATCGGGCCCTACGCCATCATCGGGCCGAGTGTCATGATCGGCGACCGCTGCCAGCTCGCAGCTCACGTCGTGATCGAGCGCAACACGCGGCTCGGGGCGGGCGTCAAGGTCGGCTACGGTACGGTGCTCGGCGCCGATCCCCAGGACCTCAAGTACAAGGGGGAGGAAACCTGGGTCGAAATCGGGGACGGCACCATCCTGCGGGAATACTGCACGATCAATCGCGGGACGCCGGCCACGGGAAAGACGACCGTCGGGCAACGGTGCTTCATCATGACCTACGTGCACGTCGCGCACGACTGCGTGGTGGGCGACGACGTCATCCTCGCCAACTCCATCCAGATGGCGGGCCACGTGACGGTGGACGATCGGGCCATCATCAGCGGCCTCGTTCCGATCCACCAGTTCGTCCGGGTGGGGACGTACGCGTTCGTCGGGGGCGGGTCGCGGGTCAACCAGGATGTCCCCCCCTACACCAAGGCGGTCGGGAATCCGGTGCACCTCTACGGACTGAATTCGGTCGGGCTGCAACGGGCCGGGTTCACGCCCGAAGTGAAACTGGCCCTGAAAAAGGCCTACCGGCTGGTCTTCAACTCGCACCTCACCGTCAGCCAGGGGATCGCCCGGGCGCGGACCGAGCTGCCGGCGGTTGGGGAAGTCGAGACTTTCCTCCGGTTCATCGAGGCGTCGCAGCGCGGAGTGCTGGTGTGACCCTGCGCCGGGTGCGCGTCGGGGTCATCGGCACCGGCGCGCTCGGGTTTCACCACGCCCGGTTGCTGCGACGCATGGACGGCGTGGAGTTCGCCGGGATCTACGATGTCGACCCGGTGCGCGCGGCGCAGGTGGCACGGGAGCTGGAGACCGTCGCTCATCCGTCGCTCGACGCCCTGCTGGTCGGTGTGGAGGCGGTGAGCATCGCGGTGCCGACGCCGGCCCACACCGACGTCGGCTTGGCGGTCCTCGCGCGGAACATCGCCGCCCTCATCGAGAAGCCGCTCGCCGATTCGCCGGCCGGGGCCGAAGCCCTCGTCGGGCAGGCGGCGCGTGCGGGGGTCGTGCTCCAGGTGGGGCACGTGGAGCGGTTCAATCGGGCCGTGCGGGCGGCCGCCCCCTACCTGGACGAGCCGCGTTTCCTCCAGACGGAGCGACTGGCGCCGTTCCAGCCGCGCGGCACGGACGTCGCCGTCATTCTCGATCTCATGATCCACGACCTCGACCTGATCCTCGAGCTGGTGCGGTCGGAGGTCCGCGAGGTGCGGGCGACAGGCGTGCCGGTGCTCACTCCGCACGTCGACATCGTCAACGCACGCGTGGAGTTCGCCAATGGGGCCGTCGCGCTCGTGACCGCCAGCCGGATCTCGCGGGAGCGGACGCGCAAACTCCGGATCTTCCAGCCGACCGGCTATTTCTCCCTCGACCTGGCCCAGGGCAGCGGGCGGTTTTACCGCTTGAAGCCGGGGTGGCAGGAGATCGGCGCGCGGCGCATCGAGGATATCGTCGAAGTGGTCCGGCTCGAAGCCCCGGAAGCGGAGCCGCTCAAGCTCGAGCTCGAGAGCTTTGTGCGCGCCGTGCGCGGCGAGAGTGATGTCGTGGTGTCGGGGGCTGCGGGAGCGCAGGCGCTGGCGCTGGCATGGCGCGTGGCGGACGCGATCCAGGCATCGCCGCTCGCCGCCATGAAGCCGTGAGCCGGGGCCCGCGGATCTACTGCTCCGCCGGCGAGCCATCGGGGGACGCGCACGCAGCGCCGGTGATCGCTGCGTTGCGGCGCCAGGCTCCAGGGATCACGATCGAGGCGTTCGGGGGTCCGCAGATGGCGGCGGCAGGCGCGCAGGTGCTGGACCGGATGGAGTCGTTTTCGGTCGTCGGCTTCGTCGAGGCGCTGGAAGGGATCCCGCGCCATTACCGCCTGCTCCGGAAGACACGGCATGCGTTTCGAGCGGGCCGCTATGACGTCGCCATGTTCGTGGACTACCCGGGATATCATCTGCGCGCGGCGGCGGCGGCGGCAGCAGCGGGCGTGCCGGTGCTGTACTACATCGCGCCACAGCTCTGGGCCTGGGGTGCGGGCCGCGTGCGGCGACTCGCGGCTGCGGTGCGCCAGCTGGCGGTCATCCTGCCGTTTGAGGAGCCGTTTTTCCGGGAGCGGGGCGTGCCAACCACGTTTGTGGGGCATCCACTCAGGGACCGGCCACCGCCGCCGGGTCGGGCAGAGGCTCGCCGGGCGCTGAGCCTCGACCCCGACCGTCCCACGCTGGGTGTCTTTCCGGGGAGTCGCGCGCAGGAGGTGCGCCGGATCTGGCCCGTCGCTCGGGAAGCCGCGCGGCGAGTGATCGCGGCTCGGCCTGATGTGCAGGTGGTCGTCGCGGGCACCTCGGTCGCGAGTTACCCGGATGCGGGGGCTCTGCACGTGGCGATGGGGGACCCGGCGCTCGTCTTTGCCGCCGCCGATGCAGGTCTTTGCAAGTCGGGCACGACGACCCTCGAAGCGGCGCTCGCCGATCTCCCAATGGTGATTACCTACCGGCTGCACCCGGTCTCCAACTTCATCGCCATGCGCGTGCTTCAGGTGCCCTGGGTCGGCCTCGTGAACCTGGTCGCCGGTGAGCTGGTCTGCCCGGAACTGCTCCAGCGCGCCGCCCGGCCCCAGGCGCTGGCGGACCAGCTGCTCCCGCTGCTCGATCCCGATGATCCCGTCACGCGCCGGCAACGGGCCGGCCTCGCCCGCGTGCGAGAGCGGCTTGGTCCGCCGGGGGCGGCGGAGCGCGTGGCGCAGCTCGCCCTGGAGCTGGTGCGGTGAGGCTACGCTGGGCGGAGCCGCTGCTCACCGCGGTCGGGTTCGTCCTGGTGGGACTCCTGGCGCGCACGTGGCGTTACCGGCTGGCCGGGCGCGAGCATCCTCAGACCCTGTACGACGGCCGGCGCCCGTTCGTCTTCGCGTTATGGCACAGCCGCATTCTGCCGCTCCTGTATCTCCACCGCCACGAGGCGATGGTGCTCCTGATCAGCCGGCACCGCGATGGCGGACTCCTGGCCACGCTGGCGGAGCGGTGGGGCTATCGATTCGTGCGTGGGTCCACCCGGCGCGGCGGTGAAATCGGGCTGCGTGGGGTGGTGCGGGCGCTGCAAGCCGGCGGCGTGGTCGCGATTACTCCGGACGGTCCGCGCGGTCCGGCGCAGCGCGTGAAGCCCGGGATCGTCGCCGCCGCGCAGCACGCCGGCGTGCCGGTCGTCCCCGCGACGGCGAGACCCTCGCGCGCCTCGCAGCTCTCGAGCTGGGACCGGTCCTGCCTCCCAAAGCCCTTCGCGACCCTCGACGTGGTCTACGGCGCGCCGCTCGGCATCGGCCCCGGGAAGGCGGGCCTGCGTGCCGGCATCGATGCGGTGGAGCGCGGACTCAACGCCCTCGCCGATGCGACGTGATGGCCACCGCCTGGAACGTTCGCCTGGTGCGACGGCTGTGGCGACGTCGGAGCTGGAAGGCCCGGACGGCTCGGGCTGCACTACTGCCCCTGTCCGGGATCTACGCCGCGGTCGTTTCGCTCCGTGCCGCAGCGTATCGCGGGGGCGTGGTGCACGCGCGGCGTCTCCCGCTGCCGAGTGTCGCGGTGGGGAACCTGTCGGTCGGTGGCACGGGGAAGACCCCATTGGCGGCCTGGATCGCGGCGTATTGCGTCCAGGCGGGGCGCCGGCCCGGCGTGCTGCTGCGCGGCTACGGACGCGATGAAGTGCTCGTTCATCGGCGCCTGGTCCCGGAAGCGGTCGTCGTGGCAAACCGGGACCGCGTGGCCGGCGGCTTGGAGGCTCGGTCCCGGGGCGCCGATGTGTTGGTACTGGACGACGCGTTTCAGCTGTTGGGGGTCCAGCGGGATCTTAACATCGCCGTCCTCGCGGCCGAGCAGGAGCGGCTGTCGCCGTGGACGCTGCCGGCCGGTCCGTGGCGCGAGCTCCGCGGAGCCCTCGGCCGGGCGGACGTGCTGGTGGTGACGCGCAAACGCGTGGACGCCGACACCGCAGCCGTGCTCGCCGACGAGTTAGCGGCGCGATGGCCCAGGGCGAGCGTCGCGCTCGCACGCCTGGGCCTGCGAGATCTCGTCGGCATGCGGTCCGGCGTGCGGCACCCCCTGGACGGATTGCGCGGGCGGCAGGTGTTCGCGGCGGCGGCCATCGCGGACCCTGAAAGCTTCGCCGTGCAGGTACGAGCCTCGGGCGCCACCGTGCAACTCGCGGCGTACCAAGACCATCACGAGTACGACGCCGCCGACGTGCGACGGCTCGTGCGGCTGGCGGCCGGCGCCGGTTATCTTGTGGTCACCGAAAAGGACGCCGTGAAGCTGCGCGCCTTATGGCCGGCCGAGGGGCCGGAACCGCTGGTCGCGGAGTTGGAGTGGATGTGGGAGCGGAATGGCGGGGCTGTGGTCCAGGCGCTGGACCGCGTGCTCGTCGCTCCCGTACACGAGCGTCGCCACCACTAACCACGACCCATGACCGACACCGCTTCCCCGACCGAGCCCTACGGCGTGATTCGTCCCGACAAGGACAGGTTTCTCTCCGAAACCAACCCGTTCGAATCGATGATGGAACGATTCGATCACGCCGCCAAACTGCTGAATCTCGATCCGGGCCTCTACAAGGTGCTCCGCAATCCGGAGAAACAGATCATCGTGTCGATTCCGGTGTTCCGGGACAACGGCGAGGTCGAGGTCTACACGGGCTACCGCGTGCTCTACAACACATCGCGCGGCCCGGCGAAGGGCGGCATCCGGTTCGATCTGAACGTCACTCTCGAGGAGGTGAAGGCCCTCGCGGCGTGGATGACATGGAAGTGCGCGGTGGTGAACATCCCCTTCGGCGGGGCGAAGGGCGGAGTGGTCTGCGATCCGTTCACGATGTCGATGGCCGAGCTGGAGCGCGTGACCCGCCGCTACACCTCGAACATCATCGAGACGTTGGGCCCCGATTCCGACGTGCCCGCGCCCGATGTGAACACCAACGAACGGGTGATGGCGTGGATCATGGATACGTATTCCATGCACCATCGTCACACGGTCACCGCGGTCGTCACGGGGAAGCCCGTCGAAATGGGCGGGTCGCTGGGGCGGCGGGAGGCGACAGGGCGGGGGTGCATGATCGTCACGCGCGAGGCGCTGGCCCGGCTCGGGATGTCCCTGACGAAGGCGCGCGTCGCGGTGCAAGGGTTCGGGAACGTC
>Ga0184629_10000218_pt1 | contig 25533 bp, 23 predicted proteins | sample PLM4_32_b1_FD_133158 | JGI IMG/M metagenome (GOLD analysis project Ga0184629, IMG submission 133158) | Groundwater sediment microbial communities from an aquifer in East River, Colorado, USA - PLM4_32_b1 | ecosystem: Environmental > Terrestrial > Soil > Riparian zone | place: USA: East River...
GTGGACGAACGTTAACTAGGCATTCCCAAGAGAGGGGGTGTACCCCCCGATGAAGGAGGCCCACATGAGAGCCATCGGTTTACTGTCGTTAATAGTCGTTTTGTCGTCATCTACAGTGTCCCGCGCCCAAACATGCACCACACCGCCGACCCGACTGGTCAGCTGGTGGTCAGGGGACGGACACGCGGATGATATCTACGGCCCGAATCACGGCGTGCCACAGAACGGAGCGCTGTTTGCGGCAGGGAAGGTCGGCGACGCGTTCACGTTCGACGGAATCGACGACTATGTCAACGTCGATGGCGTACTGAACAGTGCCCTATCGACATCATCCGGAACCATAGAGATGTGGGTAAGAGTCACCGACAGTTCGCGCCTCGAACAATTCTTCACGATCTCCAACAGCGCGGGCGGACAGCTGTTTCAGATACTCAGCAATAGCGGCAGCATACAGGCATCTGTCCGTAGCGGTACGCAAGTACTGTGGACCGCCGTTACGCAGAGCATCGTCCTGTCAAACAACGTGTGGCACCACGTCGCGGTTGCGCAGAACGGGGTCTCACCCGTCATATACGTGGATGGCGTGAGCCGTACACTCACCTTCTCAACCGATGTCGACCACACCAAGTGGATCTCCTCAGTTGCCGGAGCGAACAATGCGCGTATCGGCATCCGCAGCAATGGCCTGTTTCCAAGCCCCTTGCCCCTCCAGGGATCCATCGATGAGCTTTGCATCTACGACCGCGCATTGAGCGCAGTTGAGATCTCCGCGATCTATCAGGCTGGTAGCGCCGGCAAATGCAAGCTGACCCCTGCTCCATTCAATGCCAGCTACGACGCTCAATCTGGCGCTGCTCCCGACGCCGCTTGCCCGGTGTGGCTATCCACCGACACCGATGCAAACCACGATCCCGTCGTTAGCGGCGGGCTCTTGACCCTCACGACCGGTCCCGGCGACTACCAGACCGTCATGCAGTTCGCCCAGCACGCGCCGGATATTGACATTCCCGCCGCGTTGGCTGTGGAAGCGCGCCTGCGCTTCGTTTCGGGTCAATCAATCGGCGCCAATCGATCCGCGGTGGTCATCAGTCTGGAAGTGCTGCCATTCCGGAAGGCCGTGCTGATCGTTTCGGACGACCGCCTTTGGCTTCAGGTGGACGATGGCACTCCGGGGCCCGCCGTCGTGCTTGATACCAATGGCGCCTTACACACCTATCGGATAGACGTTCTCAACTATGACCGGGTCCAAGTGTTCTATGACGGCGCCATGGTTCTCGATGGGTTCACTTTCCTCGACAACCTGGGCGCGCTCGGGTTTCAGCGTGTCACGTGGGGCGATCCGACCGTTGAGGCGTTCGGCACGTCGGAGTGGGCGTATTTCCGTCACAACGCCGGCACGACCGCGTGTCCGGAGTTTGGTACGGTTTCCGGACAGGTACTGGCTCCGTGTCCGTCGCCCGCCACCCCGCTCTACGGTGTCCTCGTCGACGCGTACGAAGTCGGCAGCGGCGATCTCGCGGGCAGCGATACCACCGGCGTGGATGGGTTCTACAGCATAGGCGACCTGCCCGCCGGCGACTACGTCGTCACTGTCGTCGCGCCCCTTGGCTACACAACCCCGTCGCCCGAGGTTCCCGTCACGATTACCGCTGGCGGAACCGTCGACGCGGACATCCTGCTCGAGTGCGCGCCGATTGCCAACGACGCCAGAGGTATGGGCTTCTGGAAACATCAGGTCGGTGTGGCCACTGGCGGAAAGGGGCACGCGCAGATCGATGCCGTGACCCTGTGTGGATATCTCGACCTGATTAAGGCCCACTTCAACAGCAACGCCATCAACCACGTCGTTGTCTACGATCCGCCGGCAGGCGCGACATGCGCCGACAAGCTCCTCGTTGCAAGGGAGCTTCTGAACCTCAAGGGGAACGTCGGAATGACCGCGCGCGCGAAGCAGCATCTCTTGTCCCTCCTGCTCAACGTCGCGGGTAACTACCTCAGTCTTCGCAAGTCCGTCAGCGTCGACGCCGCCACGGTCTCCCAGGCTATCACCTATTGCGACCATCTCATCGATGACGCCGACCTCGCTAATGACCAGCTCGCCAAGGACATTGCCGAGCAGGTGAACGAAGGCGTTGAGATCGCGGCCGGCGTCATCCCGTTGAGTACCGATGATATCGCGTATGCACCGATCGTAGCACCGCAGCCGACGGCGGACTTCGGAATCGAAGGCGCTGTCCCAAATCCCTTCAATCCTCGGACCACGATATCCTATACCATCGCTTCAGAGGGACGGGTGCGCTTACGTGTATATGATGCGCGTGGTGCTCTCGTGCGAACGCTGGTCGACACCAATCAGCCCGGCGGCTTGCACTCCGTGTCCTGGGATGGTTCAGATGCCGGGGGCTCGACCGCTCCGTCCGGGATCTATTTCGTACGGCTCGATTCGAATGGCCAGATCGAGACCCGGAAAATCGCCTTGCTGAAGTAATCGGCCACTCTCCACCAATCGGTGATGAAGGAAGCCGCCCGCGGTCCGAACCGCGGGCGGCCCTTGTTCGTGCCCCCGCGCCGAAAGAATTCTCGCTCGGCGTGAAGCGGACCACCCTCGGGCGGCATCTACCAAGCCTAGTGAGTCTTCATCCAACCCGAACCCTGGAGGAATGAATCATGCCTCGATTGAAAATGGCTGGGGAGATTTTCGCCGCTCTACTGCTCATGACTGGCACACGCAGAGCCGAAGCCGTGGTTATTAACGTGAACGCGCTGTTACACTGCGATTTCCCCAATAACCCCCTGACCGTGCCGTTGGCCCAGGGCACCTATTCCGCCACCCTCATACAGGGAACCTACTCGGCGTGGCGGTACGCGTCCCCCAGCGTGGGTGGCACATGGAACACTCTGTACTATATCCGGGTTGTCGGCGGCACCGAGTATACCGGTGGTGATTGGCTGGCAGCCGGCACCGCTCTGGACGCGTTCAACCAGACGGTCGTCAAAACGTTGGTATTCACCCAGCCCGCGAACGGGGACATCAAGCTTCTAGTCGCGGACAACAAGTGCACCGATAACTCGGGTGGAGTGTCGCTCGAGATCATCCTCCTGCCTGTGCCCGCCGCAACATCAACGTGGGGCAAGGTGAAAGCGCTCTACCGCTAGCGTCCCGAACCACCACGGAGGGCGGCGGCGCGTCTGCGTCTTTGCAGCGCGCCGCCGTCCTCGCGCGGTTCCGCTTCGTCGACCCCGCGCGCCCAACCGGGAAATCCCCATCAACATTTGCTTGTCAGCGCCGGCGTTTTCGGGTGAGGATACGGGTTTCCGCGCGATCGAGGCGCATTCTCACTCAATAGGGCTCGGAGGCAACATGCAGCGGTGTGCGGTAGCGGCGTTTCTCAACCACAAGGGCGGTGTCGGCAAGACCACGTCGGTCGCGAACGTCGGCGCCGGGTTGGCTATTCTCGGGAAGCGCGTTCTGGTCGTCGATCTGGACCCCCAGGGGCATCTGACCAGCTTTCTCGGAGTCGGCCGAGACGAGATCGGCAAGACCATCTATGACGTCCTGCGCGGCGACGTCCACCCGCGCGACGCCATCATCACGCGGACGCTCAAGGCACGTTTCCACATCGACGGGCGCGAGTCCCAGTTGTCCATGGCGGTGATCCCCGCCACGCTCGCCTTCGCCGACGCCGAAGAGAGCCTTGCGAACGTCAAGAACCGGGCGTTCCTGCTGCGAAACGCCGTCGCCCGGGTCGCGGACAACTATGACCACGTCCTGTTGGATTGTTCTCCCAGCCTCGGGCTGATATCGATCAATGCGCTCGTTGCCGCCCGCCGGGTTTTCATCCCGGTGCAGACGGAGTACCTCGCGCTGCACAGCCTGGAAGATCTCATGACGAGAATCGAGTCCGTCATGGATCAGTTGAATCCTGATCTCGAAATCGGGGGGTTGATTGCCACGCGCTTCGACGCCAGGAAGGTATTGAGCCGGACGGTGGTCGAGACGCTGCGGGAGCGCTTCGGCTCCCTGTTCCTGAACACGATGATCCGCGACAACATCGTGCTGGCAGAATCTCCGCAATTCGGCAAAGATATCTTCAGCTACCGGCCGCGCAGTTTCGGCGCCGAGGATTATCTGAATCTCGCTATGGAAATCATGAACCGTGTCACCCGGGCAAACCTGTTTCCCTCGGTGGAACCCGGCGCGTCCCCCAACACCGAGAGCAGTCCGATCGCCGTGTGATGGCGCGCAAACGCCGAACGATTCCCCTCCACACCCGGATCCTGATCGGGCTCACCATGGGCGCCGGCATCGGCGGCCTGCTCAACGCGGTGGTGGGCGAAAGCTCCCCTTCCCTGGCCTGGGCCGCGACCAACCTCACCGAACCGGTCGGCCAACTTTTCTTGCGCCTCTTGCTGCTGCTGGTGGTGCCGCTCGTGTTCTCGTCTCTCGTCGTCGGGGTGGCGGGAATCGGCGATGTTCGCCGGCTCGGGCGCGTCGGAGCGAAATCGCTCGGCTACACGCTGGTGATGTCCACGATCTCGGTGCTCATCGGGCTCACCATCGCGAACACGATTCGCCCCGGCGAGCGGATTCGCCCCGAGATCAGCCAGCAGTTGCAGGAACGGTACGCCTCCGACGCGAGCAAGCAAGTCGCCACCGCCACCACGACCGCCGCCAACGACGACGCCCGTCTACTCAAGGTCGTCAAGACGATCGTCCCCACCAACTTCTTCGCCGCGATCGCGAAGGAGCCGCCCGACATGCTGGGGCTCATGTTCTTCGCCCTGTTCTTCGGGATCGGGCTGACGATGGTGGCGGAGGCGAAGGCGCGACCGGTCGTGAACCTTCTCGAGGGCGTCTACGAGGCGGTCGCCCGGTGCATCGAGCTGGTCATGCGGGTGGCGCCCTACGCGGTATTCTGCCTGCTCTTCACGATGACGTCACGCTTCGGGTTCGGCCTGCTCACGAGCCTGGGCTGGTACGTCGGCGCCGTGCTGCTGGGCCTCGCGATCCACATGTTCGGCGTGTATTCGCTGTCGGTCGCGGTGCTCTCGCGGCTCAATCCGCTCGACTTCTTCCGGCGCATCAAGACGGTGATGATCACCGCGTTCTCGACCTCATCCTCGAACGCGACGCTCCCGACGGCGCTCCGTGTCTCCGAGGAGAACCTCGGCGTCCCGCGCGACATCAACTCGTTCGTGCTGACGATCGGCGCCACCGCCAACCAGAACGGGACGGCATTGTTCGAGGGCGTCACCGTCTTGTTTCTCGCGCAGCTCGCCGGCGTTCACCTGTCGATCGGCCAGCAACTGATGGTCCTCTACCTCGCCATCCTGGGCGGGATCGGCACCGCCGGCGTCCCCTCGGGCTCGATTCCGTTCATCATCCTGGTGCTGGCAAACGTCGGCGTGAACCCGGCGCTGATCGCCATCGTCCTCGGCGTGGATCGTATCCTCGACATGTGCCGCACCGTGCTGAACGTGACCGGGGATCTCACGATCGCGACCTACGTGGCGCGCTCCGAGGGCGTGGTGCTGAAAGAGCGCCACGTGGCGCCGGCCGTGGACCTCTAGGAGACGCGGACTCGCGGCTTCAGTCGCGATAGAGTGCCTTGATCCGGCCCCACGTTGACTTTTCGACCCCCAGGGCGCGTTCCTTGAGCGCCGGCGTGCACAGGCAGTCGTTGCTGACCAGGGTCATCTCGGGCGATCCGAACTGATCGAGCACGGTCACGTATATCGAGTACGTCTCCGGGTTCTCCACGAGGTAGCACGCGAGATGCGCCTGGCTATCAACGATCGGGAATACGGTGCCGTCCGCCGTGGTCTTTTCCACCGGGTTGCAGAACAGCTTGCCGATCACGACGGTGACCTGCACAGCCCCGAACTGATCGATCACCATCACCGGTTTCACGACCTCCGCACCATGCGTGGCCTCGTAGCAGAGATAGTGGTTTCGCACCGGCGGTGCGTCGCCGGGCTGTGGGTACTTGACGGCCGGCGCGACGAGATACACGGCGTTGCCCAGAGTCCACAAGTAGGTCCCGAATTGATCGGTGACCAAAACGTTCCGCTCCGGCTGCTCCGCGTAGATCCCGAACCAGGATTGGTGCGCCGTATCATCATAGACGACGGACCCGTCTTTCGAGGCCGGTGTCGCGAATCGTTTGCGCTGGATGATATCGACGTTCAGTGATCCGAACTGGTCGCGCAGGACCAGTGGGATCAGGGCCGGGATCTCTGCCGCCGACTCGTTATAAACTTTGTAGTGGTTCTCGGCCGGAAGGTCGTCCTGCGCCCGGGCGAAGGACGAGAAGAAAAGCACAGTCGCCATGCTCGCGGGCAAGGCGACGATCTTGATACGCCTCATGAGCAATGCCTCCTTGGGAATCCCTCCTCACTGTACACGGATGCGCACTGACGTTGATCCCTCGTGGGATGGTGGCGGACTCGGTGCGAGGCGTGTGGCGGAGGCGGCGAGAGGCGCTTATCCCGCAAGGCGACCACCACGGTAGCAGAATGGTGGAGTGGATAGCAATCAATTACGAACGGCGTTCCCGGTCGCTCCGCCAAGTCCCCAGCAATGGCTTGCATTCGCCCTATCGAGCGCAGATCTTGAGATAGACACCTGATACTCAAGCACTAGGAGGGCGCCATGAATCGCGCGGCCCATTCCCTTTCCAAAAAGCGAACGCTCGCCCTGGCCCTTCTTTCCGCTTTCGCGAGCCTCGCCCCATCTGTTCAGGCGCAGACGACGACTCGGCCCACCACGCCGATGCACATGATCGGGACGGTTCGTGCGGTCGATAGCAAAACACGCGTGATCGAGGTGATCACCGGCGTCGGCCTCGCGGTGCGCATCATGCGGCTTCAGGTCGCCGAGGACTGCAGGATCACGGTGCCCTGGGCGGCTGAGCATCTCTCCAGCTTCATTTCCGGTACCCACGCCCGCATCGAGTACGTCGCCGCGCCCGCGGAAGCCGGGGCCTCGGTCCACGGCATCGTCGTGGCGATCGAGGCGCTCGACGTCGACCGGCCGGAAGGTTCAGAATGACACGCCGCGTGACGCATTTTTGCTGGCCGATCCTCTCGTGGTCGCTGGTGATCGGCGGCTGCGCGCGCGCGCCCGACCCGGGCGATCCGATCGCGGGCCTGTCGAAGCAGGAGCGCGCCCGCTTCAACCGGGGGCGTGCGGAGTTTGAGCGGCTCTTTACGCCCGAGACGGGTCTGGGTCCGCTGTTCAACGCCGAGTCTTGCGCCGAGTGTCACGAGAGTCCCGTCGCCGGCGGCGCGGGCGACGAGGTGGAAATCCACGTCGGCGGTTTCAATTCCGATCCGCCGTTCTGCGATCCGCTGGTGCACGAGGGCGGCCCGGTGGTTCAGCAGCACGCGACTCCGGCGCTGACCGCCGCGTTGGGCATCGAGCGCGAGCCGCAGCCTCCGAGCGCGACGGGCACCGGCCTCCGAACGGCCCCGGACCTTTTCGGTTTTGGACTGCTCGACGCCGTTCCCGACTCGGTGATTCTCGCCCTCGCCGACCCCGACGACCGCAACGGCGACGGCATCTCCGGGCGCCCCAATCGATTCTTCGACGGGCGTGTCGGACGGTTCGGCCGCAAGGCGCTCGTTCCGACGTTGAGCGAGTTCAACCAGGGCGCGTTCGTCATCGAACAGGGGATCACGAACCCCGCGGTGCCCGCCGAGGAAAGCATCGGTGGAAAGCCGATCCCAGCCGGTGTGGATCCTGCCCCCGATCCCGAGATCAACCAGGAGATAACGGACCTTGTCGACGACTTCGTTCGCTTCCTGGCGCCTCCGGCGCCTCGAGACCTCTCGAAGGTGGGCCGGCACGGCGAGCGGGTCTTCCACGAGATCGGCTGCGATGGCTGTCACGTTCCGACGCTCGTCACCGGGGACCATCCGGTGAAGGCGCTTCGATACCGCAAGGTGAGCGCGTACACGGACCTCTTGCTCCACGACATGGGTAACGATCTCGCGGACATCTGCTTCGGACTGGCCGGGCCGTCGGAGTTTCGGACCGAGCCGCTCATGGGGTTGCGATTCTCCGAGGCAATCGAGGAGGGCGAAGCGCGTTTTCTGCACGATGGCAGGGCGAAGTCGATCGATGACGCGATTCGCTTTCACGGGGGCGAAGCGCAGGCGTCGCGCGACCGCTTCGCGGGGCTTGCGGAACGCGACCGCGATGCTCTGCTCACGTTCCTGCGATCGCTGTGATCGAACCTTCCCCGCTTTCCACACCGGAGTTGGTTCAGATTTTGCAGGTTGCTGCGGCGCGCCCCGCGGTCCGGGCGTTTATTGCCCACTCGTCGCCAGCAACGAGGCAAGGTGAGGTTGAATCGTGGAAACACTTCTGAAAGACAAGACTCAATCGCCGGCAAAGACACCCGAAACGGCCCCCGCCCAGCCAACGGAGAATCGCGAGGCGGTCGCGCAGGCCTCCGCACGGGGCAAAGAGCTCGAAGAGCTGTTGCGTATCAAGAAGATCCACCGCATCGAAGGCAGCCGGGTGCCGTGCCCGAGCTGCGGCATGCTCGTCGAGGTCACCATCAACCGCTGCCCGTTCTGCGAGTCCGACATTGCCGCCGAAACCGCGCTGGCGCGCGAGACGATGCGCCGCCTGCGCGAGCTTTCGGGCGAACTCGACGTGGAGCATGGCCTGCGCACGAAAGAGCAGCCCCCGCGGCGTGGCTTCTTTCAGCGCCTCAAGTACCTCTTCGAAGGCGACCCCGAGCCGGTCGAAGCCCCCACACCCGACCCCCACGCCAAACGTCTGCTGAGCAACCTCGCCCCGGGCGACTCCCTGAAAGTGCTCGAGGAGGATGGCCCGTGGCTCAAGGTCAAGACGATGAGTAGTGAAATCGGCTGGGTATATTCCACGGTGCGAAAGAACCCGCAATCGCAGAAGTAGCACCGATCGCGGCCAAGACCCTCGCCAGATCGCTTCCGGGCGTGCGAGAATACCTCGCTTTCGCCCAATCCTTTTCTAGCATCCGAGCGACTCAATGCCTGAGATGAGCGCGCCCCATGGCAGCCCCCGGTCGGACCGCGAGCTGGTCGACGCCGTTCTCCAGCACAAGGACGAGCTGGCCTTCCGGGAGCTTTATCGCCGCCATACGCCGCGGCTGTTCATGCTGGTGACGCGTCTCCTGGCGCGGGGCGATCACGAGGCGGAAGACGTTGTGCAAGAGGTATGGATTCACGCCTTCGAGAGTCTCGGCCGCTTTGAATGGAACTCCGCGTTTTCGACGTGGTTGACCGGTATCGGACTCAACCGCGTGCGTGATCGCATCCGCAAGTACGGGCGCTCGCGTGAAACCGGAGTCGATGTCGTGCCGGATGTGGCGGTGGTTCCCGACCCGCACGAGACGAGAATCGACCTGGAGCGGATGATCAGCCGGCTTCCCGACGACCAGCGACTGGTGCTCGTCCTGCACGACGTGGAAGGAATGAAACACAGGGAAATCTCGGAGCATCTCGACATCCCCGAGGGGACGTCCAAGACGCTGCTCTCGAACGCGCGTGGACGACTTCGCGGAATGATGTCGCGAAAGGGAGTGCAGACATGACTGACGAACTCACCCCTGAAGAAAGGGCAGCACTCGAGAGCCTCCCGCGGGAACGCATGCCCGCCGGGCTGGAAGCGCGGGTGGTCGGCGCGATGCGCGACCACGGCTTCCTTGCAAGACGCCGGCGGGCGATCGAATTGACGAACGGCCGCGTGGCGGGAGTTCTCGTCGCCGGCGTGGCCCTGATGATCGGCGCGTACTCGATCGGCCTGCATCGGGGCGACAGCGGCGCCATGCTCCCGCCAACGGCCGCGCTGCAACGAGCCGAAGGCGGTCTGGCGGAGACGCCGACGGAAATGCCCGAGTCGAAACAGATGGTGGTTGGCGAGGCCAGCGAGGCCGAGAAGCCGGCTACAGGGGACGCCGACAAGAAGCGCATCTCGGAATCGAAACCCGAGGAACCCGCCGCATCCATGGCTCCCCCGTCCCGTTCGGATGGGGTCACGGAAAAGGCCAAGCTGGAATGGAAACTCGGGTCGAGTCTGGAAGAGACTCCCGCGCCAGCGCAGGAAGCCCCATCGGCCCAGGGCAAGTTGAACGCCTCCGACCGGGCTCCGCGCGCGCCGGCGGCCGCATCCCTGTCAGTCTCGAAACGGCCTCTGACGTTCTTCTTGAATGGCTCGCCGGTAGTGGTCGAGGCGCCCGACAGCGTCCGTGTCACCCAGGACGAACAAGGCCGGATGCTCATCATCTATACGTCGGACGGCATCATCCGAATCCGCCTGGCCGACGCCCCCTGATTGCTCCCCCCAAAAACGCCTTTCGGTAAAACCAAACGTCCGGCCGCGGCGACTCATGGGTGTCATCGAGAGTCGCCGCGCCGCGGTGACCTCGCGGTCCATATCGAAAGGGGTATCCCATGAAAACCATCACCTGGGCCGGCGCGATGCTGGCCATCATGTTGTTCGCGGTCCTGTCGAGCGCGGGCGGGACGGGACGCATCACGGGACGCGTCCTCGATTCGAACACGCAAACGCCCGTCGCGGGCGCGACCGTGGTCGTGCAAGACACGCGCTTGAGCACGCGCACCGGAGCCGACGGGACCTACGCCATCGCCGACGTGCCCGCCGGGGTTCACATCGTTCGCGTCGAGAAGACCGGCGCGCCGTCCGTCCTCCAGCGGGTCGCTGTCATCGCCGGGCAGACGGTCACGGCCAACTTCAGAATGACGCTGCTTCGCGAGCAAACCGTGGAGCAACCCGCGCCCGTGGAAAACGAGGCCCGGCCGGATGCGCTCAAGTCCGCGGATGAAGGAGTCTCACAGGCGAAGAGAATGGCTCTCAACTCCCCCGGCTCGATCGGCCGCACGCCAGCATGCATGAGTCCGGTGATGACGTGGCAGTCGCCGGGCTTCGAGTCCTACGACAACATCACTGAAAACGACTGGCTCTCGACCCTCGACAAGCCGCTTTCAACGTTCTCCGTTGACGTCGACGCGGCATCCTACGGCAACGTGCGCCGCTTCATCACCAGCGGTCAGCTGCCGCCCGTCGATGCGGTTCGGATCGAAGAGCTGATCAACTACTTCGACTACGACTATCCCGACCCGCGCGGCCGGCATCCATTCTCGATCACCACCGAAGTGGCCGAGTGCCCGTGGAACCCCGAGAACAAGCTCGTCCACATCGGTCTCCAGGGCATGCGCATTGCGGTTGAAGATCTTCCGCCGAGCAACCTCGTCTTTCTGATCGACGTGTCCGGATCCATGAACCAGCCCGACAAGCTACCGTTGCTCAAGTCGTCGTTCCGGCTGCTCGTCGATCAGCTCCGCGCCCAGGATCGGGTCGCGATCGTGGTGTACGCGGGCGCGGCGGGGCTCGTCCTGCCTTCGACGTGTGGCAACGACAAGGAACAGATCCTCTGTGCCATCGACCGCCTGCAGGCCGGTGGGTCAACCGCGGGTGGGGCGGGTATTCAGCTCGCCTACCAGACCGCGCAGGAGAATTTCCTCGAGGACGGCAACAACCGCATCATTCTCGCCACCGACGGTGATTTCAACGTCGGCATGTCCAGCGACGGCGACATGGTGCGTCTCATCGAGGGAAAGCGGCGCAGCGGTGTGTTCCTGACCGTCCTCGGGTTCGGCGAGGGCAACCTCAAGGATTCCAAGATGGAAGGGATCGCCGACAAAGGCAACGGGCACTACGCCTATATCGACAACATCGTCGAGGCGAAGAAGGTCCTGATCAACGAGATGGGTGCGACCCTGCTCACGATCGCCAAGGACGTCAAGCTGCAGGTCGAGTTCAATCCCGCGCGGGTGTCGTCGTACCGGCTGGTCGGGTATGAGGACCGCTTGCTGCAGGACCGTGACTTCGACGACGACACCAAGGACGCCGGCGAAATCGGGGCCGGCCACTCGGTGACGGCCCTTTATGAAATCACACTCACCCACCGCGAGGACGATCGGGCCGGCAGACCGCTCAAGTACTCCGACCGCACCGTTCGCGACGGTGCTTATCGAAGCACCGACCTGCTCACGGTCTCGTTTCGCTACAAGGCGCCGACGGAGAGCGAGAGCCGCCTGCTATCCCAGGTCGTGAAAGACCGCAATACCCGCTTCAGCGACGCCTCGAACAACTTTCGCTTCTCGGCGGTGGTGGCGGAGTTCGGCATGATTTTGCGCGACTCGCCGCACAGGGGTGACGCCACCATGGCGGAAGTCATCGCCACGGCGCGCGCGGCAAAAGACCGGGACCCGCACGGCTATCGCGCGGAGTTTGTGAGCCTCGCCGAAACCGCGGAGCTCCTCATGACGCCGGCAGTGGGCACGAGGTAGTCACGCGGGAAGTGCGGGGCGCATCTTCCTGCGGGCCGGGCCGCTCCTCGCCAAGAGGGGCGGCCCGCGCCTTCACCGCCAGAAGAGCCTCGTCCGCGCGACCGTGAGAATGACCACCGGCACCACCGGCACATCATTAAACCCGTTCTTGGTTCCAGTTGGAACACTGCTAATCGCATCCACGACATCCATACCGGAAACGACCCGGCCAAATACCGCGTAGCCATATCCCGCGGTGGTATTATCGCGGTGATCAAGAAACGCGTTGTCGACGACATTGATGAAAAACTGCGATCTGGCGCTCTGGGGATCGGAAGATCTCACCATGGCTACCGTGCCACGCAAATTCTTGAGTCCGTTGGCAGCTTCGTTGATAATCGGATCATGCGGTGGTCGCTCTTCCATGTCCACGGTGAAACCTCCGCCCTGGATAACGAAAGAACTAATGACTCGGTGAAAGGTGAGACTATCGTAGAAACCCTCTGAGATGTAATTCAGGAAGTTGTCCACGGTGACAGGCGCCTGGTCGGGGTAGAGCTCGATCGCGAACCTACCCATCGATGTTTCAACGAGGACGACGTTCGACGCAGGCACGCCGGGTGACTGCGACCTGGTGACGTCTTCATCGCACGCCGGGAGGAAGACGAGGATTGCCAGGACGAACACTATTCTGCGGGCGAGCACGGTAGGAACCCTCGAGCACGAGTATATCAGACCGGACCAGCACCTCGACGATCAGCCAGAAATCCTCTAGCAGCCAGATACTCCCTCGCGCTCTTGCAGTGGAGTGTCGGGATCAGGCGGGTGCGGCGCGGCGATGCCGGGTCATCGTGACCTCGTTGCCGGAATCATTGAACGTCACATCGTCCATGAACGTGCGCAGCAACAGCAGGCCGCGGCCACTCACCTTGAGCAGGCAGTCCGGGTGGAGCGGATCGGGCACCCTGGAGACGTCGAATCCCTTCCCTTCATCCTGCACCCGGTACTGCACCACATCCGGGGTGAGCCGTTCCGTCACCTGCACGCGCCGGTCACGGTACGGAGTCTGCTTTGCGCGCTCCTGGCGGAGCCGCGCGTAAGCATCCGCCTTCTCTTCCCGAAGCGCAGAGTCGAGTTCGAGGTTGCCATGGTCGATGGCGTTGCTCAAGGCTTCCGCCAACGCGGTACCAATTTGAAATAGTTCGGTGTCGTCACAGAAATTCACCTGACGGAGGTTGCCCTGCAGGTGGCTGATCAGCGCGTTCGGACCGTCCATTTCGTAGCCGATAACAAACCTGGCCTCACTGTGATCGAGCAGCGCGCGGGTCCGTTCACGGTATCGCCTCTCCTCGACGGCGGCCATTACCATGTACATCGCATCGCAGAGATTGTCGCGCAGCTTTGTCTTGGGTACATAACTGAGCGCTCCGGCGCGCAGTGCGCTGACCGCCTCCTCCTCGCTCCCCTGCGACGTCATGAGCACCACCGGCAAGCCCGAGTACCTGCTTCGCACAAGCCTGACGAGTTCGAGACCGTCCATGTCCGGCATGTCCAGATCGGTCAAGATCGCGTCGGGCGGGTGCTCCTCGATCGCGGACATGGCCTCGCGACCATTGCAAGCGAATACCGGGGTCATGCCGTGGTTCCGCAGGCACTCCCCCGCAATATCGCGGGCCTCCTGGCTGTCGTCGACGACAAGGATTCTTTCCATGCGCAGCGGCCTCCCGTCTCGGAATCTGGCGGGCCATCATAGCATAGAACCGCCGTCCATCAGCGACCGGCGGCGGGAAGCAAGAACGAGCATCATCGGGGTCTTCGCGGTGATCAACGGCACCGCCACACGGTCGCGAACGCCAGTATCTTCGACGTCGCCGAATTGTCGAAGGCGGCCGCGGAGCGGATGGTCCGGATATTGATCGAATGATAGGCCAGGAATACCGGGCACCGGGATCGATGTCGTCCCGGTGCCCGGGGACCGCAGAGCCGCTTCTACTGCGGAAATAGTTCCGACGGTATGCAGCGCACGATCGCTCCGATTTGGGACCGGTCGATGAGCCCCTCCCCCGCCAACGCGTGCAGGGACTTGATCGTGCTTGCAATCGCCCGGCCGCTGTTGTCGGCTCCCGCCGCGGTGTCGTCGAGCAGCTGCTGGACATGGTCCGCGAGCGAGCAACCGCCGGTGTCCACGATCGCGCCGCCGATGAGGTTGGGCAGCCCGGTGTCGCATTCGCCTATCCACACGCTCTCCCGCAGGTCCGAGTCTGGACAGTCGTCCTGACCGTCCGGGACGCCGTCCCCATCGGCGTCGGCGCAGTTGACGGTGATCGAGATCGTCGCCTCCGGCGACTCGCAGGTGGGATCCCTCACTTTGAACCGGAACGAATCGGGCCCGCAGTATCCAGGGCTCGGAGCGTATGTCGCCACGCCGGTGGCCGCAGTGACGACCAGGGCTCCGTGCGCCGGCGGGAGCGTAATCGCATACTCCAGCGGGTCCCCATCCGCGTCCGACGCCGAGAGCTGGAAATTCACCGAAGCATCCTGATCCACCGACACGCTCCCATCGTCGGCCACCGGGCAGGTGCAAACCGTAATCGAGACGGTCCCGCTGGCGGAGCACAAGCCGTCGGAAACGATGTACCCGAAGAAGTCGGGCCCGCAATAACCGAGAGCCGGGCTATACGTGACGGCTCCGGTCGTCGCGTTCAGTAGCGTCACGGTGCCGTGGAGCGGGGGCGAAGCAACCACGTACTGAAGTAGATCTCCGTCGGGGTCCGACGCCGTGAGCTGGAAATTCACCGAGCTGTTCCGCGCCACCGATACGACCTAGTGGCCGGCCACCGGGCACTCGACGACGAATCCGACGTTGTCGCCACTGAAACCCGGCGCGCCGGGAAACACGGGAAGTTCACTCGGCTTGTCGCCGCGGCTGCATGACTGGATCGAAACGAGAAGCAGGAGCAGGACGGGGGCCAAAATCATGTGGCGCATGGCAGGGTCTCCGCTGAGAGGGGTTACTGCGCCTTGAATTCGGATAGCGAGAATAGCATCGAACGATTGGCGCGTCAAGCTATCCGTCCATATCCTAGTGGCGATGCAGCGCCTGGATCCACCCCCACGTCGACCATTCGCGTGCGCTGGATGATTCCCATGTGCGCGGTACGGATATCAGCGACCGGCGGCTGGAAGCAAGAAATGGGCATTTAGACCGTGAGCAGCAGGCTGCAGCACGTTACTCCGCCCTCGGCCTTCGCCAGCTCGGAAACGTCCACCAGATGGATCGACATCCCCTGGTCGTCGACGTGCGCGCGCAGGCGCGCTGCCGTGCCCGTGTACGCGCCTGGGTAGATCACACCCTTACCCACCCACAACGCGTTCGCGGCGTGCGGCTCCAACGGGTCCACCTCGATCCATTCCAGGTCCCCGAATGCCTGACGGTCCACCCACGCGCCGTTTCCCAGGAGCGTTTTTGCCCCCACGGCCGTGACCGCGGACTTGAGGTGCAGGCAGCCGCGCACATCCATCGCGTCGACGTCGTAGCCATGCTTCGCCACTAGCGTGCGCAGTTGAGAGATCCCCTCGTCATTCGTCCGGCTCGACCGCCCCACGAAGAGCCGGCGGCCCACTCGCAGCACGTCGCCCCCGTCCAGCGTCGCCGGCGCGTTGATCCTTTCGACGTGGCGGTGACGCGCCAGAATCTCCTCTACTCCGTCTAACTCACCGCGGCGCGACACCACGCCGGGTCGCGCCATGACCGCCACCTCGTCGAGCACCACCGCCATGTCTTCGACAAAGACGGCGTCCGGCATGTCGGGCGCGGCTGCTGCGGCTGTGACCTCGCAGCCGAGTGCAGCGAGAGCCGCTTCATAGGCTTCGTGTTGCTTGACAGCGCGTGCGTAGTTGATGGACTCGCGCGCAAGGTGCGTGAGCTCGCAGTGGACGATACTCGTACTGACGGGACGGGTGATGGCGATCCGTGGCATGGCGACATACCCCGTCGGGGTTCGGCCTCCATAGATGAAGCGCACAACGACGCGGGTGGAACTGGCCGCGTCGGGCTAGAAGATGTGCATTCTAGCTGAATTGGGAGTTGGAATTCTCAAGGATTTTTCTGCAATTGATGATTCCGTTGCGCTATCCTTAGAGCGCGGCCTCCTCCCGGCTGCCGGAGAACCATTCACCTGGCAAGGGAGGATTGGCCATGTTGTGTTCCATCCCGGATCGCGAGTTGATCGCGCGGCTCGAGCAGCTTCGCCGCGCGGAGCGCGAAACATCCGTCGACATCCTGCACCACCTCAACGAGATCGAACGCCGGAGTCTGCACCTCCGGCTCGGCTACTCGTCGCTGTTCGCGTATTGCACGGATCACCTGCGCTATTCGGAGTCTGCGGCGGCCCGACGTGTGCAGGCGGCCCGGTGCCTGCGGCGCTTTCCGAGCGTGGGTCCGCTGCTCCAGAGCGGCGAGATCAATCTGATGACCCTCGGTCTCGTCGCGAACATCCTCACCGAAGCAACTCTCGATCAGTGGCTCGATCGGATCCGCGGCAAGACCCAGCGTGAGGTCGACGCCATCGCCGCGGCCGTTCGTCCGCCCCTCACCTTGCGCGATCGAGCCCGGCTCGTGCACGTCGCCGTGCCGACCGTGCCCCCGTTGCCGTTGGCGCCGGCGGCGGCGGACGCGGATGCATCCAAGTCTACCTCGCCGGTGCTCTCATCATCGCCTCACGCCACATCGCAGGCCGCAGTCCCGCCGGGTCCCGGCGCTCTTGTGAACTCATCCACAAACTCCCAGACTGGCGGTAAAGAATCATCCGCCCCGGTCATGACACAACCCAAGGTGTACATCCAGTTCCTCGCCGATCAATCCTTCATGGCGAAGTACCGGACCGCGACCGCGCTCCTGTCCAACAAACTTGCGAAGCTGACTTTCGAAGCGGTGTTCGTGGCACTGATCGAAGATTTCATCCGCCGGCACGAGCCGGTAGAACGACACCTTCGGCGCGAGCGCGCGATGGCACCCGGGCATCACGCCACCGATCGCACCCCGGTTCCATTGCGAACCCGCGACGCCGTGTTCGCTCGTGACCGCGGGCGCTGCACGTTTGTCGGGTCCGATGGAAAGCGCTGCAACGAGACGATCCGGCTGCACGTCGACCACATCAAACCGGTCGCGCGCGGTGGGACCAACGACATAATGAATCTTCGACTTCTGTGCGCGCGGCACAACCAACTCCAGGCGCAACGGCTCCTGGGGCGCGATGTAATGAACGGATTCCGCAAGCGGGAGAGCGTGGCGTCTGTCCGGGACGCACCGTGATCTCGCCGTCGGACTACCTCGCGATCACCATCTTCTGGGTGACCATCGCGCCGTTCGCGTTGACGCGATAGAAGTAAATGCCACTCGGAAGATGCCGGCCGTCGTCACCGGCGCCATCGAAGGGCATCGCTTTCGAACCCGCGCTCATGCGCCCAAGTTCCACGTGCCGGACCCGCCGCCCCACCACATCGTACACGTCGACCATCACGTCCGCGTCGACCGACAGATCGAGATAGAACGTGGTCTGGGTGGAAAACGGATTCGGGTAATTGGATGTGAGCGCGACGGCGGATGCGCGTGGAGTGTCTCCGACTCCGGTCGGGATCGTTCCATCCGGGTTGACTTGCAGAGCGAAGATGTCCATGTTGCTGCCGTTGCGGAAGTCCTCCCAGGCAACGATCGCACCGCTGTCATCGTCCGAAAGGATCGCGGGACGCCGCTGCTCGTTGGCGGCCGTACAGACCGCCACGCCGCCTGGGGCCCACTGAACAGCTCCCGAGGCGTTGACTCGCTGGCCTCGGATATCGTAGCTGGAGTCGTCGCCGACGAGAGAATCCTCCCACGCGATAATCGCGCCACCCGTTCCGTCCGGTATCATTGTGGACGCGAACTGATTGCCCACGGCGGTCGAGATGGCCATGCCGTCGGGCGTCCATTGTACCGCGCCGGAGGCATCCACTCGCTGCGCATAGAGATCGTAGTCGCTGTTCGGGAACTCTTCGCTGCTTACCAGCAGATGCCAGGTCACGATGGCGCCACTGGCTCCGTCCAAGACAATCTGGCCGTTGGTCTCCCAACCATCCGCGGAGATCACCACGCCGTTGGGTGTCCACTGGGGCGTCCCGGATGCGTTGATGCGCTGTGCGTAGATATCGGCCACGCCGCTGCGAAAATCCTGCCATGTCACGATCGCGCCCCCGGCTCCGTCCGCCACGATAACCGGGGAATACTCGCTGCTTGCGGGGCCGGAGAGACCCACGCCGTTGGCCGTCCACGCGACCGCGCCGGAGGCATCCACTCGCTGCGCAAAAATGTCGGACACGCCGCCGATTCGAAAGTCCGTCCACGTCACGATCGCACCGCCGGCTCCATCCGAAACGATCCTGGGAAGGTACTGATTGTTCGCGGCGGTACAGAGCGCGACACCGTCGGCCGTCCAGAGAACCGCACCCGCGGCATTGATTCGCTGCGCAAAGACATCCCGATTGAGCCCGCTTACTCGACCGTCCTCCCACGCAATGATCGCACCCCCGGCTTCGTCCGAGACGATCTGCGGTGCAATCTGGGCCCTCGCGGCCGTACAGATCTCCACACCGTCGAGCGTCCACAGAGGCTCCCCTGCCGCATCGATTCGCTGGGCGTAGATGTCCGAGGAGAAGCAGCAGCTTCGATCGTCATACCACGTCACGATTGCCCCGCCGACGCCATCCGAGACGATCGTGGGTGACGCCTGGTCGCGTGCGGCGGTGCTGATGCCCACGCCCCCCGGCGTCCACAGGAGATCCCCCGAAGCGCTGATGCGCTGAGCGTAGATGTCGTAGCCGGTAGCGCTTCGATACTCGTGCCAGGTCACGATCGCACCCCCGGCTCCGTCCGAGGCCATGGTTTGCGTCGTCTGGTAGTTCGTGGATGTGGCAATGGGAACTCCGTCCGGTTGCCACTCCGCGTGGCTAACGGACGCAAGCAGAGCAATTAACGGAATGGAAGTGAGCAGCAAGCGGGCACGCATGACTTACCCCCTGGGTTGTCGGGGCGGGGATGCGGCCGGGCCCCGAGCGGAATGGAGGCTGACATCTGACGTCGCCGGGGGGCGATCGGCGAGAAGGCGTGTTAATGATACGCCGGAGCGCGGCGGAATTCAAGCCGCCAAGGCATTTCTTGCGGGTTTCGAAAACCCCCGCTACCGGTACTTGAAGATCAACGGGAAGATCGCCACCACGATCCACGCCCAGATTCCAAACGCGGGAAGATAGGTCGTTTGCCAGCGCACGAGGCGGTTGAACGGGGCGCGTTTGGCCAGAAACAGTGCGTAGAGCACGGCCGACCAGCCGAGATTCACGAGCAGCAACACGTTCAGGCCGAGCGCCGCCGTCTTGTTCGGAGTCCAGCCGAACTCCGACGTGCGCTCCACCATGGCCCACAGGGCGATGGCGTCGACGACCAGGGCGCAGAGCACGAGCAGCAGCCGGAGTCGGTCGAATCCTCCCGGCGGCGACTGGGGGTCGCGCGCGGAGATGGCGTAGAGCAGTAGCCCCAGCACGAGCACGAGGAGCAGGTCGAATCCGATCAGCACCTCCCGTTGCATGTTGATCACATTGCCCGTCCAGACCATCGCCGCGACGAAGACCAGGAGCAACACCGCAAAAAGCGGCGTGAACAGCAGTGTCAGCACCGGCGCCATGCTCTCGATGACGCTCTGCTTGAATTCGACCAGCCATGCCGCGATGAGAACCCCACCCACCGCACCACACGGGATGATCCAGCGTTGGACCGCAGACTCGGCATTCAGGCCGATGGCGTTGAAGATGAACAAGGTGATTCCCACCAGGGCGCCGCCGCCGAGTGCAATCAGCACGTAGTAGATGAACCACTCACCGGAAAAGCGCACGAAGTTCATCCGCTGCTCATGGCTGCGCCAGAGGCCGCCGACATACGCAAACCCGATCGTCAACCACAACGCAATCGGAAGGTGGATCGCGGACAGAATCTCGGTGTGCCCCTCCGACACGAATGGCAGGAGGTTCATGATGAAGCCAGCGGCGATGAACGGAATGGCCAGCCGGTACCATGCACTTCGTTGCATGCCGCGCTTCAAGGCAAAGAACGCGGCGAGGAATGGCAGGACGAAGAGTGTGACGTTATGGACGTAGAAAGACATATCGGCGTCGTCGGACATATGCTTGCCAAAGAGCTCGGGGATCTTGAACGCGACGGCCGCGGCGGCCGCGAGACCGACGGCCGCGACGGTGTCCCCGTGCGCGGTTGGAGACGATGAGGCGCCATCGCCCGGCGAAACCACGAGCTGTTTCCAGAGGCGCTCGGAGTACTCGTGGGCGAACTCGTGCGATACCGAGTCCTGGTCGCCCAGACGCTTGATCGCGACGAGGAACGCTTCGTCCTCGTTCAGGCCGGCCTGGCGCAGCGCCTCCACCTGGCTGCGGAGATGATCCTCCAGCTCCTCGACGTCCGCGGCACGCATCGCCTGCCGCCGGCGGAAGTAATCCCGCCATTCAGCGATTCGTTCTTCGAGCAAAGCGTCCTTCGTCATGACTTCTCACTTTCTGGTTTTCGGATCGTCGTTCTTGCCGATATCGGTCTGTCGATCAGCTCCGCCCCGGACACCGCGGAGCGCCAAATCGACTACGTTCCATTCACGGCGTCGGCGGTCCAGTTGCTCGGCGCCAGCGCGGGTGATTCGGTAGTACTTGCGCCGCCTGCCTGTTTCCGATTGCCCCCAGACCGCCTCCACGAGGCTATTGCGTTCGAGGCGATGCAGGAGGGGATAGAGCATTCCGTCTGTCCACTGCAGCTCGCCGCTGGACAGTTCGGCGACCCGCTTGATGATGGCGTACCCGTAGCTCTCCCCTTCGCTCAGGATGGCCAACACCAATGGCGTGGCAGAAGCGGCGACAAGATCCTTCTCGATCTCCATGTTGGATCAACTATGCGATGTTCACGTGTGATCGCTCAGCCGCGTGAGACGCGGGGAATTCCCGGTCGGCTGCCTGGCGCTTGCATACCATGAGCCACTATACATTGCAGCACTATGTATTTCAATGGGAAATTCTCGCCGTGGCCGGCCTGGTCCGCGGTCACAGGCGTAAGTGAAAGTTTTGTATATTGGTTAGCTCTTCATCGCCAGCGCACCGGCCCCCAACGCTGAGTGGAAGATTATTAGCCGCTTTGCTGGGTGCCGATGCCGATCAGCGCCGCGGCGTCACTTGCTGTATCCCCTTTTGCGAATGCGAATCCCTATGTTTCATGGGATCGAGGCGAGCAGCGGGAGCAGACTGAGGAACACGCCCAGCTCGGCCCGGGCGCCGGAACGCGTCTAACCGGGGGCCCGCCCCTTCCACGGGATCAGGGCCGGAACTCGTAGCATGTAAGCCGTGTACGCGCTACCGAAGGTCTCGATCAGCAATTTCTCTTCGATGCGCACACGCCACATCGTGCCGACCAAGAATACCACCGCTCCCGCCATGAGGCCGATCCAATGGCCCACGACCAGCCCGGTTGCGATCATCATCATGAACATGCCCGAGTAGATCGGATGACGGACGATCCGATATGGCCCTCCGGTGATGAGCTGATGACCCTCGACGACGTGGGCCACGAGCGCCCATTGCTTCCCCAGAGTTCGCACCGCCGTCGAAACCAGCCACACGCCACCGACGGTGAGCGCACACGCGACAAGCGCCGTCAGCACCTGCAGCGGCATGCTTGCCGGAACGATCGGCGTGAATGGCGTGCGACGCAACGACCAGGTCGCCGCGAATCCGAGCCCCTGCAGCGCAATGGCGCCAAACGAGGAGCTGACCCGCTTCTTCTCTTTCGATTGGGGCGAGCGCCGGCGCGTGAAGAAGGCCAGCGCAAAGAGCATCCAACCGGCCATCACGGCCGCGAAGGCAACCTTCCACAAGAGGTCCTGCGTCATCGGTCGTCCGCGTTACATGAGCGATGCGTCAAGCATGATCGTTAATCCGGGCCGAAGCAGGCTCGACACGGGACACTTCTTCGCCGCCTCGTCGGCGAGGCGTTTGAAGGTCGCGTTGTCAACGCCCGCCACCGTGTCGAGCGTCTCGATGTTATAGGGAAGAATGGCTCCCCGGATGTGACGTAGTTCGAACCGCGAAAAACTTCCTGTTCGCGCTGCTCAGTCAGGGTACACCTTGACCCAGTGGTCGATCCCTCCGAGTATTGCCCCGAGGGAGGTCGCCAGGACAAAGAACACAGGCCCCGTGACAGCCCCGTAGTCGTCCCCCGTGGCATTGACCGACGAGATTATCATCGGGGTGGCGATTGCAAGTCCGATCGCGGCCCCGATGAGCGCCCCTCTCTTGGCCTGGCCTTTGTGATTGTCGAGCCGTGTGATCTCGGCCATCGAGAAATTCACATCGCGACTTTCCTGCGAGAGGGTCAGTGTCTCAGGCGTAAACGAAGCGAGCGAACCCTCACGTTTCATATCATTTTGGTGAAGTCTCACGCGTGCGCGCAATGGCAGCCGCGAAAGTTCGCGATACAGTTCGGTCCCGTCGCCAGTCGACACCTCACCTGCGTCTACAGCGCAAGGAGTCATCGCGAGGATTGTGGTCATCGCCGGGATTATCAGTAGTATTGTTAGCCGAGACATGGATTCTCTCCTTTCGGTTGGAGAAATGCGAGCGAGGCGAGTAGAGCGGGTCTGCTCTTCAAAGGCAAACGGTTTTCTGCCGAAGGCACGATGCGGGAGTAAGCGTGAGGCGCAGACGGGCGAAGTCTCGCCGGAAATTGAAGTGGCTCCCCGGATGTGACGTAGTTCGAACCGCACACCGATTCGTCAGAGCCGTCGTGGCGTAGAAACCGGCTCTTGAATTCGCACCTGTATCCCCGCAGAGTATGGGCAGATGGGAGGGCGAGTCATGATCGTTCGCTGGAAATCCTTCGTGGGAGTTATCGTAATTTCGGTCCTGAACATCACCGCCGTACGGGCAGAGGGAGACCTCATATTCCGCATCTCATTGGCGAAATGGCCCGTGTCGTATGCCCAAGAGCCGGTCCGGCTCCAAGCGTGGGTGACTAACCAGACGGACCACGACGTCCGGATTCCAGTGGATCTGCAGAGCTTCGTCTTTCCTATGGCGTTCAAGCCACCGGACTACAAACCCGTTTACGGCGTCACCGTTGGCGTGCCTTCGAAGGCGACCGAAAGCGTGAAGCTGCCTCCAGGTGGCTTTTATGGGTGTATTCTCGAACACGGCCGCGGAATAGGACCACACAGCGCGGTGGTCGCCGGAAATTGAAGTGGCTCCCCGGGTAGGACCATATCAAGAACTCTAAGAGTCAGACTCTCGGACCTATGGTGCGTCCCCTCGACCCAGAACCAGGAGAGGGTCAGTTGCGCTGACCCTCTCCAAGACTAAATCAACTTGACGCCAGCCACTTCCATGTCATTTTAACAAAACCATTTTCCGCGCGCCCGCCTGGGGTACGCCTTCCAGACTGTAAAAGTACACTCCGCTGGCGGCCACTCGCCCCGACGCGTCGCGCCCGTCCCACTGTGCGCGGTGAGTGCCCGCACTCCGCATCCCTTCGTCGAGCCGCGCCACCAGCGCTCCCGTTGCATCGAAGATTGACACCACCACCGGCGCGCGCTCGGTCAACGAGTACTCGATGCTCGTCGTCGGGTTGAACGGGTTGGGATGGTTCTGCCCCAACGACGCGCTCACCGACTGCATTGTCACGCTCGCCACCGGGGAGCGGAACTCGCCCCCCGCCGTCGTGCGGACCGAGAGCTCATAATGATAGGTCTCCCCCGGCTCGACCGATGTGTCCGTGTACGCCCCTCTCAGCTGCGCATCACCCGAGGCGATCGCAAGAGTGGAGGAAGCGCCGTGCCGACGGTAGAGCGTGAAGCCATCGAGCGCCTCGTCGCTCCGGAGTTCCCAGGCCACATCAACTGCTCGAGCCCGCGGCGTCGCAGCGAACGACGAAACCAGCACCGGGATCGCGTCCTCGTCGATATACTTTGCGAGGTAGATATCGAGGTGGCCTGCGCTGGAGTGGTTACTACCACCGAAACTGGCGGTACCCGCAAAGTACCCCGTCAGGAACAGCGCCTGGGCTGGGCCCATGGCCACACCGTAACCCTCGTCGCTGTCTGTGCCGCCAAACCTGTAACTCCACTGGTGGGTCCCGTTCGCTTTGAACCGGACGAGGAAGATCTCGGAGCCCCCCAGGCTGGTCAGGTTGCTGCCCCCGAAATTCACGATGCCGTTGTCGAAGTTTCCGGTCACGACCATGTTCCCGGCCGCATCGACGGCGATTCGTTTCCCGGCGTCATTGTTTGGGGTGCCGAAGCCCTGACTCCAAAGGTAGGCCCCGCTTGCGTCATATCGGGCGATGAAAATGTCGCGCCCCCCGGCGCTGACCAAGCCACCACCCCCGAAATCGACCGTGTTGGAGAAGGCTCCCGTCATGGCCACGTTCCCGCCCCCGTCGACAGCCATCCTGCCGGGGTAGTCCGTGCCTCCCGCGCCGAAGCTCTTGCTCCACACGTGCACGCCGCTGGCATCGTACTTCGCGAGGAAGATATCCATGCCCCCGCCGCTCGTGAGATTGCTGCCTCCGAAATTCACCGTGCCATTGAAGGGCCCGCTCACGACCACGTTGCCGGAGGGATCGACTCCGACCTCCTCCCCCTGGTCAAGGCCCGTGCTGCCGAAGCTCTGACTCCACAGGTGAGCGCCGCTCGCGTCGTACTTGGCCACGAAGATATCCTCCAATCCCGCGCTGGGAAGGTTGGCACCCCCGAAATTCACGGTGCCGTTGAAGAACCCCGTGACAACCGGGTTCCCGGACCCGTCGACGTCGACGCTGAAACCGGCGTCATCTCCCCCCGCCCCGAAGCGTTTGCTCCACTGGTGCACGCCGGCCGCGTCGTACTTGGCGAGGAAGATATCGAAGCCACCTGCACTCGGGAGGTTGACACCCCCGAAATTCACCGTTCCGGCAAAGCGCCCCGTCACGAAAACGTTTCCGGACCCATCGACTGCCACCACGTAACCGATGTCAGCTCCCCCCGCCCCGAAGCGTTTGCTCCACTGGTGCACGCCGGCCGCGTCGTACTTGGCGAGGAAGATATCCCATGAGCCCGCGCTCACAAGGTTGCCCCCCCCGAA
>Ga0184629_10000219_pt1 | contig 25523 bp, 20 predicted proteins | sample PLM4_32_b1_FD_133158 | JGI IMG/M metagenome (GOLD analysis project Ga0184629, IMG submission 133158) | Groundwater sediment microbial communities from an aquifer in East River, Colorado, USA - PLM4_32_b1 | ecosystem: Environmental > Terrestrial > Soil > Riparian zone | place: USA: East River...
CGTAAAGATCGATAGCCTTTCGAAGAGCTTGTGTCGCTTCTTCCGGGCAAAATCTCCTATTTTTTCCTCTGTGCCTATTTTATCCACACGTTAATATTTACGCGAAGATAGGCAAGCAAAGGTCGTTTAACCGGGGGAAAAATGCGGAAGTATACGTGTGTAAGTTCTTATCCTAATTTGAATTACACATGCAGCGGTCGGTTGGCAGTGGCTGCTAAACAAGCCTCCTTAACAGCTTCCATATAGGTCGGGTGTGCATGCGACATCCTGGCCACATCTTCAGCGGAAGCCCTGAATTCCATCGCAGTAACTCCGGCTGCTATCATATCAGCAGCACGCGCTCCGATGATATGCATGCCCAGAATTTCATCGGTTTGCTTATCGGCCAGCACCTTCACCAAGCCATCCGTATCCATACTGGCACGGGCTCTACCTAATGCCTTATAAGGAAAGCTTCCAATTTTATACGTTCTTCCCTGCTCTTTTAATTGCTCTTCGGTATAACCTACACTCGCCACCTCTGGCCATGTGTAGACCACCCCGGGGATTAAGAGGTAATTTACATGAGGCTTTTGCCCGTCTAATTGCTCGGCCACATAAACACCCTCCTCTTCCGCCTTATGTGCCAACATTGCGCCCCGCACCACATCACCGATAGCGTAAATGTTATCAACTTTTGTTCTAAGATGATCATCTACGGGTATTTGCCCTTTAACCGTTTCAATGCCTACTTTATCCAACGCAAGTGCATCGGTGTATGGTCTGCGTCCAATACTCACCAAACAGTAATCACCTTTCAATTCGATGGTCTTATGATCCTTAGCCTCTGCTTTAATAATTACTACCTTTCCCTTGTTTTCCAGGGAAGTTACCTTGTGACCAAGGTAAAATTCTATCCCAAGCTTTTTCGTTACTTTCAACAACTCCTTCCCCATCGTCCCGTCCATAGTGGGTATAAGGCTGTCTAAAAATTCCACGACTGTAACTTTAGAACCAAGCCTGGCATACACGGAACCGAGTTCCATTCCAATAATACCGCCACCAATAACAATCAGATGCTTCGGAAGCTCTTTAAGCTCCAGACATTCTGTACTCGAAATGATTCTTTTCTTATCGAAAGGAGCAAATGGAAGTGGTGTAGGTTTGGATCCGGTAGCAATGATCACCTTCTCTGTCTTAATGATGGTTTCTTTGCCATCCGATGAGGTGACCTTAATAGTATTTTTATCGACAAAAGACCCAACACCTTTAAAAACTTCAATCTTATTCTTCTTCATCAGGAATGCGATACCATCGACATTGGATTTTACGACCTCACTTTTCCGTTTAATCATTTGTGTGAGATTCAATTTTGGCTCAGGAATATCTATGCCATGTTCCTTAAAGTGATTTTTTGCGTTGATAAAATGCTCAGAGGAATCAAGCAAGGCTTTGGAAGGTATGCAACCCACATTCAAGCATGTACCTCCCAAGGTATCGTACTTTTCAATGATCGCTGTTTTAAAACCAAGTTGTGCGCATCGGATGGCTGCTACATATCCTCCAGGCCCGGAACCAATGACGGTGACGTTGTATTGCATATAAGTAATTTAAAGTCTATTCAAAATATTCATAAGCCTCAATGATATCCAGGTAGGCACCATCAAAGCCTGCATTTATGATTTTTTTTACATAGGATTGATCATTGCCGTAGATCACCTCCTTCCAGGTTGGTTCCCAATATTTAACCAAAAAGTTTCCAGGCCAGTCAGGATTTTCATTGTACAGGAGGTTTTTATCCAACCCATCCCAGTAGTACCTATAATCTTCCGCTTCTCCAATACTCAAATAACAAAGCACCAATCGCGTAGCTCCGTTTGCTTTTGTTTTAAGTGTGGTAATATCCGTCATTGTCAATGATTCTTCATTGAAAAATAAATCGATCAACACCATGTCGTAATTTGATGCCTTAACAGCATCCAGGAATGCTTGTTTAGTCGTATAGGCTGATGGATTTATCAGATAAAGAAAATTCTTAACCTCTCCAATCGTTGAAATGTTGCTCGTGTTTACGTTATGAATTACGGAAGGGTAAGCCGGGATATTATCCAGTTCACGATGATCGGCAGCAAAAGAAATATATCCCCTGCTTTGATTTGCCGTGTATGAACCATCCATCTTCGAGTGCGTTGAACAATAGTCAGTCGTCAATACCACCTTACCGTTATTTTTCGCCACATCACAAAAGCTAATGAGATAATCGCGATCCTCGGCTGGCGTTTCTTTGTCATCGTCAACGTATCCATAGAATAGATCTTCACGACCAACAGCATCTATTGCATCCACATAAGCTGAAGCTACTGCGCCATCCGGCTCACTATTTACAGTAAGGATTTCCTGCCCATTTTGAGGAATAATCAGGAAGTTACTTTGTTGGTTTTTAGCATATAGGCTAATGTCCTGAACAAACTCGCGCATTTCCTGTCGGAAATTCAACGATGGAATTTCTTCTTTATCGCCATTGCTGCAGGATAAAATAGACATCCATAAAATCAGAATCCGAAAGAGATTTAAATAGGTCATCCAAAAAAGCTGTTGGTTAAACTCCCAGTATCAATCTTCCCGGATCTTCCAACATCTCCTTTACACGAACGAGGAAGCTTACTGATTCCCGACCATCAACGACGCGGTGATCATAGGAAAGCGCCAGGTACATAATTGGTCTGACGACAACTTCCCCATTCTTTACAACAGGTCGTTCAACAATATTATGCATGCCTAAAATGGCAGATTGGGGTGGGTTGATTATGGGGGTTGAAAGCATGGAACCAAATACACCACCATTCGTGATGGAGAATGTTCCGCCGGTCATCTCTTCAATGGAAAGTTTTCCGTCTCTTCCCTTTGCCGCTAACCTGCCAACTTCACTTTCAATTTGATTAAAGTTGAGAGACTCTGCATTACGGATCACCGGCACTACCAGTCCTCGCGGAGTAGACACGGCAATAGAGATGTCACAGTAATCATGATAGACAATTTCATCGCCGTTAACAGATGCATTTACAGCCGGGAATTCTTTCAGCGCAGCGCATACTGCTTTCGTGAAAAAAGACATAAACCCTAATCCAACGCCATACTTTTCCTTGAATTGGTCTTTATACTTTGAGCGAAGATCCATGATTGGCTTCATGTCCACTTCATTAAAAGTTGTTAGCACGGCCGTTTCATTTTTGACGGCCACCAACCTTTTTGCAATAGTCCTCCGAAGGGAGGTCATTTTTTCGCTTCTAACGTTACGGCCACCACCTGAAGTAATTACAGGAGGAGCTAAAGGAGCCTGAGTTTTAGATTCTGCAGGTTTGGAGGGAAGTGACACTTGAGCTTTTTGAGCATCCTCTTTTGTAACTCTTCCGCCAACTCCGGTACCCGCAACCTGTTTGGCAGCAATTCCCTTTTCATCCAGAATCTTGGCAGCAGCAGGAGATGGATGGCCCGCAGCATAGGATTTATCGCTGATTGCAGGGGCTGTTGCATTAGCAAGTTGTTGTGTAACCTGCGTGGCGGCCGCTCCTTCTGTGATCTCAATTCTACAAATTAGCCCACCAATAGGTAACGTTTCCTTTTCTTTGGCAACAATGTGAAGAATACCCGTTGCTTCTGCCGGCAATTCAAAGGTGGCTTTATCCGATTCAACTTCAGCAATAATCTCATCCAACGTAACAAAATCGCCATCCTTCTTCAACCAGGTTGAAATGGTTACCTCTGTGATAGACTCGCCCACCGTGGGAACATTCATTTCTTTTATCCCTCCCGCTGCCTTCACAGGAGCTGCCGTAACGGCTGGCTTTGAATTTGAATTTGAGACCGGTGGAGGAGCTCCCTGGGCGGACGGTTCAATTTCACAAAGCAATTCGCCTATCGGAACGGTCGCCCCTTGCTGCTTAATAATTCTTAGAACACCTGCAGTTGTCGCAGTGAGTTCAAACGTAGCTTTGTCTGATTCCAACTCCGCAATAACTTCATCGAGCTTAACCACATCGCCATCTTTTTTCAGCCAGTTGGCGATGGTTATTTCTGTTATAGATTCACCTACTGCGGGGACTTTGATTTGAATTGCCATTCAGTTGTAGATTTTAATATTTATGAATAAAAGTTGTAGCTCAGATTCAATCACCTCCATAGCATCTTACTTCAGTTTTATATTTCTAATGCTTTATTCACTATTTTCTCCTGCTCCGCCTTATGAACTTTTGAATAGCCTGTTGCAGGAGAAGCACTCGCTTTACGCGATACTACTTCCAGGTCATATTTCGGCATCATCCGGAGAATGTAAGACAAGCAACCCATATTAGCTGGTTCCTCCTGTGCCCAAACCAGCTTTGCAGTTTTGTACTTTTTGAGAACACTTTTAAGTTGCTTCTCCGGGAAAGGATGTAATTGTTCCATCCGAACAATAGCAGTTTCCTTTATTTTTTTCTTTTGCTGAGCTTCGGCCAGATCGTAATAAATTTTACCCGAACAAAGGACAACACGCGTTACGTCCTTCGCAGAAACAGTCGGATCATCGAGAACTTCTGAAAATACGCCAGAAGTAAATTGATTTATTGGAGATACAACAGCAGGATGTCTTAACAATGATTTTGGGGAAAACACAACACAAGGTTTTCGGAACGGCCAGGCCACTTGTCTTCTTAACAGATGAAAAAAGTTTGCGGGTGTTGTAGGATTGGCGACAATCATATTATACTCGGCAGAGAGTTGCAAAAACCTTTCCGGGCGACAACTTGAATGCTCTGGACCTTGACCCTCGTACCCATGCGGAAGCAACATGACCAATCCGTTCATCCGCTGCCACTTCGATTCTGCACTGGATATAAACTGATCAATTATAACCTGTGCCCCATTAACAAAATCACCGAATTGAGCTTCCCATAGCACCAGTGCGCGCGGAGAGGACATGGCATAGCCGTATTCAAACCCCAACACACCAAATTCAGAAAGCAATGAGTTATAAATATTGAATTTAGGCTGATTCTTATCTATATTATTCAACCCACAATACGGTTCATTGGTATTCGCATCGAAAAAATAGGCATGACGGTGAGAGAACGTTCCACGCCTCACGTCCTGACCTGACATACGCACGGGGGTCTTATCGACTAATAAGGAACCGTAAGCTAGCAACTCGGCTTCTGCCCAACCCAATACCTTTGCTTCAAAGAAGGCGGTTGTCCTGTCTTTTATAAGTTTTTCAATTTGCTTGAGCGGCCTAAAGCCTTCCGGTATAGTCGTCAGCGCTTTCCCAACTTTGTCAATTACGCTCTCCTTTATTCCTGTATCCGGTGATTTATCAAAATCTTCCGGCCGGGCCCAGCGCATCTGATCCCACTCCTCTTCCATCTTTTGCGGTTTATACGGAAGGGGTTTTTGTTTCACCTCATTCAGCCTGTCTTGCAACTGGTTCCTGAAGTTCTTATCCATTTCATCTGCCAAGGCAGCATCAACATCACCACGTTCAACGAGTTTCTTCACATAGATCTCGCGCGGGTTTTCATGCTTTGCGATGATATTGTAAAGTTTTGGCTGTGTAAATTTCGGTTCATCACTCTCATTATGTCCGTGCCTGCGGTAGCACAGCAAATCAATAAAAATATCTTGTCCGAATTTCTGACGATACTCTACTGCTAACTTGGATGAAAAGCTTACGGCTTCCGCATCATCACCGTTCACGTGCAGCACCGGAGCATCGACAATTTTAGCCAAATCTGTACAGTAAATACTGGTTCGGGCATCGTCATAGTCCGTGGTGAAACCAACCTGGTTATTTATCACAAAGTGAATTGTACCGCCTGTTGTGTATCCGGGCAACCCCGACATTTGCAACAATTCATATACAATTCCTTGCCCAGCAACAGCGGCATCTCCATGAATTAGTATAACCATTCCTTTTGTAAGGTCGCCCTTATACTCATCATCAATCTGACCGCGTGTATAGCCGATCACAAGTGGATCTACGGCTTCTAAGTGCGAAGGATTAGGGGTGAGTTTTAAATATATCTTTTTACCTGATGGAGTATTGATATGACTGGAGTATCCCAGGTGATATTTCACATCGCCATCGCCCATGGTTTGCTCGGGGCTTACGTTGCCTTCAAACTCCGTAAAAATCTGTTCATATGTTTTTCCGAGTATATTGGATAGAACATTTAATCGTCCTCGGTGGGCCATGCCGATGACCACTTCCTTTACCTCAAGCTCTGCGGCTTTGTTAATGATGGTTTGAAGAGCTGGTATCGTATTTTCTCCACCTTCCAACGAAAATCGTTTTTGTCCGAGAAACTTAGTATGCAAAAAATTTTCAAAGACTACTGCTTCATTGAGTTTGGTTAGTATTCCCTTTTTTTCATCAATACTGGGATTGTAAGTAAAGTACTCTTGCTCACACTTTTGAAAAAACCATTTTCGAACCTCATCGTTTCGGATGAAATTGTATTCAAAACCTATCGGACCAAGGTATACAGCTTTTAATTTTTCTATGATCTTCTTCAAACTTGCCCGACCCATTCCGATCTCTGCACCAAGTTCAAACTCAACGTCCAGATCTTCATCCGTCAGCCCTACGTTTTTGTGATCAAAGTTGACATGATGGTTCCTTCTCTCCCGAACTGGGTTTGTCTTCGATGTCAGGTGACCAAATGAACGGTAAACGAAAATCAGGTTCCGAACCTGGGTTTCTTTTAACGAAAGTGAGTCATCCACCTGAGGTCCATGACCATTTTCACCATATCGCTGAGCAGAGAAGTCATATCCCTCAAAAAACTTCTGCCAGGTGAGATCGACTGAAGTAGGGTCCTTCTTATAATTTTGATAGAGTTGGTCCAGATAACCAACATCTGCATTGGAGATGTAAGAGTAATTATCCATGGTTTTTAAATGAAAGCCAACAAATGTAGAGAAGTGCCTTAAGATATAAAAATTGAGTACTCGCGTAAACGAATATTAATATGTACCCTAATAAAACGCCCAATCTCAGCCCCGTTGATTGGCAAACTGAAAAATTCCCTTAACTTTGCGCTCTTTAAAAAAAAACGGACGAGTTCCACAGCATTTTAAACTAAAAAAGTAATGGTTAAAATCAGATTGGCCCGCAGAGGCCGCAAAAAACTGGCCATGTACGATGTAGTCGTAGCCGACGCCAGAGCACCACGTGATGGTCGCTTTATTGAAAAAATAGGAACATACAATCCCCTCACCATCCCAGCCACCATTGATTTGAATGATGAAAAAGCTTTCAAATGGTTAATGAATGGGGCCCAGCCCTCAGACACTGTAAAAGCCATGCTTTCATACCGAGGCATTATGCTGAAGAAGCATTTGCAGATTGGGGTCATTAAAGGAGCATTGACTCAAGAACAAGCTGACACAAAATTAGCGGAATGGCTAAAAAGCAAAGAAGCTAAGATTGACGCTAAACGTGATAAGGTTTCTCAATCTAAGGAAGCAAGCGCAAAAGCCCGCAAGGCAGCAGAGACTAAAATCAAGGAGGCACGTGCTGAAGCTATTCGTAAGAAGGCTGAGGTTGCTGCCCAAACTCCCGTGGCAGAAGTTGCAGAACCCTCAACGGAAAGCGAAGCCCCTGCTGCTGAAACAAAAGAACAGGCTTAGTTTATTAACGAAGAATTCCAAATGCCAATGCGTAGCAATGCATTGGCATTTTTCATTTATATAGGAGTATGGAAATTGATTCTTGCTTTAAAATAGGTTTTATTATAAAGACACACGGCCTGAAGGGTGAGGTTACAATTTCATTAGATGAAGATGCACCCACAGATCTTTCTTCGATACATGCTGTGTTTCTGGAAAAAAATAAAAGCCTGGTACCCTATTTTATCCATTCTGTGTCTATTCGTGGAAGAAAGGCGCTTGTGAAGTTTGAAGACATAGCTTCAGTGGAGGAGGCTGGCAAGCTTACCAAGCACTCCATTTATCTTCAAAAATCAGCGCGACCTAAATCTGGCCGGGGTAAATTTTATAATGATGAAATAATCCATTTTAAAGTTATTGATCAGAACCTGGGATCCTTGGGCTGTATTGTTGAAATCATGCAAGCGGGACCGAACCGGCTATTAGTGCTGGACCATGATGGAAAAGAAGTATTGATCCCCGTGAATAGCCCTTTTATTTCCCGTATTAATAAGACAAAGAAGGAGGTTACCGTTAATCTTCCCGAAGGGTTTTTAGATATTTAAGCTCATCCCTCGTGATGTTTCACCTAAAGGAAGAGTTTTAACTTTACCGTGTTTTTAGGACATTAAACATCATGATGCACATCGATATAATCACTTGCCTTCCAAGGCTTATTGAAAGCCCCTTCTCTGATTCCATTCTGAAGAGAGCACAGGCAAAAGGCCTGGTGACTGTAAATATTATTGACTTGCGCCAGTACGCAACCACCAAACACCAAGTTACAGATGATTATGCTTTTGGCGGAGGCGCGGGAATGGTAATGATGATTGAACCTATTGACAACTGCATTAGCCATCTTAAGACACAACGTACTTATGATGATATTATTTATACGAGCCCGGATGGAGAAAAACTAAACCAATCCATGGTCAACAAATTGAGCCTGAAGAAGAATTTGATTTTACTATGTGGACATTATAAAGGTGTTGACGAGCGGGTCCGGGAGCATTTAATTACACGGGAAATCAGTATTGGGGATTACGTGCTGTCCGGTGGAGAGCTTGCAGCCGCGGTAATTGCAGATGCTGTCATCAGGCTTATTCCTGGTGTTTTGTCAGATGGAACATCCGCGTTGACTGATTCTTTCCAGGACGATCTTATCGCCCCTCCGGTTTATACCAGGCCAGCAGATTATAAAGGCTGGCAGGTTCCGGAAGTCCTGCTTTCAGGTCACCAGGCTAAAATAGAAGAGTGGAGGCACGTTCAATCCCTTGAAAGAACGCAAAAAAGGCGGCCAGGGCTCGACAGGAAGCCTTAGGAACCTATTTTTCACAAACATTGTGAATGCTGGTTTCTCTAATTTCAATTCTTTCCCTACATTTGCAGTCCAATTTTGAAAACCATCGTGTTATGGCCGATCTAATTAAACTCGTAGAGCAGGAATTTGCAAAAGTCCGTGAAAATATCCCTGGTTTTAAGCCTGGAGATACGATCAATGTGCACGTGAAAATAAAGGAAGGTAACAAAGAAAGGATACAGCAGTTTCAAGGCACCGTGATTCAACGCAGGGGAACTGGAACCAATGGAGAAACCTTCACCGTGCGTAAAATTTCTAATGGCGTAGGCGTGGAGAGAATCTTCCCTCTTGTATCCCCCACAATTGATAAAATTGAAATCGTTAAAGGCGGTAAAGTACGTAGGGCAAAACTGTATTACCTGAAAGGCAAGCATGGTAAGGCCGCCCGTATCAGAGAGAAAGTTTAATACTAATCTTATACCAACAGAGAAGCCATCCCAAAACCGGGTGGCTTTTTTGTTTTACACCCGTTATTATTACACTTGTGAAAACGATTGAAATGTCATAAAAACCTCGAAATTTAAGCGCATTAGCATACTATCAAATTATTAATAACTTTGTCCCCTCGCTTAAAAATCCAAGTATGGCAAGAAACATCGCTGACCTCTTAGGCAAAGACGCCGAATATTTGCTCAAGCATAAAAGTAAAACTATTTCAAAGGACCAACTCCATACACCAAGTCCTGATTTTGTTGACAGAATTTTTGCGCAAACTAACCGTAATACACAAGTTTTGCGCAGCCTGCAATCCCTTTATGGAACGGGACGACTAGCCAACACGGGGTTTGTTTCCATCCTTCCCATTGACCAGGGGATTGAACATAGTGCAGGTGCATCCTTTGCAAAAAACCCAGCCTATTTTGATCCTGAAAATATCGTAAAGCTTGCCATCGAAGGGGGTTGCAATGGTGTCGCTACGACCTTTGGCGCTCTTGCAATGATGTCACGCAAGTATGCCCATAAAATACCTTTTATCGTCAAGATAAATCATAATGAACTTCTGACGTATCCGAACAAAGCTGATCAAATTATGTTCGGATCTGTAAAAGACGCCTGGAATCTTGGCGCCGTTGCTGTAGGCGCTACCATCTATTTTGGCTCGGATAACTCAACCCGACAAATTGTTGAAGTAGCAGAAGCCTTTGAAAGGGCGCACGACCTGGGAATGGCTACCATTCTATGGTGCTACACCCGAAACAATGCGTTCAAGAAGGATGGAATAGATTATCATACCTCTGCTGACTTAACCGGACAGGCAAATCATTTAGGGGTAACTATACAGGCTGATATCATCAAACAAAAACTTGCAACAAACAACGGAGGCTATAAAGCATTGAATACAGGAGGAAGCAGTTACGGGAAATTGGACGAGAGAATCTATTCTGAGTTAACTTCTGATCACCCCATTGATCTTTGCCGTTACCAGGTTGCCAACTGCTTCATGGGTCGCGCGGGATTAATCAGTTCAGGTGGAGAATCAAAGGGCGAAAGCGACCTGGCAGATGCAGTGCGTACTGCAGTTATCAACAAGCGTGCAGGTGGAATGGGGCTAATTTCAGGTCGTAAGGCCTTTCAACGTCCGGTGAAAGAAGGTGTGGAGATCATGAATGCGATCCAGGATGTTTATCTTGATAAGACGATAGACTTAGCTTAACAACAAGATTCCAGCCAATGGACTTCAACCGTTCATCGGCATTGTATTCTCCTAAAGTTTTTAATTATGTCTTGGTTCAAACGCAGCGATAAAGGAATTCTGACTCCGACCGAGTCAAAACGCGAAGTGCCAGACGGCCTTTGGTTCAAATCACCGGCGGGAAAAATAGTACACACGCGCGAACTGAAGAACAATGCCTATGTAGTGCCGGACGAAGACTATCACGTGCGTATCGGATCAGAGGAATATTTTGAAGTACTCTTTGATGATAATAAATTCACGGAACTTGATGCAAACATGGAGTCTGCTGACCCGCTTAAGTTCAAAGACACCAAGCCCTACCCAAAGCGCATTAAAGAAACACAGGAAAAAGTTCAGCTTAAGGATGCTGTCCGCACGGCTTATGGAAAAATGAGTGGGCTGGATATCACCATCGCGTGTATGGACTTCGGTTTCATTGGTGGTTCTATGGGGTCCGTTGTAGGTGAGAAAATCGCCCGCGCAATTGATCACAGCATTCAGCATAAAAAACCATTCCTGATGATCTCGAGATCGGGAGGCGCACGCATGATGGAAGCCGGACTTTCGTTGATGCAGATGGCAAAAACAGCTGCTAAAATTGCCTTGCTTGACCAGGCTAAGATTCCTTATTTATCTTTGTTAACGGATCCAACGACAGGGGGCGTAACGGCCTCTTACGCGATGTTGGGTGATTTCAATATTGCCGAGCCTGGAGCACTAATCGGCTTTGCGGGACCACGCGTAATTCGCGAAACCATCGGAAAAGATTTACCGAAGGGTTTTCAAAGTGCGGAGTTTGTATTAGAACATGGCTTCCTGGATTTTATCGTTGACCGGAGAAATCTGAAGAGCCGCCTTTCAACGTTGTTGCGCATGCTTCAACATTAGCAGTCCGTTACCGAACAAATTTTTCCTTTTTCGAACATCCGGTCTTTGCGAAAGTCTCCCCAATCAGCCTTCAGCATCAGCTAAAGCATATCTTGAAGTGGCACATAGATTGACATTTAAACTCTGCTAATCCTAAATACCTCATGATCAAGAACTATCTGAAGGTTGCCTTTCGAAGCCTTATCAAACAAAAGATCTATACCATTATCAATGTCCTCGGGTTATCCGTGGGTATTGCCAGTTGTTTGCTTATTACCATGTTTGTAGTCGATGAGTTTTCCTATGATAAGTTCCATGAAAAAGCTGATCGAATTTACAAAGTAGTCTTAGAAAGAAAATATCCAAATCACGCAACGAATTATGCTGTCATCCCGCATTCTTATGCCGATGTCATGGGCCGTGACTTTCCGGAAGTTGCCAGCGTGATTAAAATGGGTGGCCCATTTAATAATGTCGTTGTAAACTATACCAATAGCCAAAACGAAGTCAAACAATTTGAGGAGAACTTCATTATGGCCGCCGACTCAAATTTCTTTCAACTCTTTAGCATCAAATTACTCCAGGGAGAACCTCAGATCTTACTCCTCAAGCTTAGCGATTTAGTAGTGACACAAGAAACCGCTAAACGTTATTTTGGAGATGACGAGCCCGTTGGGAAGACCCTTAAGATTTTTAATCAGGATTTCACCATCACAGGAGTCTGTGAAAACGTACCGGAGAACTCACATTTCAAATTTGATTTTCTTACCAAATGGACCGATCAATTTTTCGGAGGCGGGTTGAAGACTAACTTTACCACCTTCTCAGCACACGTATACCTGGAGTTAAAATCGAATGCTGACCCCATAGCACTGGAAGCTAAATTTCCAACGATGGTCGATACCTACGCCTCCGCGCAGATTGAACAAGACCTCGGTAAATCATGGGAAGATTACAAAAAAGAAGGTAATGGATACCGTTACTTTCTTCAACCCCTGACAGCCATTCATTTAGACCCTACTAACCTGGAGGCCAAGATGCGGCCTGGTGGAAATGTTAATTATGTTTATTTCCTGCTCTGCATCGCCTCACTCATTCTCATCATTGCCTGCATCAACTTCATGAACCTGGCCACAGCGCGTTCAGCCGAACGGGCCCGTGAAGTAGGTGTCCGGAAAACTATGGGTTCGTTAAAAGGGCAATTGGTTTCGCAATTCCTGGTGGAGTCCATTCTGCTCAGTTTATTTGCGACATTTCTCGCAATAGGATTGGCTCAGATAGCCTTACCGTATTTTAATGCTCTTGCAGGCAAGCATCTTGCCTTTTCATTTTCACCAAACTTTCTGGGGGGGATTCTAGCGATTTCAATCCTGGTAGGATTTCTTGCAGGTAGCTACCCGGCTTTCGCTTTATCCTCTATTAATCCCATCATTGTGATGAAAGGAAATTTCTCCAGCAATACCAAAGGAGCATGGTTAAGAAACGGATTAGTCGTATTTCAATTTTTTATTTCGATCGTACTCATTGTTGGCACCATGGTCGTTACGGAGCAAATGCAGTACATGCAAAATAAATCGCTGGGTTATGACAAAGAACATGTGCTAGTTATTGAACGAGTATTTGCCTTAAATGATAAAGCCCAAACATTCATTGATGAGTTAAAACGCCTCCCGGGCGTAGAGCATGCAGCCAGTTCGTTTTCACTTTTAGGAAGACAGGGTGATTTCTTTGGGGCACAGTTTATACCTGAGGGATCCAGTGAAATCCTGACCACCAAGAGTATGGGTATTGATGATGAATTTGCAGAAGCCATTGGTTTTGAGTTTATTGAAGGCCATGGATATTCAAAAGAAACCAACGATTCGTTATCGATCATTCTCAACGAAACGGCAGTAAAGACATTGGAGATTAAGGATCCAATTGGTAAAAAACTTACTCAAATTCAGCGCAACCCCAATGGAAATGTAGAGGTTCCGTACACCGTCATCGGGATCATCAGGGATTTTAATTTTCAATCCTTGCGCGATCCCATTACTCCCCTAACGATACAAAGTGTTGAAAGCTTTGGCGGAGGCGCGGTGTATGCCATTGCCCGGATAAAAGGAAACGATATGATGAGCACCATTAGCCGTATAGAGGTAAAGTGGAAAGAATTAGCGCCCGATCAACCTTTTAAGTTTCTATTCTTAGATCAGAATCTAAACGCTCAATACGAATCTGAAAAGCAGGCGGGAAAAGTCTTTGCCATATTTTCCGGGCTGGCGATCATCATTGCATGTGTTGGTTTGTTTGGTCTGGCTGCCTACACCGCTAACCTGAGAACCAAAGAGATCGGTATACGGAAAGTCATGGGCGCATCTGTGGGAAGTGTGGTCCTCCTGTTATCGAAAGACTTTACAAAACTTATCCTGATTGCATTTGTCTTGTCCGTACCCCTTTCCTGGTATATCATGAATCGCTGGCTGGAGGGGTTTGCATACCGGGTGGACATTGGTGTTGGTGTTTATTTACTCGCAGGCCTTACGGCATTACTGATTTCGTGGATAACCGTTAGTTACCAATCCATCAAAGCTGCCATTGTCAATCCAGTGAAATCGCTACGGAGTGAATAGCTAATTGGGGAATTTTTCAACACGGATTTCAAGCAGGGCTTTTTTTAGTAACTCCAGTTCTACATTTTGACCTGTCATCATGAGAAAGAAGCGATCACAAATTCCTAAAAAAATCTGTGATGTTCTATTGATCCGATGATATGATTCCCAGCCCGTACTATTTTCCATGACTATGGACCGAAAGACTAAAGTGTCCGATTCAATGCTTATGCGATTACCCCACTCTCGCATGGCCTGTGTATACATGATCGGTGCCTCTTTATAATCAAAGAGAAGGATTTTGATTGACTTCCGTCCTTTGCTGAAACTCTTTTCGCACAAAGCGTATGTAAGTGACCCAATCTTGGTCTGACTTGCCTTAGGATCAATCAGTTGCTCAAACCCCTTAATGCGATCAGGGATTAATTTAATTACTTCCTCCGCAGCCAATACATGTTCTGAAGTTTGCGCAAGCAACGTGCCCTGAAATGCCGTGATAAAAAAAAAGATGAATTTAAACTTTAGAAGTCTCATGAAGTTTGCTGCTGTACTCCTTAACTGTATCAATAAAACATCTCACTTTATCCACCTCAATGTCCGGATAAAGGCCATGACCTAAATTGGCGATATGTCGGGATGGGCCAAAGGTATCAAGCATCTTTTTTGTCTCTCGTTTGATATCATCAAAAGAACCATATAAAGCGCATGGATCGAGATTACCCTGTAGTACTTTACCGGGCATAAGTCTTTTTGATTCCGAGATCCCCATATGCCAGTCTAAACCAATTACTTCACAGTTCAGGTTATTCATGGATTCACGCGCAAAAAACGCTCCCTTTGCAAAAACAATTTTTGGCACTTCCGTAATGGCGTCACAAATTTTGGAAATATAGGGTAGCAAAAATGTGTTATACTGACCAGGACTCAGAACACCGGCCCAGGAATCGAACAATTGCACGATATCAACACCTGCCTGGATTTGTCCTTTCAGGTAGTTGATTGTACTCTGTGTAATCATGTCAAGCAACTGATGAGCAAACTCCGGTTGTGTGTACAAAATCTTTTTCGCCTGGCTAAATGTTTTACTTCCTTTCCCTTCGATCATATAACAAAAGATTGTCCAGGGTGCTCCAGCAAAGCCGATTAAAGGAACTCGTCCATTTAATTCCTTCTTTGTGAGCCTTATGGCATCGTGTACATATTTAAGTTCTTCCGCTTGGGCTATGTGAAGGTTTTGTAAATCCGAAGGGGAAGATATCCGCTTCGGAAAAACTGGCCCCTTATTCTCCTCCATTTCATAATTCAGGCCCATCGCCTCGGGAATTACCAATATGTCGGAGAAAATAATAGCTGCATCGACTGCCAAAATATCGACAGGCTGAATCGTAACCTCCGTGGCCAGCTCAGGTGTCTTTACCATTACTTTAAAATCGCGAACTCGTTCGCGAACTTTCCTGTACGCTGGCAATACTCTTCCTGCCTGGCGCATGAGCCAGACTGGTGAGCGTATTCCTTCTATACCTTTACTCGTTTTCAGCAAGAGATCATTCCGTAAAATCATAAAGTAAAAATGATATAAAAAAATGGATTAATTGGTGGAATGTTAGTTCCGCTTTGGCAAAATACAGCCTATGGGTTCAGTCGATATTACAACGACATCCTTTTTTTTCAGAACTGCTTCAATGGCATTCACAAGATAGTTTTCCGTTGTAATTTGCCGGTGGCGTCCAAGCTCGTAATACCAATTATCGATTGCCCCACGATACTGAATATTCTCTGCAGAATCGAGCAAGACGACTTCCGGAGTAACATGAATATTAAACTGTTTGACTAGTGAGAAGTCTTTATCTACACTTAATAAGAATTTTACCTGATAGGCATCCTGGAAACGCTTAAGCTGTTTTTTGCTAATTTTCTCCGCCAAAATTCCCTGGATGCTCCCTGCCTGATATTGACTCTGGATCTTATTCAGCACTCCAATATAATCCTGACTTATCGGACAATCTGTTGCTAAAAAAACCAATACATGGAACCTGCTGTGATTTTTAGAATCACTCCCTTTCTGTATGTCGTTTTGTGCCTGGCCTGGAAGAACACACAAGCAAAATACACTGCAAATAAATATCTTTACCATCAATAATGTTTTACTCACTGAACTTTGCGGGGCAGTTGGTTTATTTCTCACGAAATACACGAAAATCACAGCGTAGATCTATTTATGTTTTCCGTGAGAAACTAATGTTGTGGCTTGCATAAGTTCAGATTGTAAGTTAAAGAAAGCAAATAGTCTTCTCTAATGTGTAAAGGAAGTAAGAATAAGTTATTGACTCCTTCAGGGGTTCTGTGTTTGGTATGCGTGTTATTGCCGTTGAGCTATCCTTCGTTGGCCCAAAAGACGACCCTTACATATTATGAACACATAGAACCAATTATCTATAAAAACTGCACTCCTTGTCACCAACCCGGGCAGGCTGGACCATTTAGTTTGATTACTTACGAAGATGTTTTCAAGAAGGGCGACTTTATTGCTAATGTTACGAAGACTAAGTTTATGCCTCCCTGGAAGGCCGATCGCGAATTTCAGAAATACAGGAACGAGCGACTATTAACCGATGATGAGATTGAAATGATCCAGGTTTGGCTTGCCGGAGGGATGCCAAAAGGCAAAAGATCAAAAAAATCCAACACTACCAAAGTATTTCTGGAAAAATCCAAACCTGATCTTTCATTGAAAATGAATGATCCTTATTTAATCCCTGCAACCAGCATAGATGACTTTAGATTCTTTAATCTTCCCTCCAATCTGCCTGCCGATAAATACATAAAAAAAATAGAATTCCTGCCCGGTAACAAACGATTGGTTCACCATAGCCGGTTAATGACCGACACCACACACCAGGTAAGATCTATCCATGGTATGTCAGCAAATAATCCGGAAGTAAATAAATTTGAAAAGTATCCGCCTGTGGATAAGTTCCTATACGGTTGGGTACCCGGAAATTTTGCGATAGAATTCCCGCATGGAACGGGGAAAAAAATCTATAAGAATTCTGACATTATTATTAACATCCATTATTCTCCCAACGCCCGCGAAAAACAAACTGACCAATCCACTGTTAATTTCTATTTTACAAAGGATTCTGTTCTTCGGGAGATCTATTCGCTTTCTATAGCGGAAGAACATATCTCAAACCCTCCTTTTGAAATACCGGCTAATGAAACCAAGACGTTTTACTCCAGCTTTGGGCCTATACCTATTGACATTTCCGCGGTAGCCATACTACCTCATATGCACTTTCTCGGTAAAACGTTTAAGGCATTTGCCATAACTCCTGAGGGTGACGCAATATTCCTGATAAAAATTGACCACTGGGATTTTAACTGGCAAGATACCTACCAGTTCGAAAAGCTACTTAAAATTCCTAAGGGCTCGACAATACTTGTTGAAGCCACTTTTGATAATACTGAGGCTAATCCAGCCAATCCAAGTCACCCTCCCAAAACCGCAACGTACGGGTGGGAAACAACACGCGAAATGCTGGACCTTGTACTTTACTATCTGGTTTACAAGGATGGAGATGAAACGCTTAATCCTTATGATTGAGGAGTGCTCTAACAAATGAATGAGTATTCCGCCTTAACCAGCTTTATTTTTAGGAACCGTATTCAATAAGAATATTTTGTTTCTTATCAGCACTAAAGAATGACGATTTAACCGAACCGTTATTTATACGACATTTTTTTTCGGTTTTTAATTTTAGTCAATAGTTCTTCCTGAGGTTGCCTCCGCTTCAGCTCTTCAGGCTCTGCTTTTTCAAGTACTTTATGGTATTGAATCTCATTTTCCTTCTTGAATTTTTCCAGGTCCTTTTCGTAGAACTTGGCCACTGGAGCGTCTGGCCAGAACATGGGTTTATACCCAAGCTCTTGCAGGACATCACCAGCAACCTGTTCAAAAATCCGAAGCTGCTCTCCTGTAAATTCTCTCTTGAATTTGTCATGATTGTCGGGCATAATAGGCCTCACCACATTCTTCCACATCTGGCCTGAATTGGCCGTATTAATCGATTCTTCAGAGTGAAAATATTCAAAGACTTCATCCGAAAAAGAAACACCCAGCACATCACAAATCGATTTGATTACCAGACGTGGCACATGGATCAGGTCTTCATACCGTACCCTGATGAATCGTTCCGCTCCGACTCTTTCCTGAGCTTGTAATGAAAGTCGCTGTTCTTCCGCCCATTTCTTTGCCAGGTAATAAATATGCTTTGGACCAACAATAGCTTTCATGAACGAAAGCGCTACATCCCTGCCATCGCGGTATATGTAGATATAATATGGTGCAATACCGGACGCTTCGATTTCATCTACATAGTGAACACTCTCCATACTCTTGCAGCACCAGAAGTCAGCGTTGTCATGAATTGCCTTTCGTTCATAGATTTTTACGAATAATTCAATGAGCGTATTTTGTGTGCAGTCTCCCATTACCTCATCGGCGTGAAGCGTTATTCCTTCCCACGGAACGGGATTCATATTTACCCATTCGCAAACATCTTGTGTTAATACCCTAAAATTATCAGCATTGTTCAAATCACCGTATTGACTTAGTAATGGAAAAAATGTCTTCAATATGTGCGGTGGATGTGGAGCGGATATCTCCGGCAATTGGTTGAGCATAAGCCGCAAAAGATTGGAGCCCGAACGTTGCGTGCCAACGAATTGTATCGCTTTTAATTTTTTGTTTTTTGCCACAAATAAAAAATGTTAATAAATTAAAAATCCCAAAATTCCGCCACCCAAAATCACGATCACTGTGGCTATGTTAAATCTAAACACTAACCAGAAAGTTACGGCGGTGAGTGCCACGCTGAGAAATAGATTTGCTCCGGTAGTTTGTCCTATAAAAATAGAAAAGCCCGAATAGAGGATCATCCCCACAACGGCAGGTTTTAGACCCATCAAGGCCGACTGAACGATCATGTTATGCTTTAACGAAATAAAAATGTTAGACAAAATGAGCATCAGCATGGCCGAAGGGAAAAAAATGGCAATGGTAGCTATTAAAGCGCCTGCAATCCCCGCCATTTTATAGCCAAAAAAAACAGAACTGATCAGAATCGGGCCCGGAGTGACCTGACCAATCGAAATACCATAAATAAATTCCTGGTTATTGAACCAGTTTAACTGATCAACCAAAATACTTTTCAAAACCGGTACCATAACATAACCACCACCAAAAAGTGTAAGACTAACGTATGAAAACTGTTCCAAGAGTTTTCCCAATATGGATCCGGAACTAAACAGAATTATAGCAACCAGCACCACAACATATATTCCTAGTGATAATAAGATCGGTTTCCACGGTTTGTTGACCGAAGTGGGAGCTGGTGTTATTTCCTTCCGGAACAGCAGGACACCGGCGACAGCAGAAAGGCCAAGGATCAATAGTATTACCCAATAGCCCTTCAAAAAGAAAAGCAGTGCAAAACTCAGAACCGCTATTCCGTAGTGCGGTAACTTTGTACATATCTTTCTGCCCATGGAAACACCAGTGGAAAAAATTACGCCTGCTACAACAGGAAAGATTCCAAGCAGAATACTTTCGAAGCCTATTTTGCTTCCAGCTTGAATGTATACCAGTGTTAAACCCAGCACCAGAATAAACGAAGGTGCCAGGACTGAAATAATACTCACCAGCGCTCCGGCAATTCCGGCGATGTGAAACCCTGTGTATGCCACTACATTAACAGCAACCGGACCGGGAAGCATGGATGCGAGGGAAATCCCCTCCGCGATGAGGTTATCATCGACGGATTTATCACGTGTCACCATCTTATTTCGCATCATGGAAATCAGTGTCATGTAGCCACCAAAAGAGGTTGAGCCGATCAGGATAAATGTTTTAAAGAGATAAAGTAACTGCTTCACAAAAATTTCTGCCCTCCCGTATTGGTTGACAGTTTAAATAAAAACAAATTAAATCAGCATCGGATATTGTCGGGTATCTATTTCTAGGCAACCACTAGTGTTGCGGAAGGGGCAACACCTTAATGGCATGACTTCTGGAATTCTTCAAGTGATTTTTGACGACACCTGTCGTATCAATTTCCAAAATATGAAGTCCCTCATGAAATGTGGAAACCACAAGGTGATTATCCAGACTGTGCACACTCCCCATCCGTATAGTACTGAGCGAATCGGGTAGTGATAAAATATTTTTAACCTGATAAATCTTAGCCTTGGGATCCACCCGAACTCTTACTACCCTACTCTTCGCTACCTTTCCCCCGGTGGATCCATTATCAAACAAGTAGAAAAGATCAGGTCCAATGATATCAACAGAATGTTGTCCAATAAAAAAATCCCCATCGATTTTAAACGAATTTGCATTTAACCCTATTCTGTAATGGACTTTTGATAAATCTGAAGACACCTTCCAAACCTGATTAAAATCTCTGAAAGAGATATAATAATTTCCTTCACCGTCAACATCAACGGAATTACCATGGGCCGTCACAAACGATCCTTTGGCATTGCCAAGAGGAAGTATACTATCGGATAAAAAATCGTGGATTGACCAAAATTCCAAATCAGTTGTGCGCAAATCCATTTTGATAATTCCTTCTTCTATCACTTTATAAGACTTAAATTCCCTATATTTTTTTCTATTATACAGGATGGCGAGGTATGGGTAATGAAGGATAAGATCGTGATGAACCTTAATGGTTGAATCAAAATTTATGTATCGCTTTTTAAGCGTCTGCAAGTTCTTAATGGCTAACTGACTGCTGTCGGAACACCAGACCAGAAGAGAATCCTGTTTATCAAACCCCCTGATAAAGCCAGGAAGCGAATCCAATTCATCGATCATATGACCGTGTTTTCCCAATCGATAAATTGAGCCTTGTTTGAAATCCTGAATAAGATAGTTAACTCCAGGAGAGACGCTCTTTACTTGTTGAAAAGTGAAGTTTTCCTTGCAAAAAGAAGGGTGGTAATCAAAAGCTTCAAGGAATGAATAACGCGTCTCATTTTCATATTTATAGTAGCAGGAATATTTTGTGCTGCACTCCAATCCTTCTATAGCTATAGTATCTTTTCTATTTAACCCTTGAAACCGGATAGTATCCTCACCATTTGCATTAACAAAAAGTAAATTCAACTCACCTGCATCCTGCCGATCCTGAAGTATAAATATTCCGTTCCGGGCAGAATACTGAATAGTAGGCTTTTGAGCATTCCGGTTACAACCCAACATAAAAAATAAAACGGCATGCAGAAAGAAAACAATGTTACGTATCATGATGATTTGTTTAACGTCAGAGCATAATCCGCGATCTTCAGGGTAATATGACCTTTTCATTTGAATTGAATTAATAAAAAAGGAGGCGTAGCCTCCCTTTTTATTAACAACATGATTTTAAAACTATTGCGGCGTAAAGGTTGAAATGCCATTTTCACCATAAACATTCTTCCAGATAATAGTTAACGAACCGTCAGCATTCACTTTTGATCCGGCTAGGATTTCATATCCATATCCTGGCCAAAGTAATTCAGACATTACGAGATTACCGCACTGATCCGCCACAATGGCATCTACCGGAGGATTGCCCCACATAATTGGCTCAAAACCGTTAGTAATATCCTGGATAAGATAAGTAGAAGTGGCAGTACCAGCAACGACTGGTATATCATTATAGGTCTGAACACCATTGGCCACTGATCCATCATTACCGGGTCCATATTGAAAGTCAGGATTAGTGGAATTAAAATAACCCGGAGAATCAAAGGTAGATACCACATCGTAGGTACCCGCTAGATCGGAAGCACAAATCACGCCCCAGTTAACGGCACAATTTGCACCCGGAAATTCAGTACAAACTGAAATTCCCCATTTATCGAACACGCGACCATCGTCCGTTGTGAACACCCATCTTAATTGAAGTGCATCGCCTTTAACAAACGGGGTGGCCGGAGTACGGTCGGGAACGTCAGGATTGTTGAATACGGGAATTGCTGGATTAGGTCCTTCTTTATCGTAATCAAATTCAGCGTCCTTATACAACTCATATAATTGTGCTTGTGAAAAGGAGAATTCCGTATTCGTTCTATTGGCAGGAACCTCAGAACCCTCTAACGTTGACACCAGAAAACCATCGTCCCCACCATGCTTAGCGGTTGCGGGATTTCCGTCGGGATCAGTGTAAGGTTCATTGAATAAAACATAAAGGTCCATCTTAGTCACGGTCCTCTTTTTATCAATTGAAACCCACTGCAAAGTGAAATTTAAATTGATACTTGGGTTCTGGAACACAAAATTTTGCGGTGAACCTGCTGCAAAAGCACCAAGTCCATGAACAGCAGACTCCCATTCCGGAACAATTACAATGCTATCATCTTTACACGAAGTGATCGCCCCGAGAAGCAAAACACTCGCTATTATCAATATCTTTAACTTTCTCATTTCTTAACAATTTAGAATTGGAACTTTAATACATCCCAGAACAACGCATCGCTTGGGCTATCGTAAACAATAGTCGGCGTGTTTGCCTTATTAAGGTTTAGCTCATCCTGAGCGTAAGGAAGGCGCAACGCAAAATTCCTTGGTCGTTGCATCGGAGCCTGTAGATCATTGGGGAATCCTGTTCTCCTGAATGCATTATAGATCTCAAATCCGTTGCCAAAATTTGCATACCATGCCTGTTTCAGTGTATAGTTTAGCTTAGCATTGGCATCACCAGCTGCGGGATAGTTTGCAATAACGTCTGCTACGAATGCAGTTTGAGTTTTATACGTTACCGCCCAATTCGTGTACGTGGCAGGCCATTGCGTTACATCGACAACCACCGCGGGATCTGCTGCAGCGCCGACACTAAATACCTTCACCATCTGCGCATCAAGGGCTGCCTTGAGTAATTCAGAGTCTGTTTTCCCTGAGACAACGCCCAAAGATATCTGCGCTTCCAATAGATAGAAATTTACCATCCATGAACTGATCATCGGGAATATTCCATCCCCAGAACCTTTATTTCCACCACCGGTTTCCGGTACATCGTCAAATAGACCTGCGTATGGATAGGCCCCGATCGTGGTACGGATTGGGTTATCATTGGGAATACCAGAGGGATCACTTCTATCCCTTCCGAAAAAGCCGGCCAGGTATTCAGCTTCTAATGTTGTTAGCGCATCCGGGTCCTTTCCATAGATCCTGTTGGTTACGGTTGGGCTTTTTACAAGATAGCCATAGATACAATCATCGCGCTGCGAACAAGGTATGGTTTGTTTATCCGTAGGATCCTCAGGATTTAAAATGACTTTAGTCTGTCTTTTAAAATAAAAAGGAGTTCTTGGATCTCTTCGTTCCAGCATTTCAACCATCAATTGGTGGCCAAAATAACTTGCTCCGGCTTCTCCTCCAGCGTATCCATATTTATACAATGGATGCCTGTCATCAGGCTCCACAAGCTTGCCAAACCTGAATTGAAAATCGTCAGCAGCAGTTAGAATTAAATCGCCTTCATTAATCAATGCCTGAACGTCGGCCGTAACGTCTCTAACTCTTCTCATCTGAAGAAGCAATCTGAGCTTTAATGACTTGGCTGCCTTTTTCCATCTTCCCATTTGTGTAGCGGCTGCAACACCAGTTCCTCCGTTATTATAAATGATATCTCCGAGTACCCGAACCGAGCTAGTTTCGCCAAAATTTACTAAAGCATTATCAAGTAAGCTGATTAAATCGTTATAGATTGCTTCATCATCATCATAAACTGGTTGTTTATTCCCAGCATCTCCTTTGAAAGCCTGAGAATAGGGAACATCCCCCCAGAGATCCACCATTAAGCTGAAATAATAAGCCTTCATTACCCGGGCTATACCCAGATAGTGCGGATTGTTTCCTTGTTCTTCTGCGGCAACGATGATGCGCTCCAAATCTGCTAAAGGATTGGAGTAAAGATAGTTCCAGTAAAAATTCCAGGACGTATTGTCCATATTGAAATCATCAAACGCAGTAGACTGCGCCATGAATCCGGACGCCATGTCGTTTAAATCACCTGCAAAGGTTGAAGATGCATTTAACATGGTGTTCGTCAATAATAATTCAAGAGACGCTTCAGTAGGGTTGTTTGGATCTGTGTTTATATCCATATCAAACAAATCGCATGAAGAGACCGAGAATAACATCAATATTGCTAAAAGGAAACTTGTTCCCTTTTTGTGAATCATTTTCATAACCATAATTAATTAAAAGGTTAGGGTTAAATTAAAACCATAGCGCCTTGTCGTGGGGGCTGCCCCGTATTCAAAACCCTGTACATTGGATGCAGCAGTCTCTCCTAAAACCTCAGGATCAAGATTTAAACCCTCTAACATATTGGGTGCATTAAACCACAGATTACGTCCTGAAACGGCTAATGAAACTCCTCCAAAAGGAGTTTTTGATAATACGGATTTGGGTATAGAATATCCAAGACTGATTTCCCTCAACCTGATCACCGTACCGTCATAAATGTTGACCTCATCTTGTCCATAGGCACCCCAGCCATTTGAAAAGTGAGAATCAAAGGCTGTAATGGGAATAGTATTTTTTGTTACAACAGGATTCCCCAGCTCATCCACGGGTAGTTTATAGGTTTGTGGATCTCCTATGACCCCAGGTACTACCCTTAATGCTTCCCGGTCCGTGCTTAAGGCCAACTGACCTCTTAATAATAAGGAAGCTGCGGTGAACGAATAAAGATCACCACCTTGTCTCCAATCAATTAAGGCCCGAAGCGTAAATCCTTTATACGTAAAGGTATTGGTGAACCCTAACGTAAAGTCCGGATTTGGATTTCCAATTATACCGGAAGTGGGTGACTGAAAGGGCAACCCCGTCTGCGGATCTATAAGCAATGCCCCAGATGCACTATCACGTGCATTGACTGAACCAAAAATCTGACCATAAGGGTAACCATTTCTATGAATGGTACCTAATACTGAAGTAGGGCCTCCGATATATATTTCGCCTGTTGGCCCTGCATCCACAATTTCTGACTTGATCTTGGTAAACGCGAAATAGGCATTCCAGGTAAAACCACTCGTTGTTTTAATGGGAGTCACGTCCAGGCCAATTTCCCAACCTTTGTTGGTAAGCTCTCCAACATTCACTATCTGTTCTATAAATCCGCTAGACCTCGCCATGGAAGCATACGCGATCTGGTCCGTAGAAACCCTGGAGAAATAGGTTAAATCCAAACCAATTCTACGCTCGAAAAAGGAAGCTTCAAGTCCGGCTTCTGTTTCAGTGGTAAATTCTGGTTTAAGTGAACTGTTTCCCAATGTATTTCCTAAGGAAGCGCGGTTAACAGGTAATCCACCCGAA
>Ga0184629_10000220_pt1 | contig 25512 bp, 19 predicted proteins | sample PLM4_32_b1_FD_133158 | JGI IMG/M metagenome (GOLD analysis project Ga0184629, IMG submission 133158) | Groundwater sediment microbial communities from an aquifer in East River, Colorado, USA - PLM4_32_b1 | ecosystem: Environmental > Terrestrial > Soil > Riparian zone | place: USA: East River...
GTAATGTTTTTTAAGAATGCGCCGTAAAAATTTCGTTTTTCGAATTTGCCATAGATTTCAGCCAGTTTTTGCAATAAATCCGGAATGATGTTTTCTATTATCGCGCGATCCTTAGCCGTTTTATTAATGGTAATATCCTCGAATTCACGAAACATTTTATTTTTGGAATTGAATTTCCCGTCAATAATACTTTGAACATGATTTGGGAATGTTCCTCTCGAAAAGGATTTTTTATCTATTCCGTTTTTATCTATTAACAATAGGACCTCTTCAGCCAGAACTGCATTTTCTTTTTCTAAAGCTTTGCTTGCTTCTATCAGCTTTTTCTTAATGGCTATAAAATCACTTATGGATTTGTCGTGAAAATGAGTGATTTCGTTTCTATTATTTTCATTTAGCACTAACCTTCCCGTTTCGAGTATTTCACGCGAAATATCCCAAGATTTATCATCATCGGTTTTTTCCATTGTGAAATCGATGAGTAATTTGGTCAGAGTTTCATCTTCCCCAGCTTGGGCAATAATGGCATCTACCGCTTCAATCAGAAGATTTTCAGTATCCAATGTTACTTCAAAAGTCATGGGTAATCCCAAATCATGAGCGAAAGCACGAATCACTTTATGGGTAAATTTATCAATTGTGGATATATCAAAAGCCGCATAATTATGAATAATGTGCTTGATGATTTGTTGCGATTTGGTTTTAATTTGAATTATTGAAAGTGCCGTATCTACAGCTAAATCCTGCATTAAATCCTGGGCTTTGACATTGGGTTCCTCTTTGGCAAATTCAGACAAACTGCCTACTATTCTGCTTTTCATTTCGTGCACCGCCTTGTTGGTAAACGTAATGGCTAGTATATTGCGATAAGCATCATTCTTGTGTGCAGTAAGAATAATTTTGAGGTATTCTTTGACAAGAGCGTATGTTTTTCCGGAACCTGCGGAGGCATCGTATATGGCGAAGGAAGGTCTTTCCATTTGGATTTTAGATTGTTGATTAACGATTTTAGATCTCTGATTTACACTAAAGTTTCCTGATATTCCGAATGCCCTAGCCCCGATGGAAGGGAAAATCCTTTTTAGTTGCTTTTTCTGCAACTAAAAAGATTGGAATGACAGCGGGAAATAGCTCCTAATTATCACGTTTAGAGCGGTGAAAATTGTACTATCATTTTATTTGATGAAATAATAACGAAATAGAATTTTCAATTCCAAAGTTAAATGTTTAATTTTGAATAAAATATTTATAAATCATTAAACAACTATATTATGGCTTTTGAATTACCAAAATTACCTTATGCGTATGACGCATTAGAACCACATATTGATGCTCGTACAATGGAAATTCACCATTCTAAACATCATAATGCGTATACGACAAATTTGAATGCTGCAATTGCAGGGACTGATTTGGAGGGAAAAACAATTGAAAACATCTTGCTTAACTTGGACTTAAAAAACACGGCAGTTCGTAATAACGGTGGTGGTTTTTACAATCACAATTTGTATTGGACAGTTATGTCTCCAAATGGTGGTGGACTACCAACAGGAGAATTATTGGCTGCTATAGAAAGTGCTTTTGGGACGTTTGAAGAATTTAAAGCGAAATTTGCTAAGGCTGGTGTTACACAATTCGGTTCTGGATGGGCTTGGTTATGTGTTCAAAAAGGTGGTAAAGTTGACATTTGTGGGACAGCAAATCAAGACAATCCTTTGATGCCTGGTATCGGTTGTGGAGGAACTCCAATTCTTGGAATGGATGTTTGGGAACATGCTTATTATTTGCATTACCAAAACAGAAGACCTGACTATATTGAAGCTTTCTTTAATGTAATTAACTGGACTGAAGTAGCTAGACGTTTTGCTATAGAAAAATAGTCAGAAAGATAGTAGATTCTTAGATGATAGACGGATAGACTGAAAGTTTGTTCGTCTATTTTTTTGTTTACACTTTTTTCTATCCCTATATTCCACTTTCTTTTTTGACTTTATTCCAATAAAAAAGGTGAAATTTTACTTCCACCCTTTTTGCCCCAAATCTACCATAAACTTAACCTACTAAAATCATGGTAGTCAAATGTACGACGATATAAGATCCATTTAAAATATAGTCGGTGAATGTTCTATAATTTCGTTAAACAAATAATTCGTTGATTATCAGTACTATAAATTTTACTTTTTATCTAAAAAAGAACTTCATCTATTTATTTACTTGACTTTATTCCAATAAAAAAGGTGGAATTACTTCCACCCTTTTTGCCCCAAATCTACCATAAACTTAACCTACTAAAATCATGGTAGTCAAATGTACGACGATATCAAATCCATTGAAAATATACTCGGTGAATGTCCTATAATTCCGTTAAACAAATAAACACTTATTTATCAGTACTATAAATTTTACTTTTTATCCAAAAAAGAACTTCATCTATTTGCTTGACTTTATTCCAATAAAAAAGGTGGAATTGCTTCCACCCTTTTTGCCCCAAATCTACCATAAACTTAACCTACTAAAATCATGGTGGTCAAATATACATCGACCTTGAAGACTATAAAAATTTATCCGATGAACGGTCAATAAACCCGTCAACTTGCTAATGTGCTATTTGTTAATACGCTCTAGCGTCTTTTCCTTCGTAAAAATTCATAAAAGCACGATTTACAACACGATTCCCTCCAGGTGTTGGATAATCACCGGTAAAGTACCAATCCCCTAGGTTTTTTGGACAAGCAATATGCAAATCTTCCACTGTTTGAAAAATAATTTTTACTTCGGCATTGATATCTGGCGAACTTAGCATTTCTGCTATTTTATCTGAAACTTCTTGTGGTGTAAAGGGCTCATATATAGCTGTAACATAGTTTACAACATCATTATCGTGATAATTTTCCTGTGCTTTACACTTTGTATACACTTCGTCAACAATATGGTATAAGTTTCTTTCTTTCAATAGTTCTAAAGCCGCTCTAAATGCAACTAAACCTTCCAGTTTTGCCATATCAATTCCATAACAATCAGGAAAACGTATTTGTGGTGCCGAAGAAACAATTACAATCCTTTTTGGATTCAAACGATCCATCATTTTGATTATGCTCATTTTTAGCGTTGTGCCACGTACAATACTATCGTCTATAATCACAAGATTATCTGTCGGTTTGATTACACCGTAAGTCACATCATAAACATGGGCAACTAAATCATCACGACTACTGTCTTCGGTAATGAATGTTCTTAGTTTGGCATCTTTTATGGCTACTTTTTCAGTTCTAATTTTTACGGAAAGTAATTTCTCTAAGGTGTCTTCATTCAAAAGATCTTTGTTTTGAAGAATGAAATTTTTCTTTCTCTGATTTAAAAAATCCTGCGCTGCTTCCACTAATCCATAGAAAGAGGTTTCGGCTGTGTTTGGAATATAAGAGAAAACAGTGTTGTCAGTATCACTATCTATAGATTCCAAAACTGCTGGTAAAATCAGTTTTCCTAATTTTTTTCGTTCTTGGTAGATTTCGGCATCACTCCCTCTTGAAAAATAAATACGTTCAAATGAACATGCTTTCTTCACAGTTGGGGTTAATATCTCTTTCATCGAAACATCCCCGTTTTTCTTAATGATCAAAGCACTTCCTGGATCAATTTCTTTCACTTTATCAAAAGGAACATTGAACACAGTCTGAATAACTGGTCGCTCTGAAGCTACAACCACAATCTCGTCATCTTGATAAAAATAAGCTGGACGAATTCCTGCAGGATCTCTAAAAACAAAAGCATCACCGTGACCTAAAAGACCCGCCATAGCGTATCCTCCATCTAGATTTTTGGAAGAACGTGCCAAAATTTTAGCAACGTCTAAACGCTCTGCAATTACGGGCGAAGCTTCTCTTTTCGACAATCCCATTTCTTTGCAATCTTGATACAATTGCATCACTTCTTTATCAAGAAAATGACCGATTTTTTCCATTACGGTAACCGTATCAGCCATCTCTTTTGGATGTTGTCCTAATTCAACTAGATTCTGGAAAAGCTCTTTTACATTCGTCATGTTGAAATTTCCAGCCAAAATCAAGTTTCTGTGCATCCAATTGCTTTGACGCAAAAACGGATGAACGCTCTCGATACTGTTTTTACCAAACGTTCCATAACGTACGTGTCCTAAAAACAACTCTCCTATATAAGGAATATTTGATTTTAATTGTGCAACATCATCCGCATATTCTGGATGAGCCACCATTTCTTCATTTATTCTTTCATTTATTTGTTTGAAAACATCTTGAATGGGTTGTGCATGATTGGAACGTACACGGCTTATGTATCTTTCCCCAGGTTCTACATCAAGCTTTATACTTGCAAAACCGGCACCGTCCTGACCACGATTGTGTTGCTTTTCCATAAGCAGGTACATTTTTTGTATACCATAGAAAGCAGTTCCGTATTTTTCTTTGTAGAATTCAAGCGGTTTAAGAAGTCTGACTAAAGCTATCCCACATTCGTGTTTTAAAGCGTCGCTCATTGTGTTGTTGTTTGTTGTTGGTATTTATTTTGCGCCAATTATATTTTTAGAATTAATCAGTTGTAAATTCGTATTATTTCTTGTAAATATTGACTGTACTAATCAAAAAAGCCCCGTTTCCGAGGCTTCAGGGTATTATAATTCTATATCAAATTGGGTCAATGCTTTGAACTGCTTCAATCGTGACACCACTTCATTTTTATCTAAATCAATCATTCTTTCTGTTCCAAATTTCTCTACACTAAAGGAAGCTAAATTAGAACCTTGAATTACTGCACTTTTCATGTTCTCAAAAGAAACATTTTCGCTTTGCGCAATAAACCCTGCAAATCCTCCAGCAAAAGTATCTCCTGCTCCAGTTGGATCAAAAACCTCTTCCAATGGTAATGCTGGCGCAAAGAATATTTCTTTGCTATCAAATAAAAGAGCTCCATGTTCTCCTTTTTTAATCACTATATATTTAGGACCCATTGCATGAATCTTGGCAGCAGCTTTAACTAGCGAATATTCACCAGAAAGTTGCCTTGCCTCTTCGTCATTAATGGTAATTACATCTACACGCTTAATTATTTCCAATAATTCCGGTAAAGCACAATCCATCCAAAAATTCATGGTATCCAAAACGACCAATTTAGGTTTGGTTTCCATTTGATCTAAAACACTACTTTGCACTAATGGATGTAGATTTCCTAACATCACTATTTCGGCATTTTTATAGTCTTGAGGAACTTTTGGTTGAAAATCGGCCAAAACATTCAGTTCTGTTACCAAAGTATCTCTCGAATTCAAATCATTATGATATAAACCACTCCAAAAGAATGTTTTTCCTCCTTTAACAATTTCTATTCCGGAAATATCTATATTTCTTTCTTTTAATAAATCTAGATATTCTTGTGGAAAATCATCTCCAACTACAGAGACTATAGCTGATTTAACATTAAAAAAAGAAGCTGATATTCCAATATAAGTTGCGGCTCCACCAAGAATTTTGTCTGTTTTTCCAAAAGGAGTTTCAATTGCGTCGAAAGCTACCGTTCCAACAATCAATAATTTATTCATTATATGAGTTTCGAATTAAGGCGCAAAGATAGTCCATAAGTTGCAATATTGCAAAGGTTCATCATCTCAAAGTTTTCATAAAAATTTACCCGCTTCTTTCTCGTAAAAAGCATCTACAGAAAGTTCTTTTTGCATCGAAGCCATAACAGCCAATTCATCACATCTTTCGTTTTGAACATGGTTATTATGTCCTTTTATCCACTTGAAATCAACCTGATGTTTCCTGTAAACCACCAGGAAACGCTTCCATAAATCAGGGTTTTTCTTCCCCATGAAGCCTTTTTTTTCCCAAGCAAAAACCCAATTTTTTACTACAGCATCCACAACATACTTAGAATCGGAGATTACCAGTACCGAAGTGTTTTCTTTTTTCAGTTTTTCTAAACCCACAATGACCCCCAACAATTCCATTCTGTTATTTGTGGTATATCTAAAACCTTCATAGAATTCCTTTTTATAAGGCTTTCCAACCCATTCCATCACTACACCATAGCCTCCATTTCCAGGATTTCCTTTGGCAGCACCGTCTGTATATATATGTACGTCGTAATTCAATAGGTAGAGTTTAAAGATTGGCTAAAAGCAATTTTTCTATTTCTTCAGGAAAATGTTCTTGTTCTAAAGCATGAATTTTTATAGCGACATCGTCTGATGAATCCGTTTCTGATAAAGCGACTCTTTTTTGAAAAATTATATTTCCTTCGTCATAATTTTCATTCACAAAATGAATGGTAATCCCTGTTTCTTTTTCTTTATTTTCGACAACAGCATTATGAATACGCATTCCATACATTCCTTTTCCCCCATATTTTGGCAACAGTGCAGGATGTATATTTATTATTTTATTGGGATACTCTTGAATAATCTCTGAAGGGAATTTCAACAAAAAACCAGCAAGAACAATTAAATCTGGTTGAAACGAATCTACATGTTGTAATACTTTTCCGTTATTTAGATCGTCTTTAGAGAAAATAATCGTTGGAACCTCAAGTTTTTTTGCCCTTTCAATTACCATCGCATTTGAATTATTTGTAAAAACTGCAACTACAATTCCGGTGTTTCTTGTAACAAAATACTTGATAACATTTTCAGCGTTAGACCCCGATCCAGAAGCAAAAATCACTATTTTTTTCATAATTCAATCCTTTAAATTTATGCAAAAAAAGGAATAAAAAATGAAAATAAATAACAATAAGAAATCTTTGTTGAAATAAATTTTATAAATTAGTACTCACATTTATTAACTAAATAGTTGTTTTAAAATAAAGTTGTTTTATTTTTGCCAACAAATTAAATTCTAAAATTAAAGATTATGTCAGACATTGCATCAAGAGTAAAAGCGATTATCGTAGACAAATTAGGTGTTGACGAAAACGAAGTTGTAACAGAAGCAAGCTTCACTAATGATTTAGGAGCTGACTCATTAGACACTGTTGAGCTTATTATGGAATTCGAAAAAGAATTTGACATTCAAATTCCAGACGATCAAGCAGAAAACATCGCTACTGTAGGTCAAGCTATCTCATACATCGAGGAAGCTAAAAAATAATAATTTTGCACCCGTTTACATCATTGTAATCGGGTGTTATTATTTTTTTAAATTAAATTTTCGATTGACATTCAATCAAAATATATTTATATTATAATACCCATGGCTCTTTTATAATACTAATTACAGTATGGAAAGCATGGGTTTTATTTGTTTAAGAATAACAAAATAAACACGTTATGATTTTAAGAAGAGTTGTTGTAACAGGCCTTGGTGCTCTTACTCCCATTGGAAATAATATTCAAGAATATTGGAATGGGCTCATTAATGGTATAAGTGGAGCCGCACCAATAACTTATTTTGATGCTTCAAAATTTAGAACTCATTTTGCATGCGAGTTAAAAAACTTCAATGTTGAAAACTTTATCGAAAGAAAAGAAGCTCGTAAAATGGACCGTTACGCACAATATGCTATGGTTTCATCTGAAGAGGCCATGAAGGATGCCAATTTTAATTTAGACACCATCGACAAAGATCGCGCAGGCGTAATTTGGGGATCAGGGATAGGTGGATTAGAGACTTTTCAAATAGAAGTTCTTAATTTTGCTGCAGGGGATGGTACTCCAAAATTCAATCCATTCTTTATTCCAAAAATGATTTCGGATATTGCTTGTGGGCATATTTCAATAAAATATGGTTTTAGAGGACCCAATTTCGCAACTGTTTCTGCCTGTGCTTCTTCAACTAATGCTATTATTGATGCTTTCAATTACATTCGATTAGGCCATGCAGATATTATGGTAACTGGAGGATCTGAAGCAGCCGTAACGATAGCCGGTATGGGTGGATTTAATGCTATGCATGCTTTATCAACACGTAATGACGATCCTAAAACTGCTTCTAGACCTATGGATAAAGACAGAGATGGATTTGTACTTGGTGAAGGGGCTGGAGCTTTAATCCTGGAAGAATACGAACATGCTATAGCTCGTGGGGCCAAAATTTATTGTGAAATTGGCGGTGGCGGTATGTCTGCAGATGCTTATCATATCACAGCTCCACATCCTGAAGGATTGGGAGCTAAAAATGTGATGCTAAACTGTTTGAGAGATGCTGGCTTAAAACCTACAGATGTTGATGGTGTAAACATGCACGGAACTTCAACTCCACTTGGTGATTTAGCTGAATCTAAAGCTATCCAACACGTATTTGGAGATCATGCTTATACCATGAATTTGAATTCCACAAAATCAATGACTGGACACTTACTGGGTGCTGCAGGAGCAATTGAAACAATTTCTTCCATACTTTCATTGAAACATGGAATAGTGCCTCCGACAATTAATCATTTAACAGATGATGAAAACATTGATTCTAAATTAAACTTTACTTTTAATGTTGCCCAAAAAAGAGAAATGAATGTGGTTATGAGTAATACTTTTGGTTTTGGAGGTCATAATGCTTGCGTTTTGGTAAAAAAATTAGATCACAAATCATAAATGGGTATTCTTAGTAAAATATTCTCAAAATCCCGTTCTCAAGAAGACGGGATTTTTTTTGATTCTATTCAAACTATACTAGGTTTTAACCCAGTTACTCTTGATTTTTACAAAAAAGCTTTTACACATCGTTCTTCCAATCGCTTAGACTTAAAAGGAAATCCAATCAATTATGAAAGGTTAGAATTTCTTGGAGACGCCATGTTAAGTTCAGTAATTGCAGCCTATTTATTTAACAAAGCACCGTTTGGAGACGAAGGCTATCTTACCAAAATGCGTTCTAAAATTGTCAGTAGAGAACATTTAAATGAGTTAGGAAAGGACTTAAATTTAATTCGATTTATTGAAAGTAAAGTCCCTGTGCATCATTTTGGAGAAAACATACACGGCAATATTTTCGAGTCACTAGTTGGAGCCATTTACTTAGACAGAGGCTACGAATATTGCGAAAAATTTATCCAAAAAAGAGTAATTATACCTTACGTAGATATTGCTCGATTAGAAGGAAAAGTAATCAGTTATAAAAGTTTGGTTATTGAATGGTGTCAAAAAGAAAAAAGACTATTTCATTATGACATTTTTGAGGATAATGGAATTGATGGCCAACGCCTATTTGGTGTAAAACTTAGTATAGACAATAAAGTTATTGCAAAAGCCAGAGCAACCTCAAAAAAGAAAGCAGAAGAGAAAGCATCCCAACGCGCTTATTTTGCATTTCAAGAAAAAATTGACAGAAAATAACTATTACACTATCAATACTACATCGTTTTCGTTAATAAAATAACAAAAACATAGCCATTTAGCATCTCTTTACTTCAATAGAAATGCTATATTTACATCTTATTTTTCAGTGAAATGGCAATTCATAAATTAGATCTTGGCGAATTTGACGAAATAGATTATTGCCTAATTGCAATACATACTTCATTGGAAGATTATCGATTGGCCTATTTTATCAATCAAAAACTTCATGTAAATCTGAATAAATCTAGTGCTGAAATTCAAATTACAGTTAAGGAGGGAGAAGCTCATTTTTCTAGGTTTCATTATTATGAAAAGAAAAAAGAAATTTCTTGGGATTTGATTCAAAATAAAAACGAAGTCATTCAACAACAAAAAAAAAATAACCAGAACTTATTTTCGGATATAAACATGGAAGTTTCAACAAAAGTGTATATGCTTCCTGAATTTAAGAAAGTGGACTACTTTTTGAAAATAGAAAATAGCGAAGAGGACTTGAATATTTTAAAAATACAGAATACATTAAATACAATTGACAATATAGCTACGATCTATATTGTTAACACTAATAAAATAAAATCTAAAAACAATTTAATTTTTTAATACAAATGCTTACAAACAAAAAAACCAAAATTGTAGCCACACTAGGGCCTGCATGTAGTACACGAGAAATCATAAAAGACATGATTGAGGCAGGTGTAAATGTATTTAGAGTAAATTTTTCGCATGCTGATTACGAAGATGTAAAACAAAAGATAAGCATTATACGTGGGCTAAACGAAGAATTTGGATACACTACCGGAATTCTTGGAGATTTACAAGGGCCAAAACTACGCGTTGGAGTAATGGAAGATGGCGTTGTTGTAAACGATGGTGATTTAATTACTTTCACAACTGCCGAAGATATTCTTGGTACTGCAAAGAAAGTTTTCATGAAATACCAGAATTTCCCAAATGATGTAAATCCAGGGGAAAGAATCTTGCTTGATGACGGTAAACTTATATTTGAAATTGTTGAAACTGATAAGAAATCAGAAGTTATAGCTCGAGTAATTCAAGGTGGTGAACTGAAATCGAAGAAAGGGGTAAATTTACCAAACACTAAAATTTCATTACCTGCAATGACAGAAAAAGATGTTGCAGACGCCATTTTTGCCATTGAGCAAAATTTAGACTGGATTGCACTTTCTTTTGTAAAAACTCCACAAGATTTACAAGACTTACAGGAATTAATTGCTAAACATTCAGCTTATAAAATTCCAATTATTGCCAAAATTGAAATGCCTGAAGCATTAGAAAATATCGACCGAATTGTTGCTTATTGTGATGCTTTGATGGTGGCTCGTGGAGATTTGGGAGTTGAACTTCCTGCTCATGAAGTGCCTTTGGTACAAAAAGAATTAATTCGCAGAGCAAAAACAGCTAGAATCCCTGTAATTGTTGCCACGCAAATGATGGAAACAATGATCACAAGCTTGACACCAACCCGTGCTGAAGTAAATGACGTTGCCAACTCTGTCATGGATGGTGCCGATGCGGTAATGCTTTCTGGAGAAACGGCTACCGGAAATTATCCGGTACAAGTTATTCAAAAAATGACTCAAATCATTGAAGCGGTTGAAGATTCTCCGCTTATTCAAGTACCTCAAAATACGCCACAAGTAAGAACAAACCGTTTTATCACTAAAACAATTTGTCATCATGCTGCCCTTATGGCCAACGTGATTAAAGCCAAAGCTATTTGTACATTGACGAATAGTGGTTATACAGCTTTCCAAATTTCGGCTTGGAGACCATCAGCTCACATTTTGGTTTTTACTTCGAATAAAAGAATACTTACACAACTTAATTTATTGTGGGGTGTAAAATCATACTATTACGAGAAATCGGTAAGTACCGATGAGACAGTAACCGATGTAAATGAAATTGCTAGACAAAAAGGATATGTAAAAAAAGGAGACTTCCTTATTAACTTAGCCGCAATGCCAATTTCAGACCAAGGAATGGTAAACACATTAAGAGTTTCTGAAATAGAATAGTTTTAAAAACTTTTTTTATACTAATTTAAAACCGTCTTGCTTCTTAAAAGATTCAAGACGGTTTTTTCATTTGAATTTTTAATTATTTTTACAGGAAATAAATCCAACCTGAATGAATCGATTTTTACTTTTTGTTATAATTTCACTCCTGCCATTCCATTTATTTTCTCAAAATAATTCAAACGCACTATTACTTGAAATAGACAAAACTATTGAGAACAATTCCTTTTTTACTCACAAGAAAGAACACAAACTCACCCAACTTAAAGCACTATTAAAACACAACGCTACCCCTATTCAACAATATGAGATTACGCAAAAGTTGTATAATGATTACCAATCGTACCAATCCGATTCTGCTTTGGTTTATGCCAGAAAGAATTTCCAAATAGCGGAAAATCTTAATGATCCCGAAAAATCAAATCAGGCCAAATTTAACCTCGTAGCCATAATGGGAACATTAGGCATGTACAAAGAAGGTATAGATATACTGAATGCCATAACTATTGCTTCTACCCCCAACCTAAAAGGTTCCTTTTACGGCATTAGTAGAGTCATTTATGGACAAATGGCCGACAATTCTTCTTCTCAACAAGAAAAAGAAAAGTATCTTTTGCTTTCTAAACAATACCGGGATTCCTGTGTAAATTTTTACCCTACCTATTCTACTCCCTACATTATTGCAAAGGCCGATTGGTATTTAGACAACAATAAGCACGACGAAACCCTCGATTTATTACTTCCTTTCTTTCCTAAAATTCATCAAAATGACCCAAATCGGGCTATCATATCCTATATTATTTCGCAAGCCTACAAGCAGAAAAAAGATAGATATGAGGAGAAAAAATGGCTAAGTATTTCGGCCTTATCCGATTTACAGTTGGCCAAAAAAGAATACATTTCGTTGCGTTCCTTGGCTTTTTTGCTTTATGAAGATGGCGACATCGAGCGTGCATATATCTATATAAAACGTTCTCTCGATGATGCAGTTCTTTGTAATGCCCGATTGAGAACTTATGAAATATCAAAGATGTTACCCATCATCAGTGAATCGTATCAACAACAAAACGAAACCAACAAATTCCAATTGATCGTCTTTTTAATTAGTGCCAGTTTTTTGGCGCTCGTTTTGTTGGCTCTTTTGTTTTTACTCTTTAAACAAATGAAAAAATTATCTAAAGCAAAAAGAGATTTAAGCTTGGCTAATGATAAACTTTCTGAATTGAATGCAGAGTTAAACACTTTTAACGAAAGACTAAATCTGTCCAACAACACTTTAACGGAAGCCAATTTTTTAAAAGAAATATACATTGGGCGCTACATGGATCAATGTTCCGACTATTTAGGAAAACTGGACGAATACCAACGAAAACTCAATGTATTGGCAACCACAGGAAAAATCAATGATTTGCTAAGCGCTGTAAAATCAAAAGAATATATTGAAAATGAGCTGAAAGAGTTTTATGCAAACTTTGACAAAACCTTTTTGCAACTCTTCCCTAATTTTATTAGTGATTTTAATGAGTTGCTAATTCCTGAAGAAGCCATTCAACTAAAGGAGGGAGAACAGCTCAATACCGAATTACGGATTTTTGCGCTCATTCGTTTGGGGATAAAAGATAGCGCCAAAATTGCTGTTTTTCTCCGGTATTCGATTTCCACTATTTACAATTATCGTTCGCAACTCAAAAACAAATCGGCTGGGCCTAGAGATGAATTTGAGGAAAAAGTAATGCAAATTGGGACAAGCAATAAATAAGATTCCTAGTTTCGGGAATTAATTTGAATTAAATCTACTGCTATTTTAAATTTCGGCTTATTTTATTACCACTTTTTTTTAAATCAAAATAATCGCAACTTATTAACTGTTAGTATTTTAAATCTAGTTTCTAAAATTACAATCTACTTTTTTAAAACAATTGAATTTTTCGAGCTATAAAGCATTTACTTTTACTTTCACGAAAACGTTATATCACTTTTATCAAGTAATAAATCGATTTCGTGAAAAGCTATCCAAAAATCAACCTCTAATTTATATTAAAAAAAATGAAACATTTACTTTATACAGCTCTGTTCTGTTTTTTGCTTTTGCATTGCGCCAATGCCCAACAGTTGAAATCCCCTAATGGAAAATTCACGATGGAGTTTACATTACAAAATGATGGAACTCCGAGTTACAGTTTAAACTATAAAGACAAAACAGTTATAAATCCTAGTAAATTAGGTCTCGAACTGAAAAACGACAAAAAATCGTTGCTGAATGATTTTACTCTAATTGACAGCAAAACAGCTTCTTTTGATGAAACTTGGAAACCGGTTTGGGGAGAAGTTGAAAGCATTAGAAATCAATATAATGAATTGGCGATTACACTAAACCAGAAAGAAACGGATAGACAAATCATCATTCGTTTTCGGTTGTTTAATGATGGTTTAGGTTTTCGATATGAATTCCCAACCCAAAAAAACTTGGTTTATTTTGTTATAAAAGAAGAAAGAACACAATTTGCCATGACTGGAGACCATACCGCTTTTTGGATTCCTGGAGATTATGACACCCAAGAATATGATTATACCACTTCGAAATTATCTGAAATAAGAGGATTAACCGAAAAGGCAAAAACCGATAATTTATCGCAAACTTCCTTTTCTCCAACTGGAGTGCAAACTTCCCTTATGCTGAAAACTGCAGACGGTTTGTACATTAATTTACATGAAGCCGCATTGATTAATTATTCTTGCATGCACTTGAATTTGGATGATAAAAATATGATATTTGAATCTTGGTTAACTCCTGATGAAAAAGGAGATAAAGGAAATATTCAAGCACCAGCACATTCTCCTTGGCGAACCATTATTGTGAGTGATGATGCTAGAGAAATTCTGGCTTCAAAAATGACTTTAAACTTGAATGACCCTTGCAAAATTGAAGATACTTCTTGGATTAAACCTATAAAATATGTTGGTGTATGGTGGGAAATGATTAGCGGAAAAAGTTCATGGTCGTACACCGATGAATTCCCATCGGTACAACTTGGCGTTACAGATTATTCAAAAGCGAAACCAAACGGAACACATGGTGCTAACAATGCGAATGTGAAAAAATACATTGATTTTGCTGCCGCTAATGGATTTGGCGCTGTACTGGTTGAAGGTTGGAACGAAGGTTGGGAAGACTGGTTTGGTCACTCCAAAGATTATGTTTTTGACTTTGTAACTCCTTACCCGGATTTTGATGTGAAAGAGCTACATGAATATGCAAAATCAAAAGGGATAAAAATGATTATGCATCATGAAACATCTGGGTCTGTTCGTAACTATGAGCGTCATATGGATAAAGCCTACCAATTCATGAAAGACAATGGATACGATGCCGTAAAAAGTGGTTACGTAGGTAGTATCATATCTAATGGTGATAATCATTACAACCAATTTATGATAAATCACTATCAATATGCAATAGAAAAAGCAGCCGAATATAAAATTATGGTTAATGCCCATGAAGCGGTTCGACCAACTGGTATTTGTAGAACCTATCCAAATTTAATTGGTAATGAAGCAGCCAGAGGAACCGAATATCAAGCTTTTGGTGGTTCAAAACCAAACCATGTAACATTATTGCCTTTTACTCGATTAATTGGTGGACCAATGGATTATACTCCTGGTATTTTCGAAATGGATTTAAGCAAATTTAGTCCTAACAATAAATCACATGTAAACAGTACCATTGCCAATCAACTGGCCTTATATGTAACACTTTACAGCCCGTTGCAAATGGCAGCCGATTTTCCTGAAAACTACAATAGATTCCCGGATGCATTTCAGTTTATTAAAGACGTAGCGGTAGATTGGAGCGAAAGCAATTATCTAGAAGCTGAGCCAGGTCAATATGTAACCGTAGCCAGAAAAGCAAAAGGAACCAGCAACTGGTTTATTGGGAATGTAAATGGATACGAACCTCGTACTTCGAACATCAATTTTGCTTTTTTAGAAAAAGGAAAAAAATACACAGCCAATATTTATGCTGATGCAAAAGACGCCAATTACAAAACAAACCCGCAAGCGTATACCGTTCGAAAAATGCAGGTAACCAATACCTCTAAACTTTCCCAACTGAGTGTAGCCGGTGGTGGTTATGCGATAAGTATTATTGAAAATAAAAAATAATGATTTTATTCTAGTTGCAACAGATTAAAATAAAAAAAGCAAAACCATTAAGCAATTAAGGCTCATTAAGATTTAAAAACTTAATGAGCCTTAATTGCTTAATGGTTTAAAATAAATTCAAAATTTAAATTTTTACTTGTACAATGATCTAAATTATAATACCTAAACGTGTTATTTATCTCCAAAAATCTGAACATCATCCACTTGAAAGGCACCATCCAAAGCAAGGTTTTTACCTGAGCCAGTGTACTTGAAAGCAATGTTTATTTTACCGGTATAGGATGATAAATCCACTCCTCCAGAACCCACAAACTGATGCCAAGGTGTTGCTTGTTTGGGCAAAACAACCGTGAGTGGGATCCATGTGGCTTTGACAATATTTAAACCATCAAAATCATTAGAGACATACACTTCCAGCGAATTCAAAGGAGAATCCACATCCAAATGATGTTGTGCTGTTCTAAAAGTAAGCACTTCATTGGTATGCAAATCCAGATCAATTTTTGGAGAAATCAGCCAGGCAATATTGGATGCTGCCTTGGTTCCAGTAGTATTAAACTCGGCATAACCATTTCCCGCATAGACAGTACCGAGCCAAAATTTTGTTCCTTTTTGAACCATATTTGACCAGTTCGGAAGATTGAGTTTAGTATTGGTTTCTACACTTTGAAAATTTTCAGCAAAGAATGGAACTGCAGCAGTACCATTAAACACAACATCTTTTTCGGACCGCGCCAATAATTGATAATCAGAACCAAATCTGGTCAAAACCCCTCGCACTTTTCCACTTCCGTCAGGAACAATTTTATCGGCAAAATCAGCAAAACTACTGGTTCGAAACAAAACTTGATTCCCTAATTTATCCATCAAACTCCAATTGGTTCCTCCACCAACATCGTTCGATTCTTCGTAATAATGACGGCCGATAGCATCGTTTGTAAATTGTACGTCCGACAATTCTACCAATGTGTTTATGTTGGAATCATGCAATAAATCGGGAATAGAAATGGCATGAGCCAGTAGATCTTCACTAAGAATTGTACAAGAAGCATTCAACACTTTTTTATAGTCGTTTGGAGAAATTCGGCCAACGCCTCCTTCATTATACGTATTGACATAAATGCTTCCTATTCGCATTCCTCCAAAGTAAATATCGGTATATTGATCTTTCATTTTGATGTACACTTTATTGCCCAATCTAAAATCAATATAGGTATTCGAAGCATCCACAGGAACATTAAAACCAATCGCTCGGGTTGTCGCTGTCGCCAAAGTTTGAAACGAAATAGTCTTAAAAAAATTCCCAGCTTCATCACTGGAAACCACATATGCTTCAATAATATCATCGTAAGTATATTGCGTCACGATGGAACCTGTAACGGCTCGAACTTCTTCAACGGTACGATTTATTTCCAAATCGGGTTGAGTGCAAGTTAGTTTTGGTACATCAAATTCCTCTTTGACACAACTCCCAAAAGTTATTGCAATTCCTAAAAAAACAGTATAGAATTTTATCTTCATCATCTTAATTTTAAAATTTATAAATTGATGTACAGGTTTACAAAATATGTTCTCCCATAACAATAAAAATATTTGTTTCCAAAATTGGGCGTTCCGCTGGAAACATCTTGATTGAGCTGCCTAAAATTGGCATTTCGAGCCTGCTCATACCCGCCAGTTTTGTAGGTAAGATCCAAAACATTATTTACCGTTGCAAAAAGTCCGATGTTTTTCCCTTTTATCTTCCAAGATTTACCCCCCGAAATGTTTAACAAAGTAATTGGCTCAAATTCTTCTTGCTTTAATAATTCCCTAGCTCTTTCCTCCGAAGCTTCAGGAAAATTAAAACCACTGGCAGGATTTTTATAAAATATATCCGTTCTGGAAATAGGTGAAATATCTATAAAACTATTCGCCAAATAATTAATATTGGCTCCAACCCACCAATATTTAGGATCTCGATATTCGATTCCTAAAGCAAATGCCTGTTGTGGCATTCCAGCCTGACGGTAATTTTTTAATGATGAAGTTCCAAAATCAAATACGGGATTGGGATTTTCAGAAGTTGCTTGAGCATCATTGGTTATCATAACATTTGGATTGCTATCAAAAGTAAACTGCCCATAAGCAGCTGAAAAATTAGTCATTAGCGTTGGGCTTAATTGGTATTGAAAACTGAATTCCATTCCTAAATTTTCCTTATCCAAATTCGTTAATGTCTGGCTTACAAAAGCGTCGGTACTGGCATATCCTGCTCCATCATCAAAAATTCCCTCGGCATAAAAAAAAGAAGTTTGAGTTGCATTTTTAATTGTCGCATAAAAAAGAGTAAGTCTCGTTTGCAATTTGGGTGTCCGATAAAAATAACTCACATCCAGACTGCTTATGTTTTCACTTTCTAAACCCGCAACAACCGAATTGTTTAATCGCGAGTTTGGGAAAGTATTCTTGATTGTCGGGGCATTCGAAAGATAGGCACCATTAAAAGTGAATTGCTGTCTACCCGAAATTTTAAAAAGTATTCCGCCCTTAAAACCAAAATTTTCGAATTGGACTTTCTCACTTTTTCCAAAAGAATTGGTTGCGTAAATTCCGTTTTGGTACAAACCTTCCCGTTGATAATTGGTGCTTATGAAATTTTGTGCCAAATAAAAATCGACTTTGTCATAGGTAAATTTAAAGTTGGTAAAAAGGTTTAAAGTATTCGCATTATAATCAAAATTGTAACCATAAGCATCTCCTACTACAACCTGTCTGTTGGGATGATTCAAATCGGATTGTGCTTGATTTCCATTATAAAAAACATCAATGTCATCAAAATACAAACCTCCCAATAAATCCGTCAGTTGTTGATAATTATGGGATTTTAAGTGACTGTAAAAACCTCCAGCTGTCAAGAAAAGATTGTCACTTATTTGCGTATTAAAAGTAGAATTGGCCGTCAAAGTCAGGTCATCCGTTCGGTCTTCGTACAAAACATAATTACTTTTGGCTGGAGTATAACCCGTTATTTTCCTGTTGGCGTCCAAAACAGGAGATTGATTAGCATAATACAAAGCATTCCAATCGATTTGATTATTGGCCAAAAACAGCTCTTTACTTTTGTCTGCATTCTCATAATCGGGAGTAAATTCTCCAGAAAACTCTCCATTATCTGGCCCATATAGAGAACTATAATAACTCGGCATTTTTCTATAATAGGTTGGATCCGGACTATTGCCGTTTTGATAATCGATATTGCTGTTTGTGATTTTGCCAAATTGATAGGTCAAACTTGAATTCAGAGTGGTGTGATCATTAATGATATAAAAATGATTCAACATCAAGATGGGTTCTTCAATGATTTTTATCCTTGCATTTCGTTTTTTACCGTCTTGCCAACCCCAATACGAATTGTACTTTTCGCTTGTTAATTCGGTAACCTCGCTGGTGTTTGGCGAATTTTTAGCTCGGGAATTGGGCGTATAAAATCCAGAAAAATTCAAAGAATGCTGGTCGTTTATTTTCTTTTCTACACTGATAAAACCTGCTAAGGCATTATAATTTGTTCCTACAAAATACCCTTCTTCTGCCCAGCGAGTTCCGGCTGAAACCACAAATGCCCAACCTTTGCTATTCATTCCAGAAGCATAAGTTCCCACCATTCGCCAAGAATAATTGGTATTGGTTCCTGTAAAAGAAAGAATCGTTCCCGGCTTATAAATCGAGGCACGAGTATTGATTTCTTGTGTTCCCAGAATTCCTCCAAAAGCATAATCCGAAGGAAAACAACCCACAGTAAATTCTTGATTCCGAACCACATTATTCAACCCGCCCCAATCTCCCCACTGTGGTCTCCCGTCAAGCAGTTTGTTCATGGTTACTCCATTAATCATCGTAGTGGCATACTGGCTATCTAGTCCCCGAATCCTAAAACGAGCTTGCCCCCAGTTGAACGCTGCTGCTTGTTGAAAAGCATCTCTGGAGGATTGCAAAAGTCCAGATGTACTTTCGGAGCCACTATTGTCGTCGCTCAAATCACTTTCGAGAAGTGTGACTAAACCTGTTTGCTGCTCAAATATTTGATTGTCCTCTAAGGACAAAGTATCCAAATCGAGCATTTCTCCGCTAACGATTACAACAGGAATTAAAGCGTCTTTGAACCCCTGACTGTGCAAAAGCAACAATTGGTTTCCCGGAAGAACGGCATAAAAACTAAATATACCGTCACTTGTCGTGAGTTGCATTAGCTGCGTGTTTTCAATCGTAACCACTACATTTTCTAATGGTTTTTGAGTTTTAACATCAATGATTTTCCCCTTAATACCAGTTGGTTTTTGGGCAAATGCAAAAGTCATTCCCAATAAAAAAAACATTCCTAACAAAAATTTACCCATACTTATTTTGTAAACATCTGAAATACGCTGTATGCAAAATACAACGTATCCAAGAAATTAGATTCGTTTAAAAAAAGGATAAAAAAATTTTGGAAAAATGTGGTATTTTGAATTTCAATCAAATAAAAAAGTACTCAGCTGAAATTCAAGTGATAAACTTAAGAAAAAAACTATTAAGTAATTAATAAATAGTACATATTTTCTTAATTATAACAAAATCGAAGAAATAATTTAGAATTCTTGGTTTAATCAATAGCCTTAATTTGACTAACCATAAAAGCAATAAAAAACCCAAATATTCCAATAAAGGCAAACGAATAACGCAAACTTGAAATTTCTGCTATATATCCTATTATAGGCGGCCCCATTAAAAATCCTAAAAAACTAACGCTCGAAACGATAGTCAAAGCTTCTCCTGGCGGAACAGTTGGGTTTTTGCCCGCAACGCTGTAGAGCGTAGGAACTATAGTCGAAACTCCAAATCCCACAAGCATAAAAGCGAGGGTGGATGGGATTATAAAAGGAAAAATAACCGCTGTAAAAAGTCCGACAGAGATCATGATTCCACCAATTTTCAAAATCACTTTTTTCCCAAATTTATGGATCAAGTAATCGCCAAAAAACCGTCCGCTAGCCATGGTAATCATGAACGAAGTATAGCCCAAGATCACCAATGCTCCCGGAACTTTGATGACATCTTTAAAATAAACCCCGCTCCAATCAAACATCACGCCTTCGCTGGCCATGCAGCAAAAACCAATTACCCCCAGCCAAATTAAAGCACTGTCCGGTTTTGAAAACAGTTTTTTCTTTTCGGGTTTCAGGGTCTCTTTGGCCTTTATAAGAAATTTAAAATTAAAAATAATTAGGATCAGTACGATTCCGGCAACAATCAAGAAATGTACATAGGGCGTCAATTGTAGTGCTAGCATTCCCAAACCAACCAAAGCCCCTATAAAACCAGCCAGACTCCACATCCCATGAAAAGAGGACATGATGGTTTTCTTAAAAAGAACTTCAGTATAAACGCCTTGCGTATTTACGGCAATATTAGACAGGTTTCCAAAAATTCCGAAAACAAACAGACCGACTGACAATTGCCAAGTTTCTTTGGCCAAACCTAAATTGGTTAAGCTAAAAACATATAATAATAAGGAGAAAATAAGTACGCGATAACTTCCAAAACGGGTGACCAGTTTACCTGAAAAAGGCATAATCACCAATTGTCCCAACGGTATGGCAAATAAAACGGTTCCCAAACTACCGTCACTGAGGTGTAAAGCCGTTTTAATATCCGGAATTCTACTGGCCCAAGTGGCAAAACTCAAACCCATCCCAAAATAAAATAGGGATACTGCCCACCGAATTCGCGACAAATAGGACGCTTTTGCATCCTTATAGGTTTTCTTGTATTTGGCCTTTGTTCGTGATCTTCCTATAAAATTTAAATCTATCAAAAGGATTGCTTTTTGAGTTGTACGCTTCAAAATTACAAAAAGAAACTCTCCCCACGCACAATCCCGTCATTAAGCAAGAATTACAACGTTATTGTTTATAATTCTATAACTTTTCTCTGAAAACTACTTTGAATAGCGGCTTCAATAATTTGCATCACCTGCAATCCGTCTTGAGCCGTTACCGGTTCTTTGGTATCATTACTAATAGACTGATAAACTCCTTCAAAAAAATCGTAATAATTCCCCTGTAAGGTTGGAACTTTATCTTTAATGATTATGTCGTCTATATCAGTGTGTAACAATCCCTCGTTACCTGGAGCTTCTTTACCCCAGGAAGTGATATTTGGCTTTTTGCCTAATTTCAACTCATCTTCTTGTACGTCTCCCCGTGGTTTCAAAAAAGACCCTCTTTTACCATGAATAACATAGGCAGGGTTGGCTTCCCTAACAAAAAAACCTGCTTTCAATCGTACTCGAAAATCGGGATAATACAGCAAAATATCCATCCAGTCATCTACCAAAGAATGTTCGCGTGTGATTCGAATATCGGCAAAAACACTTTGGGGAAAGCCGAACAAAAACAGCGCCTGATCAATTAAATGCGGTCCTAAATCCTTTAGAATTCCAGCACCGGAATTGGCGGTTTCTTTATGTCCTTTCGGACTCAAAAGTGGATTGTAGCGGTCAAAATGAAATTCGGCTTCCACCAATTCCCCCAACACTTTATCGGTCACAACTTGTTGTACGGTTTTAAAATCACTGTCCCATCTTCGATTCTGAAAAACCGAAAGTTTCAATCCATTTTCTTTGGACAAATTCATTAATTCCTCGGCTTCTGCAACTGTCGTGGTAAATGCTTTTTCTACCACAGCGTGTTTTCTGGCTAGTAACACTTGCTTGGCATATTCAAAATGAGTTCCTACAGGCGTATTTACAATTACCAAATCAATATCGTCCTGAAGTAAGGCTTCAAGGGTTTCATAACTTTTTACATTTGGGTAATCCTGTTGAATCAGTTTCTTGCTTCTTTCCCAAGAACCAACCAATTCAAATCCGGGATGAAATATTAAAAAAGGAGCATGAAAGACTTTTCCGGACATTCCGTAGGATAGTAGTGCGGTTTTTATTTTTTTCATATTATTTTATTTTGGCTCTATCGTATTGTTTCGGCCATTGCACATCCGTTTCTAATTCATGGGCAAAAGTCAGTCCTAAATTGGGGTTTCTAAGTGACTCCCTAGCAAACAAAACAAGATCGGCCTTCCCATTTGCTATAATTTCTTCCGCTTGCTGCGATGTGGTGATTAAACCCACAGCCCCAGTCATAATCCCTGCTTCTTTTTTTATCCTTTCGGCAAAAGGAGTTTGATAACCTGGCCCTAAAGAAATCTGCTGGTGCATGACCAATCCTCCAGATGAAACATCGATCAAGTCGACTCCTTTCTGTTTTAAAATTACCGAAAGCTGTATTGATTCTTCAATATCCCAACCCCCTTCAGCCCAATCCATCGCCGAAATTCTAACCCATAAAGGCAGCTCTTTGGTCCATTCTGATTGTACTGCTTGGAGAACTTCCAGAAGTAGTCGGATTCGGTTTTCGAATGTTCCTCCATATTCGTCGGTTCTAAAATTACTTAAAGGAGAAAGAAATTCGTGCAACAAATAGCCATGAGCAGCATGAATTTCAACGACTTGAAACCCGGCTTGTATCGCTCTTTTGGTAGCCGCCTTAAAATCTGAAATCACTTTTTGAATTCCAACCAGATTTAATGCTGTTGGTGCTATTTCACCCTCGTAAAAACTAATGGCACTTGGAGCAACAGCCTCCCATCCTCCATGATTTTTATCCAATTTTTTATTCCCATACCAAGGTGAAGACACACTGGCTTTCCGTCCTGCATGTGCTAATTGAATTCCGGGAACAGCATTTTGACCTATAATAAACTGGGTGATGGATTTTAGCTTTTCAATATGATCATCACTCCAAAGCCCTAAATCACTTGGCGAAATCCTTCCTTCCGGAGACACGGCAGTAGCTTCTTGAATGATCAATCCGGCACCGCCAATAGCGCGACTTCCCAGATGTACCAAATGCCAGTCATTTGCAAAACCCTCTTGAGAAGAATACTGACACATAGGCGAGACAACCAATCTGTTTTTTAGTGTAATGCTTTTTATTTGAAGAGGAGAAAATAATTTTGACGACATAAAATGTATCTTAAATGAGTAATCCGAAAAAGGATTAAGCAGGATTTATATGTAGTAAAGTTATTGTACAAAAGGGAAAGTAAAAATGAAAATGCCATTAATTAACAAACATTTAAAACGATACCGAATAATATACTATAAATAATAAAATAGAAAATAGTACTTTTGTCCGTTATTAAAGAACCGAAAATTAAACAATGGAAATAGTTATCAAGCTTTCTCAATTTTTATTGAGCTTATCATTACTTATTATACTGCACGAATTAGGACATTTCATTCCGGCCAAATTGTTCAAAACCAGAGTCGAGAAATTCTATTTGTTTTTTGACGTAAAATATTCCCTTCTAAAAAAGAAAATTGGCGAAACTGAATATGGTATTGGTTGGTTACCTCTTGGCGGTTATGTTAAAATATCCGGAATGATTGACGAAAGCATGGACAAGGAACAAATGGCTTTGCCTCCGCAACCATGGGAATTTAGGTCTAAACCAGCTTGGCAACGTTTGATTATCATGTTGGGTGGTGTAACGGTGAATTTTATTCTTGCTTTCATTATTTATATCGGTATGGCCTTTGCTTATGGGGATTCTTATATTGCAAATGCCGATATGAAAGATGGTCTTTTAATAGAAAACCAAGCGATGATCAATGCCGGATTCAAATCTGGAGATAAAATCGTTGCTGTTGATGGTGAAAAAATTGTACGTTTTGACAAGGAAATCAATTCTAAAGTTATTTTGGCCAAACAAGTGGTTATTGAACGAAATGGCGAGCAACAAACCATCAAAATGCCAAATGATTTTGTGGATCAATTGTCAAAATTCGAGAAAGTACCATTGACTACTATCAGAATACCATTTGTTATCGGAAACGTGCCTGACGAATCTTTAAACAAAGACCTTAAAGTAAAGGATATTCTTTTGTCCCTAAATGGGCAAACCACAAAATATCTTGACCAAGCCAAAATAATTTTAGAAAACAGTAAGAACAAGACAATTTCAGCATTAGTTTTGAGAGATCAAAAACAAGTAGGTGTAAATGTAAAAGTAAATAACGAAGGGAAACTTGGCGTTCAACTTGGTGGTTTAGGTCTTGATTCTTTAGAGAAATTAGGATATTATAAAATTACACATCAAAAATACAGTTTCCTGGAATCGATTCCTTTTGGGATTGAAAAAGGAAAAGACCAATTGGTAGGATATGGAAAACAATTAAAAATGATTTTCAATCCAGAAACCAAAGCTTACAAACAAGTAGGTGGTTTTAAAGCCATATTTGATATTTTTCCTAGTACATGGAGTTGGGAAGTTTTCTGGAGCATCACAGCCATATTATCAATAATGCTAGCGGTAATGAACTTATTGCCTATTCCGGCTCTCGATGGTGGACATGTTATGTTCTTATTATTTGAAATCGTAAGCGGTAAAAAACCAAGTGACAAATTCCTGGAGAATGCCCAAATGGTTGGTTTCGTATTACTTATAAGTTTGTTGCTTTTTGCCAATGGAAATGACATTTATAAGGCGATTGTAGGTCGATAAAAAAGATAGATTTTTTTGTACTTTTTGTTTGCCACAACCAAATAAAATCATATATTTGCACCGCTTTAAAAGTGAACACACTTTCCTTCTTAGCTCAGTTGGTTAGAGCATCTGACTGTTAATCAGAGGGTCCTTGGTTCGAGCCCAAGAGAGGGAGCATTAGTAAAAAGACTATCAGAAATGATAGTCTTTTTTTGTTTAAAGCATAACGAAATCAACACTTCAAAAGACTGTATTAAAAGTGAAAAAAATATTTGCAACATCCAAATAAAATTATATCTTTGCACCGCTTCAAAAGTGAATCACACTTTCCTTCTTAGCTCAGTTGGTTAGAGCATCTGACTGTTAATCAGAGGGTCCTTGGTTCGAGCCCAAGAGAGGGAGCATTAGTAAAAAGACTATCAGAAATGATAGTCTTTTTTTTGCTTA
>Ga0184629_10000221_pt1 | contig 25427 bp, 9 predicted proteins | sample PLM4_32_b1_FD_133158 | JGI IMG/M metagenome (GOLD analysis project Ga0184629, IMG submission 133158) | Groundwater sediment microbial communities from an aquifer in East River, Colorado, USA - PLM4_32_b1 | ecosystem: Environmental > Terrestrial > Soil > Riparian zone | place: USA: East River...
AAGGAAAACTTCTCTTTTATCGGCATGGTATGAAAGCTGTCGCTTAGCATATTGACCTTCTTGATAATTAAAGGTTGAGCCATCATCTTCGTAATAGGTAAAGGATGAACTTTGTCCTGTGTAAACATGAAGGATAAGGATATCTGAAACTTCTTTGGTGTGTGCCTTTGCGCGCTGCATCGGAATGAGTGCGCCGGCTTTTACAAAAACAGGTAATTTATGTAGCGGACATTCCAATATCACTTCGGCACTACCACTATACTCCTGGCCATTGTACAAGTAATACCATTCTCCCTCCGGCAAATAAACTTTAACAAGACCTTTGTCGCTCTCCACAGGAGCTACAAGAAAGTAAGGTCCAAAGAGATATTGGTTGTAGTACTGCCCATCATATATTTTGTAATCATGTGCATAGTCGATTGCCAAAGAACGTTGGACAGGAAGTCCGGTTTGGCTGGCCTCATAAAATAAAGAATAGATGTAGGGAAGAATCTGATACCTGAACTTAATATAGTTCCTTGAAATCTGTTCCACTTCTTCACCATATGTCCACGGCTCTGAATCGCGACTGTTGATCATAGAATGTCCGCGGAAGAAAGGTGAGAACGCGCCGAGCGAAAGCCATCGGGCAAAGAGTTTTGCATTAGCATCGCCTACAAATCCCCCCACATCATATCCCGCAAACGCAACTCCACTTAATCCAAGGCAGGACACAATTCGAACACCTAATAGCATATGTTCATCATACGCTACGTTATCTCCGGTCCATAATGCGGCATAACGTTGGATACCCGCGTAACCAGACCGTGTTAAGTTGAAAGGACGTTTTCCATTTAGCAATGATTTTGTTCCCTCGTAGGTACTTCGTGCCATTTGAAACCCATAGATATTTCTGCCTCTGCGCAGGGTGGCTTGGTTACCTTCAAAGCTCAACTCAATATTTTCAGGCAACATGTTCCCCCAGGTGGCAATTTCATTCATATCATTCCAAAAGCCCTCTACTCCAAGGTTTACATAGTCGTTAAATTGGGCTGCCCACCATTGCCGTGTTTTCGGATTAGTAAAATCCGGGAAATGGCACCATCCTGGCCAGACTTGTCCGGTATAGTTAGTCCCATCAGGGTATTTGATAAAAACATCCAGCTTCACACCATCTTCATAGGCTTTATAACCCTCTTCTACTTTAATACCCGGGTCACACATTACTACAACCTCAAATCCTATAGCTTTGAGTTGATCCAATAGGCCTTTAGTGTCAGGAAAATCTTTTTTGCTCCAGGTAAAAATTTTGTATTGGTCCATGTAATGGATATCAAACACAATAACGTCGGAAGGAATATCTTTTTCACGGAAGGTTCTGGCCAGGGTTAATACTTCTTTATCAGGGTAATAACTATATCGACATTGCTGGTAGCCGATGCTCCACAGCGGCGGCATCTCCATTCGTCCGGTAAGATGTGTGTATTCTTTAATAATTTCAGCAACGGAATCAGCGTGAATAAAGTAGTAGTTCATTTCCCCGGTGTCTGCCGAGAAACTTGAAAAACGGTTGTTTGATGCGCCAAAGTTGAAAAATGATTTATGTGTATTGTCAAAGAACATTCCGTACGATAGGTTGTGATGAATGCCAATGTAGAAGGGAATAGAACTATACAGGGGATCGGCTGCCGATCCATACGCATAGCTATCGGTGTTCCAGTTTTGGTAACCGGAGCCTTTACGATCGAGCGGTCCAGTTTTTTCCCCCAAGCCAATAAAGCGTTCGCCTTCTTGTAATTTTTTATAGGTTGTCACTTGTTCTCCATTCCAACTGGTCCCAAAGGCGGCATCATCTTCATTGATCACCATGTGATGACGCGTTTGAAAACTAAACCGGACAGGGCTTTTAGTAATGGTAATAATGATTGCCTCGGTCCTTACCTCAATTGTATGATCGTGTTCTGTAACAACGTGATTTTCTGATTGCGGTGTTGCTACTACTGCATAGGAGAAGTCTTCGAAATCCAATTCTTTGGTTACGCTGATTCTAACGATATGATCATTGTAGATAAGAACGCTGAATTTTCCCAAATCCGTTTCGCCGCGCAAACCGTGCGTTTCTTTAGTCCAGTTTTTTAAAGTACCCAGGCTCTTACTGAGCGATGAGTTGAAAGATTTTGACATGTATGCGCTGCTTATTTATCCTTTCAAGTAAAGATAATTAACAACACTAAACCTAATAGTGGCAAGACAAAAACCAGAAATCGATTGCGGGAACACTATAAAAAATGAAGGCTAAACATTACTCCTTGATTTACGCATTGCACGCCCGGATTTGAAACACTGGATTTGGCTTTGTGCACGGCCCGCCAAAATGTTTATATTCACCTAGCCAGGGCTGTCACCCTGCGTTAACAATGCCATGTCGCTCCGGGACTCTCGATTATACGTGCGAGTTACAGGCGCATGTTCTTTACTTCTTAGGTTTACCCTTCTTCAGTGAAGATTCTCTGACGATCAATCGCGTTTTCAGGATTTTAGTTTCCGGAGTTGGGTCTTCATTGTCCTTTGACTTAAACTCAATTTGCCGGATGAGTAACTTCGCTGCTTCTTGTCCCATTTCAAATCCTGGCTGGTCTACCGAAGTGAGCGGGGGCTCAAGCAATGCGCTGAAGAACCAATTGCTAAATCCAACTACAGCAATGTCTTTCGGGATTTTTAATCCTGCTTCTTTAATCGCCTGCATGGCACCCATGGCCGCTGGATCATTCGTAGCAAAGATAGCATCGGGTGGATTAGACAATTTTAGAAGCTGTTCTGTAGCAATTTTTCCTTCCTCAATTGTTCCAAGCGGGCACGAAACAATTAACTCTTTATTAATAGGCATATTATTTTCCTTCAGTGCTTCTAAATATCCCTCCAGGCGCTGTTTGGTAATACCTAAGTTCGGAGGCCCTTCTAAATGAGCAATTCTTTTGCATCCTTGTTCAATTAAATGTTGGGTAGCATCTTTAGCACCGCTGAGATCATCTACGATAACCATGCTGGAGTTGGCGTTTTCGTATACCCGGTCGAAGAAAACCATGGGTACTCCTTTTGCAAGGATCCCTTCAATGTGTTCGAAATTGTTTGTTTCGCGCGAAACAGAGATCAACATTCCGTCAACACGGCTATTAAATAAAGCCTTAATATCAATTTTCTCACGTTGGAGTGATTCGTTAGATTGGGTGATAATTACGTTGTATCCGGCGCTATAGGCGACATCTTCAATGCCGCTGATTACCGTGGAGAAAAAAAAGTGCACGAGTTCGGGAATAATGACACCAAGTGTGTTGGTCTTACTCTGCCGGAGACTAAGAGCAACAATATTGGGTTGGTAGTTTAGTTTTTCTGCCAATTCATTAACCGCTTTCTTAGTTTGAGGGCTGATGTCGGGGTGATCTTTCAATGCCCTGGAAACAGTGGATGGAGAGATGCCCAGTTCGCGGGCAATGTCTTTAATGGTTACTTGATTGTACTTCATAATTGCAAGTTTAGAAACAATTGCGGAATCACCGCAACCAGTTGCACAATTATTTTTCGTAAGGGCAAACGATTGCGACACCGTTACGACGCCGATTTCGTTAATTTTTATTGCGACTTTTGATTTTCATAAAGGCGTAACGAATAGATTGACCATTATTATGGTAGGCAACCAGAGCAATGAACTGAGTGGCAGTTCTACTATTTCGAATATTAATGCTACTCGCTAATCTATTTTGTTTTTTTAATAGGGCCTGCAGTGCCGGATTTTTTATTGAACGATAAACAACTCATCATGAAAAAAGCGCTTATCGTTTTATTTTTCCTGTTGCCACATTGGTACGGTTGGGCAAAGGAATCCATAAATCCTTCTATTGCCCCGGCGTTGTTTCGCTACAATGATCAGATCACCGTCACCTATGATGTAACGGGTACGCCATTAGCTTCACTCAGCAGCGCCTGGATATGGGTTTGGATACCCGGAAAGAGCATAGATGCAAAGTACAATGTAAATCCGGCCAGCGCGGATCAGGCTAAGACCGACAATGCCAAGTTTATTAAGACAATAGTAGACGGCAAAACGCTCTTTACAATTACGTTTACGCCATCTGCTTTCTTTGAGGGTAATATAAGTACAGAGACCAAGCTTGGAATTTTACTAAAAGGTAATGATTGGGGCAACGGCCAGACCACGGACTTCATAGCAAACTTTTGGGATGGGAGTTTTCAAATCAAATTAACAGCACCAACCCAGCAGCCACTTTTTGTAAGCAACGGAGTTGAAATAAGCATTGAAGCGGAAACGCCGCTGGCTGCAGATTATACGCTTTTTGTAAATGATATTTTAATAGACACGCGTAATAGTGTAATGAACTATACGTACACCTATACGGTAACCGAAACATCCGGATATGCGACGGTAAAATTGGTTGCTGTGAATGGTGCAAATTCTGATGACATTTCTTTTCAATATCTTATTTCAACTAACAGTGCAATAGGTCCTAGACCAACGGGTATTATCCCGGGGATAAATTATACTTCATCGGATCATACAAAAGTCACGTTATGTTTGTGGGCGCCTGGTAAATCTTCGGTTTATGTCCGTGGTGATTTCAGTAACTGGCAAGTACTGCCCGGGAACCTAATGACGAAAGACGGTGAATACTTTTGGATAGAAATTTCGGGACTAACCCAGGGTATTGAATATGGCTTTCAATACCTGATTGATGAAGTCATTTATACTGCCGATCCTTATGCCGATAAGATTCTCGACCCCGACGACCAGTTTATTCCTCCAGCTGTATACCCTAACTTAAAAGCCTTTCCTCAAGAGGCGCTTAACGACAAGTGGTATTTTAACAGGGTCGCAGTATTCCAAACTGGGCAGGCGCCCTATACGTGGCAAGTGGAAAATTTTGAAAAGCCAGCGAAAGAAAGCCTTGTTGTTTACGAATTGCTGGTGCGCGATTTCTTTGCCGATGGCCAACGCAGTTATCAGAACCTTATTGATACTGTTAATTACTTCGAGCGGTTGGGTATTACAGCCATTGAGTTAATGCCCATCATGGAATTTAATGGTAACGACAGTTGGGGTTACAACCCGGCGTTTATGTTCGCACCGGATAAGTATTACGGTACAAAAAACAAGTTCAAGGAATTTGTTGATGTTTGTCATCAACATGGTATTGCCGTTATTCTTGATATCGCTATGAACCATCACGATATTCCTAATCCGTACATCCTGATGGATTTTGATTTTGGAACCCTTAAGCCAACGGCAAATAATAAATGGTTTAATACTGATGCCCGTCATCCGTTCAATGTATTTTACGATATGAACCATGAAAGTCCGTATACAAAAGCCTATTTGGACACCGTAAACTATTACTGGCTAAATGAGTATAAAGTCGATGGTTTCCGCTTCGATCTATCAAAAGGTTTTACACAAACTAATAACCCAAATAATGTTGATGCTTGGTCAGCGTATGATGCATCGCGAATTGCTATCCTGAAAAGAATGGCTGATAAAATATGGACGCATACTCCCGAAGCTTATGTAATCCTGGAGCATCTCGCCGTAAATACGGAAGAAAAAGAATTGGCGGAATATAGAGCTGGGGAAGGTAAAGGAATGCTGCTATGGGGCAATCTGAACAATGCATATGCGCAAAGTGCAATGGGTTATGCTGAAAATTCTGACATCGGTTGGATTTATCACACTTCACGAGGATGGACGACACCACATGTCGTTGGATATATGGAAAGTCATGATGAGGAAAGGTTGATGTATAAGAATCTACAATTTGGTAACGCCGCCGCTGCCTATAATGTAAAAACGCTTACTACAGCCCTCAAAAGAATTGAAGCAGCGTCAACAATTTTTTATACTGTCCCTGGCCCTAAAATGTTATGGCAGTTTGGTGAACTGGGGTATGATTATAGTATCAATCATTGCCCGGATGGAAGCAATAATTCAGACTGTCGTGTCTCTGCCAAGCCGGTAGCGTGGGGGTATCGTGATGACAGTAGGCGGTATGGCCTTTATGAACACATTGGCGATTTAATCCGCTTACGAAAAACGTATGATGTATTCACCATCGGTACAGCAACACTAGCTGGTGGCAACAATTTGGTAAAACAACTTACCCTTAAAAATAATCCATATACGGATGTGCCCGCAAATGCGAGTGAAATGAATGCGGTAGTCGTTGTTAATTTTGATGTTATTACTAAAGATGTTTCTGTTTCCTTTCCGCACACGGGCAACTGGTTCGATTATTATGATGGAGGAAATCCGATTGCTGTTTTGGCCCCAACACAGTCAATAGCTTTACAACCCGGTGGATATAGACTACTTACGGATGTTTACTTACCAGAGTCACCCATTATTACTGCCGTGGAGTCAGAAAAAAGTCTGCCTATTTATCCTTATCCAAATCCATCGGACGGTCTTTTTACTATTGATATTATAGATGGTAGGGTTCGTGACTGGTCAGTCATTAATGCACAAGGAGAGGAGCAAAAATGTTTCATGGATGGAAATACGGTAGATATCAGACATCTGTCCTCGGGATTGTATATTTTAAAAGTTACTGATCAACGCGGAAGAGAATCTATAAAAAAGCTGATTAAGAAATAACATCGCGTAGCCCAACAGTTTGGCCACGGCAGCTATCGTTCACTTTTACGTAGGCATTCTTGCTCACTTTGGCTGGTTCCTTTGTCCATTTCGAATGCAACATTTTCTTTTTGATTATTCCTCCACTTACAACCGTTTCATTTTGCTTGTGTCCTCCTCGAAAATCTATTCCGTAAGGCCGTCAGGGCTTCGTAAAATCTTTCGTGATCATCTTTTCGTGTTTCTTTCGGGGCCTTTCCAAAAATAATGGAGGGATTTCCGAGACAAATCATCGGTCAGGCTAGTTTTCGTTTTTTAAGTGATTTCGAGTGCCAAGGAGAAGAAGTTCAGTAGGCTATTACACCATTGACTCCTCCCAATTCTCAATAATTATTGCATTGGAAACGTTTGCGATGACGATTCCTGTAAAAATAAATGCCTTTTTTTATTAACTATTAAATAACTTCTTCCTACCTTAAAAGGTGAATTGCAAACGTGTGCTTACAACATACGGGAGATTCAAGTAAAATAATTTAACCCAAACCAAAAACTGTATGACGAAATTCTATCTGTCTCTAAGCAGGTATTTGGTTTTGCTTTTAGTGTTAGCCTCATCCCTGGCAAACGCACAGAGCAAAACCGTGACCGGAACAGTGACATCCGCGGACGATGGTACATCATTACCCGGTGTAAACATTATTGAAAAGGGCACCAGCAATGGTACCGTTTCTGATTCGAATGGCAAGTATTCTATCGCTGTAGGCGAAAATTCAACACTCGTTTTTTCTTTTGTCGGTTACACTTCGCAGGAGGTTCCTGTGGGGGGTCAGACCTCAATAAACCCAACGCTGCAACTGGATGTTCAGTCTCTTTCTGAAGTAGTTGTTGTGGGTTATGGAACCCAGGAGAAAAAGGAACTCACAAGCGCTGTGTCCAGTGTGAAAGCAGAAGACTTTAACAGAGGTACTGTCAATGATCCGGCTCAGCTTTTACAAGGTAAAGTAGCAGGGCTTAACATTACCAGGCCAGGCGGTGACCCCAATGGAAGTTTTAACATCCGGATGCGTGGTGTTGCTACGTTTGGTGCGAATTCCTCACCCCTGATTGTCATTGATGGTGTTATTGGTGCATCCTTAAATACGGTTGATCCCAACGACATAGCATCTATGGATGTACTGAAAGATGGGTCAGCTGCGGCAATCTATGGTAGCCGGGGAGGTAGTGGCGTTATCCTGATTACAACCAAGTCAGGTAAAGCCGGGAAACCACGAATTGAATACAATGCTTCAATGGCGACGGAAAATATCGCCCGGACAATTGATTTTATGGATGCCGATGAATTCAGATCGACACCAGGTGCAATTGATTTAGGATCGAGTACAGACTGGCTAAAGGAAGTTACCAGAAACGGAAATGCCATGGTCCATAACCTTTCGCTTTCCGGCGGCAGTGATAAAACTACCTACTATGCTGCGATAAATTACAGGCTGGCAAATGGTATTGGCCTGCACTCTGGATTTAATCAATTAAATGGACGTATTAACCTGAAGCAGAAAGCCTTGAATGACAGGGCTACCTTTAGTGTTAATTTTACATCCACAGCCAAGGACGCCAATTATGGTTTTACCGAGTCTTTTCGATATGCAATCGTTGCTAATCCTACGATGCCCATTTACGATAATACAACTACTAGTCCAACAGCAGGCGGAAACTACGCTGGATATGCCGAGCGTGACATATTTGACTTTTTTAACCCGCTTTCAATTGCTGAACAAAACAAAAATGATGGCACGGACACACGCTCCTTGCTGAATTTCACAGGTGAATATGATTTTAGTGATTTTATTGATGGTCTTAAGTTTTCCTTGTCATACTCCCAGCAGCGCGAGCATGATTGGAGAGGATACTATTATGCCAAAACGGCCAAGTTCAGAGGATCCAACAGGGATGGATTGGCCGGCATTAGGAATGATACGCGGTTCAATCAGCTTTTTGAAGCCTTATTGAATTACGACAAGTCATTAGGATCCACAAATCTGGCTTTGATAGGGGGGTATTCTTACCAGGAGTTTATCAACAACGGATCATCCATGGAGGCTGGTAATTTTATCACTGATTTTTATAATTACAATCATTTAAACCCAAATTACGCCCTTGATTTTAAAAATGGCCTGGCCTCGGCAGACAGTTATAAAAATTCGAATAAGCTTGTTGCATTCTTTGGCCGGGCAAACTTAAACTTTAACAATTATATCTTCTTATCGGCAAGCGCCCGGTATGAAGGTTCAACGCTTTTCGGAGCGAACGAAAAATGGGGACTCTTCCCGGCTGTTAGCGCTGGCGTTACGTTGACTAACATCATGGAGATACCGGCGGTAAACAATTTGAAAATAAGAGGGAGTTATGGTAGAACGGGCAACAGGCCGAATGATGCTTATCTTTCGATACCTCGAATTGGCGCCGGCGGCAGCTTTTTCTATAATGGTGGGTATGTTTCAGCTTACGGACCAATTAGTAATCCAAACCCCAACCTCAAGTGGGAGACAAAGGACGAGCTTGACTTTGGTTTTGATTTCGGCATGTTAGACAATAGATTGACAGGTACTTTTGACTGGTATACCCGTACTACGAAGGATTTGTTGAACTTTAAGAATGTTCCGGTCCCTCCGAATTTATTTCCTCAGACCTGGCTTAACATTGGCGAACTAAAGAATTCCGGTGTTGAGCTTACCTTGAATTATTTGGCCATTGACAAGAGTAACTTTAAATGGACCACGGGTATAAATTTCGCGACATTTAAAACGGAGGTTGTTAGTTTAACGAGCACTGAATTACCGGAAGGCGGATTGTTCTATACAGCAGGCATGGGAGCGCCAGGACAGAATGCTTTTAACCTGGTACGTGTCAAGGAAGGTCAAGAGCTTGGTGAGCTTTGGGGACCTGTTCAGGTAGGGGTGAATACTGATGGAACTCCGGCGTTCCAAGATCTGAATGGAGATGGAACCTATTGCGATTGTGATGACGACAAAACTGTCATTGGCCATGGCCTTCCCGACTTCACAGCAGGTTGGATAAACACTTTTGCCATCGGAAGATTTGATCTAAACCTGTTCATCAGAGGTGCATTTGGTCATGACCTGGTTAACAGTTATAGAGGTTTCTATGAAAACAGGGAATCGACAACGCTAAATAACTATAATATTGTGAAGAGCAAATATTATGATCCAACGGTGACGAAGGCAGCGGTGAATAGCTCACATGTTGAAAGTGCTGATTTTGTGAAGCTTGATAATGCAACCCTAGGATATAATTTTGTGCTGCCCTCGGGTGGAGCAGTTAACAGGCTGAGACTCTATTTATCGGGCCAGAACCTTTTTGTCATTACTGACTATACAGGTATTGATCCCGAAGTTCGCTATGTTGACAGAATTGATGGCGATGGCGGTGGAGCCCCAGCAACAGTAGATGACGCATTTGCTCCTGGGATTGAAAGACGTTCCACTTATTTCACTACCCGGACAATTACCTTTGGTATAAACCTTGGTTTCTAAGAAATTTAAAATCTCAAGAAGATGAAAAGTAGGATATTTAAAAAAATAATGATACTTGGAATAGGGCTGACGTTTTTTACGCAGTCCTGTACCGACCTGGAAGAGGAGCTTTTTACGGACTTGCCAGCAAGTGAATTTTATCAGACGGAAGAACAGTTCATTGCGGCATTGGGGTCGGCATACTCCTCGTTTGCCGGCATAGGTAACCATTTTGGTCTTTGGACTTTAAATGAACTGGCATCGGATGAACTTGTTATTACCACAAAAGGTGGAGACTGGTTTGATGGCGGTGTATTGATCCAGATGCACGAGCATAAATACACGATTGATAATCCAATCGTTAACGGTGCATGGGGCTGGCTATATGGTGGAATCAATACAGCTAACCGTCTCATCTATACGTTTGAGCAGGTTGGAACACCCGAGGCCGATGTATTTATCGCCGAACTAAGAGCTATCCGCGCACTGTGGTATTATTGGCTGGTTGATGCCTATGGCAATGTTCCGCTGGTTACAGATTTTTTAGATGCTACTCCGCCATCCACAACGAGCCGGGCAGAGATCTATAACTTCATTGAAAGTGAGTTAACAGATGTATTGGATGTTCTGCCTACCGCTAAGGATCAGTCAACATATGGCCGGATGACGAAATGGACAGCGCTGGCAATTCGTAGCAAACTTTATTTGAATGCCGGAGTGTTTAAGGGTTCACCGGAGTGGGCGAAAGCCGCTGCGGATGCAAAAGCGATAATAGACGGTGCCAAGTACAATCTAGAAACCACCTATTCAGACAACTTTGCTGTTTCTAATGCGGGGTCCGCGGAAAATATACTGGTTTATCCTTATGATAAAGTATTTGCCCAAGGTTTTAATTGGCCGATGATGACGCTGCACTATGCGAGTCAGGGCGTGTATAATTTTACAGCACAGCCGTGGAATGGTTATTCTGCTGTTGAGGAATTTTATAATTCCTACGTCGATCCTGCGAAGAATCCTGGCCCGCAAGGACCCGTTTGGAAGGGTCTGGCTGTGGATGCCAATAATGATAGAATTCCTGACACCGACGGCACGCTTGACTCAAGATTATCAAATTTTGTTGTAGGTCCTCAGTACAAGGCGGATGGAACAAAAGCGGTCGATCCCGGATTCGAGGGTCCTACTGCGCTGCAACCTGATCCGGATGGAACGAATTTAAATTTTACCCCTCAAATTAACGAGATTCATCCCAATGGATGGAGACAAGGTGGGGCAAGGATTGGTAAGTACGAGTATGAAAGAGGTGGGACTCCAAACATGAGCAATGACTTTGTAATTTTCCGCTATTCGGACGTCTTATTAACCCGCGCCGAAGCATTGTGGAGATTAAACAACGGCGATGCTGAAGCCTTAGCTCTTGTTAATCAGGTTAGAGCACGTGCAGAAGTAGATCCTTATGGAGCGCTTACTGCCGACAACCTCCTGGCGGAACGTGGCAGAGAGATGTTTGCAGAAATGACACGCAGACAGGATTTGATCCGCTTTGGTAAGTTTAATGATGCATGGTGGGAAAAAGATATCAGCACAACAACATACAATCTCTTTCCTATTCCTAAAGCTCAACGCGATGTGAATCCGAATCTTTCACAGAACCCGGGGTATCCTGGTAGTAATTGATAGAGTTCTCAATTCTTAAGAAAAAAGGCAAATACTCTGTATTTGCCTTTTTCTTGACTAAACAACTAACTGAAACTCCTGATAAGAATGAGGCTTACTTTATGGAGTATTCTTGCCGGATTTTATCTTGGAATAGGCTTTCCATTGAATGGCTTTTGTCAGAATACAACTGCTCCCAGCATGGATTCCCTGACCGACAGCAGTCCAAAAGATGAAAGGTTCGGTTCTTCGTCTATTCAACGGCTTGACGAGGTGAATTTTAACAAGGGAATTATCCATAATCCAGTTCAGCTTTTTAACGGTTTATTGACTGGACTTGGAATGGCAAGATATGGTAATGATCCGAACGGGGAATTTGTTATTAGAATGCGAGGTCTCTCAACCTTCCAGAACAACACCACACCGTTGTTTGTAGTAAATGGATTCATTACGGACAACCTTTTATTAGTTGATCCGAATGATATTGACGAAGTAGTTATTTTGAAGGATGCTTCCGCTACTTCTGTCTATGGGCCAAGAGGTGCTAACGGAATAATCCTGCTCAATACAAAAAAGGCAAAAGGGTTTCCGCTAATTTCATATAGTACATCTGTCTCGATTGAGAATCCTATAAAGAAAATTGAACCATCATCGACTAGCGAGTATAAATCATTGCCCACAATGGTTGATTACGGTGATGCGAACAATTGGATGGATAAAATCTTGCGTACAGCAGTATCAACAGTAAACAGTGTTTCAATAACCGGAGGTTCGAAAATATTTTCTTTCAGAGCCTCTACAAATTATCGTACTGCCCAGGGCACGTTGGAAGGGACCGGGTTCCGTCAGTTAAATACGCGCATTAGTGTTCAGCAAAGAGCACTTCATGAAAAATTAAACATTGGTATGGAGGCCGGTTTAACAGCACGGGAATCAGATTTTGGCTTTCGGGAAGCTATTAAGTATGCGTGGAATTCAAATCCTACGATGCCGCTCTATGACCAAAACTCTCCACAGAATGGGTTTTATTTTCAACCGTATACATATGAAGTCTATAATCCAGTTGCCATAATCGATCAAAATATAAATTCAGGAAAAGAAAGAACAGCCTTTGCTGGCATATCAGGTAATTACCGATTCGACAGATTTCTAAGGGGTTTAGGCGTTAACGTCTCCTATTGGTTTTCCAATCAAGACGATCTGTTTGGAAGATATTACTCAAAAGAAAGTTATTATGTTGGAGTTAATCGAAATGGTTTGGCCATTCGAAATTCACGAACAATAAGTAATCAACAATTTGATATGTCTTTGAATTTCAAACGGACAATCAAGTTGATGGATGTTGAATTGACTTCCGGATACCAATATCAAAGGTCTTCCGAAGACGGCCTGTACCTGGAAGGCGGAGATTTTATCACCGATGAATATGGCTTTAGCAATATGGACGCCTCCCGGGATTTTGAAAAAGGACTTGGAACAATCGAATCACACGCCGAGGGGTTTGATGTCATTTCCTTTCACGGTGGCGGCTTCCTAAAATTCAAGAACAGGTATTTCCTCAATGCAAATGCTAATTATAGCGGATCAACGCGATTTGGAGCGGAGAATAAATGGGGCTTGTTTCCGTCCATAGGCGGAGGGGTTCAATGGGAAAACGATGTTCTTTTTTTTGATTTTTTAAAGATACGGGCAGCCTGGGGTAAGTCTGGAAATCTCCCTCAAGCATCAAATTTGTCTAATTCCTCAATGGGACCTTCAGGCAGTTTTTATTATAACGGAAGCTATATCGACACTTATAGCATTGTCAGGGGGGCCAATCCAGGCTTAAAGTGGGAAGAAAAATCAGAAATTAATATTGGGGCTGATTTTACAATCTTGCACGGACGCGTGCGGGGTAGTTTGGATTGGTTTAAGAACAAGGTCAATGATTTGATCACTGAAGTTAGCATTCCTTCCCCACCTAACTTGGGTATTTATAAAGTGGTTAATCTTGGTGAAATCCAAAATACAGGAGTAGAAATCGGTCTTCAGGTTTCTGCTGCTAATACAGATAAATTTAGCTGGAATTTTGGAGTCAATGTATCAACGGTTTCTACAAAAATTAATAGCCTGGAAGGGAATGGGTATTCTATTGGAAATAATGGACAGCTTTTAGTTGGTACGACATCCCAAGACGGAGGTGGATGCGGCTGTTCCTCGTTTATTCGCATTAAAGAAGGTGAAAAGGCTGGCGAGATTTTTGGCCCTGTATTTAATGGTATCAACAGCGATGGTTCGCCGCAACTGGCGGATATTAGTGGAGATGGGTATTGTAATTGTTATGAAGATTTTACAGTAATTGGAAAAGCCTTACCCAGCGTGGTCTTTGGTTTTAATCACTCTATTGCTTATAAGAATTTTGTGCTAAGCTTTTTGTTAAGAGGTGCCCTTGGGCATTCAAAAATAAACGGTTACAGGTTATCGTACGAAGGACAGGATGTAGCAAGATATTATAACGTAGTCAAGACAAGGTATTATGATCCTAATCTTAATTATAATATTTATTCCAGCCTCTATGTTGAGAATGCGGGCTTTGTTAAGCTTGATAATATTAACCTGGCCTATCATATTCCATTCCGCACCAGGATTTCGATCAACTTTACTATTCAGAACCTTTTCACACTTACACGCTATACTGGCCTTGATCCGGAAGTTGCCTATAGTGAACCTGTGCTTAAAGGAAGTACGAGGAATATTATCAATAACAGTCCACTAATTTCGGGCCTCGACAAAGTAAGCAATTATTTTCCCAGTAGAATTTTTTCGATTGGGGCAAATTTTCTTTTTTAATGAGTATAAATGAATTCTATTTTTAATTTTGATCAGGGGGTTGTTGAATGAAGGTAAAGGTCTTTACATGCTGATTAAAAAAGTAAAATTCGTCTTTTTGCTCCTTTTATTCTCTTACTGCTCGGTTCCTCCTGAAAGCCAGCAAGGGAAAACGCTTTTCCGATTGCTTGATGCTGATCGAACGGGGATCGATTTTATCAATCACCTTGAGTACACCGAATCACTGAACACGTATACCTTTAGAAATTTTTATAATGGTGGAGGTGTTGGACTAGGAGACTTTAATAATGACGGTCTGCTGGACATTTTTTTTAGTGGCAATCTTGTCGCAAATCGTCTCTATCTCAATACAGGCAGTTTTCGATTTGAAGATATTTCTAAAAGAGCAGGTGTAAGTGCTAAAGGCGTTTGGACAACAGGTGTAAGTATTGCCGACATCAATGGAGATGGTTACCTGGACATTTACGTTTGTAAATCCGGACCACCTGGCGGCGAAAGAAGATCTAATGAACTTTTTATTAATAATCGTGACTTGACTTTTACAGAAAAAGCAAAGGAATATGGTTTAGCTTTTGAAGGACTTTCCACCCATGCTGCTTTTTTCGATTTTGATAAGGATGGAGACCTTGATTGTTACTTGTTAAACAATTCATTTAGGCCTGTCGGTGGGTTCGACCTCCGGCAAGACCAACGGAAAACCCCTGACCCTCAGGGAGGGAACAAACTGTTAAGAAACGATAGCGGAAATTTCAAAGATGTAACGCTCGAGGCTGGGATTTACTCGAGTGTAATCGGATTCGGCCTTGGTGTTACCATTGGTGACGTCAATGATGATGGGTGGCAAGATATTTTTGTCTCCAACGATTTTTTTGAAAAGGATTACCTGTACATAAACAATAAGAATGGAACGTTCTCCGATTCCCTCGAAAACTATATGCGTGAGATCAGTTTGGGCTCCATGGGCGCCGATATGGCGGACATCAATAATGATGGTTTTCCTGAAATTTATGTGACAGAAATGTTGCCCGAGCATGACGACCGGCTAAAGACAACCAGTCAGTTTGAAAGCTATGATAGAAGAATGCTTAGTGTAAAATCCGGATACTATCATCAATTCAGCCGCAATGTTCTTCAGTTGAATAATGGGAACGGGACCTTTAGTGAGATTGGCAGGCTGGCGGGTGTTCATGCAACCGATTGGAGCTGGGGAGCTTTGATTTTTGACATGGACAATGATGGTTGGAAAGATATCTTTGTGGCCAATGGAATTTACAAGGATCTTCTCAATCAGGACTATGTGAACTTTATAGCCAATCCGGAATTAATCAGGCAATCTATTGAGAAGGGGGATGAAGTACTGACACGGTTGATAGATTCAATCCCCTCCAATAGAATTCCAAATTATGCCTTTCAAAATCAAAAGAATCTGACTTTCCTAAACAAAGCAAAACAGTGGGGATTGGATAGGCCGACCCATTCCAATGGTTCAGCCTATGGAGATTTGGACAACGATGGAGATTTAGACCTCGTACTGAATAATGTTAATATGCCTGCGAGCGTTTACGAAAACCGTTCGAGGGAACTACTTGGTGATAATCATACTATTTCTATCGTGCTGGAGGGGTATGAAAAGAATCTCTTTGGACTGGGATCTAAAGTAATGATTAAATGCGGGGGTGATCAATTTTACCAGGAATTATCACCCATGAGGGGTTTTATGTCTTCAGTGGACAACAAAATTCATTTTGGAATTGGCACTCATTCCAAGGTAGATACGATCACTGTTAAATGGCCCGATGGTCGTTACAGCACGCTCACCCAAATCCAAGCCGACCAGACGATTAAAGTTCAACATGAAGATTCAAAGGAAGTTATTCTAAAATCGGTGTCACCCATAGCTCCGGTTTTGGAAGAAGTTACAACGCTACCAGGTGTCGATTTTATCCATCACGAAAATGAGTTTGTGGATTTTGATCGCGACAGATTGCTTTTCAACATGGTTTCCAATGAAGGGCCATGCCTATGTGTCGGGGATATAAACCACGATGGACTGGATGACTTTTACATCGGTGGGGCCAAAGGCCAGGCAGGAAGCATCTTTAAGCAAAGCGTGTCGGGTTCTTTTTCGAAAGTAAGCCAGGGTGCGTTTGACCTGGACAAAGATTCAGAAGATACTGACTGTACGTTTTTTGATGCCAATGGTGATGGGTGGGCAGACCTTTATGTATCGAGCGGTGGTAATGAATTTTCCTCCAGCTCATTTTCCCTGGTCAGCCGGTTGTACATCAATGTAGGCGGCCGCTTGTTTAACCGCGATAAACAAATATTGCCTGTCGCGAACAAGTTTGAGAGTACCTCAACAGTTGTATCCAACGACTTTGATAAAGATGGAGATATGGATCTGTTTGTGGGCGTAAGGCTTATTCCATTTCAATACGGTTTTCCGGGCGACGGATATTTGTTGGTCAATGATGGTAAGGGTAATTTTAGCGATCAGACGCAGTCGATAGCGCCACAATTAAAAAATCTTGGATTAATAACCGATGCCAAATGGGCCGACCTCAACGATGATTCTTTCACAGATCTTGTCGTTTCTGGTGAGTGGATGGGCATAAAGATTTTTATACAGGAGTCCGGCCGCTTGATAGATCGATCCAAAGAGTATGGATTAGAGAACTCGAATGGCTGGTATAATACGATCGAGGTTTCCGACATAAATAATGATGGATATGTTGATATCATTGCAGGTAATCATGGTCTTAATTCCAGGTTTAAAGCAAGTGTTCAAGAACCGGTCTCGGCTTATGTGAGCGATTTTGATGGAAATGGAACAGTTGAGCACATTATAACCCGTTATGACCAAGGTGTGTCTTATCCTTTCGTTTTAAGGTCTGATCTTGTAGCACAGATTCCTTCACTAAAGAAAAAGTTTCTGTATTTTCATCAGTATAAAGGTAAGACCATAACTGATATTTTTGCTGCAGATCAATTGCAACATGCCCTTGTATTGAACTCATTTTCTTTTGAAACTTCATGTTGGCTAAATCGGGAGGGTAAATCACTCAAACGGGTTGATCTGCCATTGCAGGCTCAGTTTTCTCCCGTATACGCTATTTTGGTCGACGATTTTGATAAGGATGGTATGAAGGATATCTTGCTGGGTGGCAATTTATACAGAGCAAAACCTGAAACTGGCATCTACGATGCAAGCTATGGGGTCTTTTTAAAAGGAGATAGCCATGGCGGGTTTACGTGGTTGCCAGCATCAGTCTCCGGCCTGTCAGTAAAAGGAGAAATCCGATCAATGAAAAAAATAAAGTACCATGGCCATGATCTTATTCTGGTAGCTCGCAATAATGAAGGAATGACATTTTTTAGTTTTTAATATTTATAATTAAGATGAGATATATATTCTATTTGGTTTTACTGGCAGCTTTTTTTCTATCGGCTTGTAACAACAATCAACCTGCTACAGGAAAAGGGCCATATGACAGTTTGTTCCTTGGCTTTTACTTTGGAATGGGGAAGAAGGCATTTTTTGACCTTTGCTGGGAGATGAACAGGCAAAAGAAATTTACGCATGGTCCAACTAACCAAAATGTAGAGTATCGTTTAGTAGATGAACTAGATCACCCTGTTTACATGCGGTTTTATCCCTATTTCTACAAGGATAAGATATATCAGATGCCAGTCACGTTCACCTATGAAGCTTGGGCTCCCTGGAATAAAGATTATTCAGCCAATGTCCTGATTGAACAAGTAGTACCCTTAATGAAAAAATGGTATGGTGGAGATTTTGAATCTACTATCCATCCTAAACTGGGAAAGGCGTATGCACGAATAGACGGTAACCGTAGGATTAACATTTTTGTAAAGGATGAGCAATTTGTTCAGGTAGTGATCACGGATATTCCCGCTGAGAAAAGATTGAAAAAGGAATTTATGGAAAACCAAAAGAATTGATCGGATATGAATTACAATTTTCTTTCCTTGAAAGATTTCCAGCTCATTCTTCTGGCTTTTTTTTTCATGGCCTGCTCGAATACAAAAACGGAAGAGAAACATACATTATTCACTCCTATTCCGCCTTCCGAAAGCGGAGTAAAATTTTCAAATAATCTCTCCTTTGATGAGAAATTCAATATCTATACTTATCGGAATTTTTATAACGGTGGAGGGGTGGCGTTGGGGGATATAAATAACGATAATCTTATAGATATTTATTTGAGTGGTAACATGGCGCCCAACAGATTATACCTGAATAAGGGAAATTTTAAATTCGAAGACATCACAGACAAAGCTGGAGTGGGTGGAACAAAAGCGTGGTCAACAGGTGTTAGCATGGCCGATGTTAACGGTGATGGATTGATAGATATTTACCTGTGCAATTCAGGCGATGTTAAAGGGGACAACAAGCAGAATGAACTCTTTATTAACAATGGCGACCTCACCTTCACGGAACGTGCTGAAGAATATGGAATTGCAGATCGGGGGTTCACGACACACGCTGCATTTTTTGACTATGATAAAGACGGTGACCTCGATCTTTATATTCTTAATAATTCTTATCAGGCCATTGGAAGTTTTAATCTCCGAAAAAATGAACGCCCTAAAAGAGATGCTCTGGGTGGTCATAAATTAATGCGGAATGACGGCGGGCATTTTACAGATGTCAGTGAGGAAGCTGGTATTTACGGTAGTGTAATCGCGTTTGGGTTAGGGGTTACCGTGGGAGATATGAATAAAGATGGATGGCAGGATATCTATGTATCCAATGATTTTTTTGAACGCGATTACTTATACATAAATAACCAAAATGGCTCTTTTAAAGAATGCCTTACGGAACAGATGAGGTCCATCAGCGGTGCATCTATGGGAGCCGATTTAGCCGACATTAACAATGATTCCTATCCTGATATTTTTGTTACAGAGATGTTGCCAATGGAAAATGCTAGGCTTAAAACAGTCACTACGTTTGAGAGCTGGGACCGATACCAGTACAATGTACAAAATGATTATTTCCACCAATTTACGCGGAACATGCTTCAGCTAAATAACGGTGATGGCAGCTTTAGTGAGATTGGACGTTTATCAGGAGTAGAAGCCACAGATTGGAGTTGGGGAGCGTTGATGTTCGATATGGATAACGATGGGTTAAAAGACATTTTTGTAGCAAACGGCATTTTTCAGGATTTAACGGATCAGGATTACCTCCAATACATATCGAATGAAGAAATTGTAAAGACCATTATTTCTGGTAATCGTGTTGACTATAAAAAACTTGTTGAGTTTATTCCATCCACTCCCATCCCAAACTTTGCTTTTCAAAATCAGGGCAATTTGCGTTTCGTTGATAAGGCCGAAGAATGGGGTATGGGCAAACCTGATTTTTCCAATGGCGCGGCGTATGGGGATTTGGACAATGACGGGGACTTAGATCTGATCATCAATAATGTAAATGAGGTGGCTTCCATTTTTAGAAATGAGTCAAATCAACTCTTGCCGGAGAATCACTATCTAAAGTTTGAGTTAAAGGGATTAAATAAAAATACATTTGCCTTTGGAACAAAAATTACAATAACGCACCAGGGCAAGACTTTCTATATTGAGCAAATGCCAATCAGGGGATTTGAATCATCCATGGATCCGCGCCCGAATATTGGTATTGGAAAAATAGATACCGTAGAACAAGTCATGGTAGAGTGGCCTGATGGGAAAGTGAATCTGCTTTCAAATGTGCCCTCAAATCAGACTTTAATTCTTGAACAGAAGAATGGTAGTCCTTTAAACACTATTAAAATAAATAAATCTGAAGTTGCAGGAAATTCAACTCCTGTGTTTCAGTCCGTGAAAGATCTGGTTGATTTCGTTCATAAGGAGAATGATTTTGTTGATTTTGACCGGGATCACCTCATTTATCACATGCTTAGCACGGAAGGCCCGAGAATGTCGGTTGGCGATGTCAATAATGATGGACTGGAAGACTTTTATATTGGAGGCGCTAAGGACCAGGCGGGGGCTCTGTTTGTCCAGACACCTTCCGGTGAATTCAAACGTTCAAATGAAAAGTTGTTTGAGCAGGATAAGGTATCCGAAGATATGGGAAGCCTTTTTTTTGATGCTGACGGCAATGGATATCAGGACTTGTATGTTTGTAGCGGAGGCAATGAGTTTTCAAGTAGTTCATATGCCTTGGTCGATAGGTTATATATGAACATGGGGAATGGAACTTTCACCAAATCCAAGCAGGTACTTCCGGTATCAAGTTTTGAAAGTACTTCAACGGTTAAAGCCGGGGATTATGATAAGGATGGCGACCTTGACCTATTTGTAGGAACCCGCTTGCGGCCTTTTCTCTATGGAACTCCGGTTAATGGATATGTTTTGAAGAACGATGGAAAGGGAAATTTTAGCGATGTAAGTAAAGAAGTAGCACCGGGACTTCAGAATATTGGGATGATAACGGATGCCGCATGGTCTGATATTGATGGCGATAAGGATCAGGATTTGATTGTTGTGGGAGAATATATGCCGGTGAAAATATTTATCAATGTGGAAAATAAGTTTATCGACCGCACGGAAGCCGCCGGGTTAAGCCAAAGTAACGGATGGTGGAATCGAATCGAAGCCTCCGACATTGATGATGATGGAGACATTGATTTTGTTGTAGGCAACCATGGTTTAAATTCACGATTTAGAGCGACAAGAGAAAAGCCGGTGTGCATGTATGTTGGTGATTTTGATCAAAATGGAACGATTGAACAAATCACTTGCATGTTTAATGGCGATAACAGTTATCCAATGGTTTTACGCCACGATCTGGTTGCCCAAATCCCATCCCTAAAAAAGAAATATTTGAAGTATGATGCCTACAAGAATGAAACTATTTTTGACATTTTCTCACCAGAGGAATTGGCCAGAGCAATAAAACTGGAGGTTTTTGAATTAGCATCGAGTGTACTAATCAACGAGGGTAATGGAAAGTTTTCGTTACAGCATTTGCCCATTGAAGGTCAGCTTTCAGCTGCGTACGGATTGGAAATTAGTGACTTTACGGGAGATGGAAAAAAAGATATCCTTGTTGGAGGCAATTTTTATAATGCGAAGCCGGAGGTCGGAAGATATGATGCAAGTTATGGACTTTTGCTGAAAGGCGACGGGAAGGGTGGGTTTGAGGCGGTGTCATCAAAAGCATCGGGAATCAAAATTCAGGGTGAGGTACGTGATATCATAACGGTAAAGTCAAGAACTCATTCTGTAATTCTGGTATCCCGAAATAATGATTCGTTACTATCCTTCACCACCAACATAAAAGAGTGATCAAATCTGAGTTGAGTTGCTTGATACTGCTAGGAGCCTTTTCCTTACTAAGCCTTTCCTCGTGTGAATTTGAAAGAAAGGAAATGAAGAAAACACTGTTTTATAGCGTCCCCTCAACGCACTCGAATATAGATTTCAAAAACGTTCTCAAGGAAACAGACGAGTTTAACATAATAGAGTATCTATATTTCTACAATGGAGGGGGAGTATCCATTGGAGATATCAACAATGACGGCTTGCCTGATATTTACTTTACAGCCAATCAAACTTCCAATAAACTCTACCTAAACAAAGGAAATTTTGAATTCGAAGACATTACTTCACGTGCGGGCGTTTCAGGAAATGGAAACTGGAAAACAGGGACATCGATGGCTGATGTGAACGGAGATGGCTGGCTTGACATCTTCATTTGTGGAGTAGGAAAGTATAAGAAGTTTGACGGGAAAAATCAGTTATTTATTAATAATGGTGATCAGACATTCTCGGATAGAACGGAAGAATATGGCCTGGCATTTCAAGGCTTTTCAACACAAGCTTCCTTTTTTGACTACGACAATGATGGAGATCTCGACATGTATCTGGTTAATCACGCTGTCCATACCATTCGATCTTATGGGGATGCTTCGTTGCGTTACCAAAGCGACCCTTTGGCAGGAGATAAGTTGTATCAGAATATCTCAACCCCAGGCGGCCAGCCCTATTTTAAGGAAGTCACTTCACAATCAGGAATATTAAATAGTCAAATAGGATATGGGCTGAGTGTTGGAGTTTCTGACCTTAACCAGGATGGCTACATGGATATCTATGTATCGAATGATTTTAATGAGAATGATTACCTCTATACAAACCAGGGAAATGGAACATTCAAACAAGTATTGGAAACGTCAATTCCGCATTCAAGCCGGTTTTCAATGGGCAATGATATTGCTGATATTAACAATGATGGTTTGACCGATATTCTAACGCTGGATATGTTGCCGAAAGACGAAGGAGTGATTAAAACAACAGCCGGAGAGGATGCCTACGAAATATATGAGTTCAAGCTGCGTTACGGTTATCATTATCAATTTGCAAGAAATGCTCTTCAATTGAATCGGGGGTTGGATAATAAAAAGAATCTAATGTTCAGCGACATTGCTCCGCTGGCTGGGGTGGAAGCGACGGACTGGAGTTGGGCTCCCTTATTGGCTGACTTTGACAATGATGGTTATAAGGATCTTTTCGTGGCAAATGGAATTGTAGGGAGGCCAAACGATTTAGATTACATTAACTATATCTCCAGCGATTCGGCACAGCGTTACTTTACCGATCAACAACTCATTGATCAAATGCCGTCCGGAAAAGTACCTAACGTTTTTTTTCAGAACAAAGGCGATCTTACTTTCCGCGATGTTTCCAATCAATGGATCGGAACTGAGACCAGTCTTTCCAATGGGGCTGCCTATGCTGATCTCGACAGTGACGGCGATCTGGATTTAGTGGTTAATAATATAAACCAAGAGGCCTTTATTTATCGTAACGATCTGCTCCGCGATTCTTCAAAATTTCTAAAGATCAAGCTGGAAGGAGAAGGAGCCAACAGATTTGGTATTGGTGCCAAGGTAATGGTCTATGCAGGAGATAAACGCATCTTTTATGAACAAGTTCCAACACGGGGATGGTTATCTTCCGTTGACTATCTGATGCACATCGGGCTGGGTAATTTGGATCGCGTGGATTCCATTTCTTTTCAGTGGCCAGATAACAAATCTCAAACGCTGAAATCCGTTCGGGCGAACCAGACTATTGTTGTAAAGGAGGCGGATGCTATAACGCAAGGCCAAAAAGGAGAGCAGGATACGGCGCATAGCTTATCGCTGCTTACAGAACGACAGGATATTACCTTTAGGCATAAGGAAAATAGCTTCATAGCGTTCAACGTTGAAAGATTAATCCCGCATATGCTATCAACACAAGGCCCAAAGATTTCAGTGGGGGATGCCAATGGTGACAGGCTGGATGATTTTTTCGTAGGAGGAGCAGCAGGTCAACCAGGCGCTGTTTTTATACAGGGTAGAAAAGGGAATTTCAAACAATCCGCCCAACCTTCCATGATATCAGATTCTTTAGCGGAGGATGTTGGGTCTGCTTTATTTGATGCTGATGGAAATGGATCGCTTGATTTAATCGTCGTAAGCGGAGGACAAGAATTCAGCGGCGAGCATAAAAACCTTTTACCGCGATTGTACCTGAATGATGGTAAAGGAAATTTTCGAAAGGCAACGGAAAATCTTCCTGACATATTCGTGAATGCATCTTGTGTTAAACATGCTGATGTGGATAAAGACGGAGATACTGACCTCTTTATTGGTGGACGAGTGGTCGCGGGCCAGTATGGCGTTGATCCGCACAGCTTTGTGTTAACGAATAATGGTCACGGAGTATTTCAGGATGAAACTGCACGCCTGCTTCCTGGAGTTGAAAATAAAGCTGGATTGTTAGGGATGGTTACGGACGCAGTCTGGCTTGACATAAACAAAGATGACAAGATAGACCTGGTCGTTGTAGGAGAGTGGATGCCCATCACCATTTTAATTCAGAATGATGCGGGAGCTTTCGAGAACAAAACGCAGGCATATGGACTAACAAAAACGATGGGCTGGTGGAACACAATCGCTGCGCATGATTTTGATAAAGATGGAGATGTTGATTTTGTTGTCGGTAACCTTGGGCTGAATTCACGGCTCCGGGCATCCGTAGAGGAACCGGTCAGTATTTTCATTGGTGACATAGATAATAATAATAGCCTGGACCATATTTTAACCTATTACAACCAGGGAAAGCGTTACCCAATAATTTCAAGAGACCAACTGGTGAAGCAAGTACCTTCCTTAAGACGTAAATTCTTAAAATACGCTAACTATAAAGATGTGGCGCTTGAAGATATAATTGAACCGGCGCTTCAACTGAAATTTATTCGAAAGGATGTTTTTACGTTTGCGTCCATTCATATGGAAAACCTCGGAAATGGAAAATTTTCAATCACTAATCTGCCGAGTGAGGGTCAAATCTTTCCAATTTTCTCTTTTTGTATAGAAGATCTTAATCAGGATGGGAATGCTGATATTTTGGCTGTAGGAAACTTAGATGCCACGCAGCCGGATTTTGGTCGATATGATGCTGGTTATGGGTTGACTTTAATGGGTGATGGTAAGGGAAGCTTTAAGCCTCTTACACCACAATTCTCTGGATTTGTGGTTAGAGGTCAGGGTAGAGACATCAAAACTTTAGTAACTTCAGCGAACGAAAAGCTATTTCTGATTTCAAGGAATAATGATTTAATCAAGTTATTTCAAAAGACTAAAAAGTGAACGAATGAAAAAGCTGACTTTCATTTTAGGTTACTGTGTAGCGCTCTCATCCTCTTTTGCGCAGTCACCTGAATGGAGCATTGAGTCCAAACCCATTGATCCAAATAACTACTACGGTGTAACAGT
>Ga0184629_10000222_pt1 | contig 25137 bp, 26 predicted proteins | sample PLM4_32_b1_FD_133158 | JGI IMG/M metagenome (GOLD analysis project Ga0184629, IMG submission 133158) | Groundwater sediment microbial communities from an aquifer in East River, Colorado, USA - PLM4_32_b1 | ecosystem: Environmental > Terrestrial > Soil > Riparian zone | place: USA: East River...
AAAAATCAATTATGATGGGAGTTTTATAGTTACTAGTCAGAGAGAACTTCAAGATAGAGAAGGAAATCTAATTTCTAAATACTTAACGACTGTTACAGGAAATTTTAAAGATTTATCCTCTAATTCTTATTATGTTAGAGAAACAGATAATTATACTTTTTCTTCTAAAAAATCTTGGTATTTATTCTTATCCTGTTATCAAGATAATTGCCTCACTCAAACCAGTTATCGTAAATTCACAACAATTGAAGAAAATCAAATTGATGAAGTCTTTCAAAATAAAGAAGTTATGATGTGTTATATTACTGATGTTATGGATAATAGTTTGATTGAGAGAAGTAAAAATGCTTTTACACATTTAATAAAATTATTCAATGGAAAAGAAGAAAAATTTTAGTTGTCATAGAATATGAAATATGTCACATAACAGCTCTATTTTATGATTTCTTACACAACAATTCTCTTCCATCAGCTATATCAATTCAGATTTGAAAAATGATGAATTTATAGAAAAATCAATCTAATTAAAACCTAATTTTAATGTTTTTGTGTCAACTCACGTTCTCCGAAGACTCCTGACTCAATATTAAAAATCACATCCAAATGAAAATAATTTATACTATTTTACTTTTGACAACATTGATATTTTTAGATGTACAATTTTGTTTTTCACAAAGTTATACTACAACTTCAAAAAATTGTGGTAAGTGTGGTAGAAGTGTTTCAGCTAATTCAAAAATAGGTGCTAAGTGCCCATATTGTGGTGTTGTTTGGGGAAGCGAAAACACGCACACTTCAACTTCGAGTCAAAAGTATCTAAATCAAATTCCAACCAAATCAAATTCAAAAAAACAACCCGTTAGAAATGAAGAAGATGTGGATAATAGTACAGCTTCAAAATCACAAACTGAGAATTGGATTTTGGTGAAATTAAGAACAAATACACCGAAAAGATATTACGACAATTATACTTCCAAAAATAATATGATTCCGTTGGAGGAGCGTCGTCCTACTGGGTGGTATAATATGAATTATTATTACACATTTGACAACAATAATTTAATAGTTGAATATGAAAAAGAAGAAGAGAATGGTGGTAAAATGACTAAGTACAAAATAAAAATCCCGATATATGATATTGATATGGTTTTTGAATCCAAAGGAGACTTTTTTATATCAACAAAGAAAAGTACTATAACTTATTATAATTTGACAGATAATAGAAAATTTGTAAGTGGTTCATTTTTTACCAACTTAAATACATATTCTGAGACTGATTTATGTAAGCGTTTAAGCAAAGCATTTATACATTTGAAAAAATTTTATAGAAAACCTCCGGCGACAGAGCCGTTTTAGAAATATCGCTGTAATCCAGGTAGTATCTCATTAACTGTGTAAGTTGAAAAGTTATTCTGAAATATTTTTGAGCCTTCAAAGCTTAAAAATATTTTTAGGACATAACTTTTTCCTATTTTTAATTTTCTAGTATAGATTAAATAAATTAGTTACAAAAATAATTAAAATGAATCCAAAAACTATGTAACTGACAACTTTAAAAAACGCATAATCAGCATCCATTTCTTTGTCCGTAACATTTTTTCTGCCATAAATAAAAAAACATTGGGATTAGGTATGATATGAAATATGCAATTACCAAATATATTATATAAGCTATAAACTCTCCGTTCATTTTTTTTAAGTTTTTAAGTAGTTTTTGCTCTGTTAATAATTAATACTCGTAGCTTAAAAAGGTACCCCCTAAAAAATAAAAAAATACTCCAACAACACAAACTCAGCCCAATAATAAGGTGAATACTTTCCTTTCATTTTGGCCAGTGCCGACTGAAAAGCTTCATGAATCGTATAATAGTTGTTGTGTCCATTGTCTTATTTATAATTATCTAAATTTAGATATATGTTAATATTGTCTCTCAAACCCTTCCATTGTTTAAAAGTAAATCTCGGAAAGTATTTTATGTCTAAATCTAATTTATTCCAAAGATGACCACCAAATGCTTTACTCTTAATTGAACCATTATGTTGTACTACATAGTTAAAATAAGTATTTTCATTATATTTCTCTCCCATAATATAAGATGCAACAATATTAGTTTCTTCTTTTGTTTCACATATGACTAGATATGTTTTAGGTAATAATACTGACATAGTTTTTTGTTTTAATGAGGATAAGTTGATACCATTTAATTTTAGTTCTAGTAAAGAACGCTTTTCTCTAATTTCGTTTTCTTCTTTAATTTTAATATCTCTTAATTGTCGTTCTTCAACCAATTTTCTAGCTTTTTTTTCATTAAGTGTTTCTAAGCCAACTGATTTGCGCCATGTATCATGATTTCTTTGCCATTCCTCAAGTTCTCTTTGATGTTTCTCTATTTCCTCTTGTTTTATTTTCTTTTCTATCTCTACTTTTTTGACCCATTCAGCTCTTTCTTTTAAATACTTATCTTGTTCTTGCTTTCTTCTTCGTTTACCAAAACCAAAGTGAATACCTAGTTTTAACAAAAGAGGCAGTAAAACAAAAATTAAGATTGGAGGTGCAATCAGGAAGTAAATAAAGTATGGAAAGCCTGTGGCGACAGAAAGGTAAAGTGAAAAAGCCAGTAACCCGATATAAATGACCGCAATGATATTCTCATTTTTCATAAAATATATTCTAACAAAGATTAAATAAATTAGCCAATAAAATAATTAAAATGAATCCAAAAACTATGTAACGGGCAACTTTAAAAAACGTATAATCAGCATCCATTTCTTTGTCCGTAACATTTTTTCTGCCATAAATAAAAAACATTGGGATTAGGTATGATATGAAATATGCAATTATCAAATATATTATATAAGCGATAAACTCTCTGTTCATTTTTTGTAAGTTTTTAAATAGTTATTATTCTGTTAAATCATTAATACTTGTAGCTTCAAAAGGTAACCCATGAAAAAATAAAAATTTACTCTAACAGTACAAACCCAGCCCAATAATAAGGCGAATATTTGGCTTTCATTTTGGACTGAGCCGACTGAAAAGCCTCGTGAATCGTTTTTCCGGCAAAGCATTCGCTGTAAAAAATATCCCAAAGTTCAGCCGTTTGAACATCCGGGACTTTCCATAAACTCATAATGATATTTTTCACACCTGCCATTTTAAAAGCACGCTGTAAACCGTAAACACCCTCACTTCCGTTTATGGCTCCTAAACCGGTTTCACAGGCACTCATTACAACGAGTTGACAAGCACTCAAATCTAAATTAGAAATTTCTTTGGCGGTTAATATTCCATCTTCAGTGGTAGGATTTACAATAGTTTTACCCCAAAAAGTATTGGCACCTGCAAACAATAAGCCGGAACGCATCATTGGGTCGTCAGAAGTTTTATAAATGGTAGATTTACCTTGTTCAGGGGAATTCACTTTCGGCAGTTCTTGTTTAGAGTCGGCAAAGAAAAAACCATGAGTGGCCAAATGCAATACATAAGGTGTAGTTCTTCCTTCCAGTTGCTTGATGCTTTCTTCTGTTGCCTCACGTTGCTCTATTATAGTCGATTTAAAACTGTTTTGTTTTGCCTTACTGTCAATGTCATTTATTTCTTTAATCGTACCCTTTAGAAACTCATAATGATCGTCAACTCCGCTTCTGGTCTTTTCTTGGGTAAAATCAATTGGACTGATCAATTCATTTGAATCAATCGACGTTTTATCTTTAGCACCGGTTTTATTATAATCGATACCGCCATACAATAGCAGTTCCGGATTGATTTTCTTATCAATTCGACTGTCTTTATAACTCATCAATTCAGCAGTAGAACCTAAAATATGGACTTTGTATTTTTCTCCAAAAGTCAGATTATCCAATGGCAAAGCACTGAAATCAATTTGATTCCCTAATCCAGCTGGCGATAAATAAATCGTTTGAACCCTTTTCAATTCATTTTCAAGTGGTTTCAAAAACAAATCGCTAATGGCTTTATTGGTGTATTGTTTGTCTATCCTTTCACTGTCTTTCTCATCCTTATTTTTTTTCAATAAAAATTCCAACTGCTTTTGCTCAAACAACGGAATGTATTTGGGTGCTTTAAAGTTTTTGCCCACTACAAAGGCAGCATAAACAATGCTGTCCGTCCACTTTTTGTTGTAATAGTTAAAGGCTACTAAATCAATCGCAATCTCATTGGGTTGCAATTTTCCCTTAACCTCTTTCCAATTAACCGACATAGCACTTTTGGCATCCGAGAAAGCGACCGATTGTCTCACTAATTCCTTCTCCAAAGTTTCCGTTTCACTGTTGAGCTGTTCATAATTTGAAGGTCTTTTATCATCCGGCAATTCACTCATTTTGGTGAGTTGTCTTTTATTACTGATAAACTGTTCGTATTTACCTTGTAATACCGCATCGCCATTTTTTTGAATACTTCTGGTAATGCGTTGCTGATTGCGAAGCGATAGATTTTTTACCAGCAATTCATTTTCATAACAGCCGGTGTTTATTTCAAGATTTCCTCCTGGATTATCATTTAAATTAGAATAAATAATTTCAATTGAACTTAAAAATTCATTCTTTATACAATTCATCTCATAATTACTCATGAACTCCAAACCTTGACTAATTTGAGGATTTAAAATATTTAAACTTTTGATAAATTTTTCATTAGCTTTTTTAATACTATCATTCGATTTATAGATTATAGCAAAATTTACTAATGTTGTTAAATAATATGGATCGGTTTCAGAATATAGCTTTAAATTTATTTTATCTATATATTTCTCATATAATTCAAGAGCTTTATCAAAATAGTCGTGATTAAAATATAACACCGATAAATTATTTACAGTTGAGCTAAAATCTTCATGGTAAATACCCAAAATACTTTCCCTAAGTATTAATGCCTTTTTAAAATAAAACGCAGACTTCTCAAAATCGCCCAATTTATTATAAACAATCCCCAGATTATTTATATATGATGCAGCAAGTTCGTTTTGTAAACCAAACTTTTTAAAATGAATATTACTGCCAGTTAGTAATAGTTCTTTTGCCTTTTCATAATTACCAAGGTCAAGAGCAATAAAAGCTAGATTATTTAATGACTTACAAATTTCAGGATCATCTTTGTCGAATTTATTCAATCTAATTTCTGAAGCTTCATAGACAGCTTTAGAATATTTTTCAAAATTGTTCTGTTTTCTGTAAAATATAGCAACTTCATCTAGTAAAAGTAATTTCAAATTTACTTCAGTGATATCTTCACTCTCTATTTTTGAAAGTACCTTTTCAGCTTTGAAAAACTCTCCTGTATTTGTATAAATGGAAAACAATTCAAGCATTGATTTTAAATAAAACTCATTCGATTTATCAACTTTTAAAAGTATTTTTAAATAATTTAATTCTGCTTTTTCGTAGAGACTAATTTTTTCGTAGAATTTTGCTTGAAGAAAAAGAGTTTTAGTATTATCTGCACCTATTTTATCATTTATTGTAATAGTTACTTTAAATAAACTATCTGCTTTCGATAAACTGTTTTCTTTTTCTTTTAATAATGCAAAATTTAACAATGTATTCGAATAGCTCTCATTATTTATTCCAATGCTTTTTTCTTTTAAATTAAGTATTTTTAGAAATACTTTTTCTGAATTTTCAAAATCATTACTCTCTGCATATTTTAACGCCAACTCATCTAAAGAAAGAATGTTCATTTGCTCAATATTTTCTTGAGCAAATAAAGGTTGACACAATAAGAATAATAAATTGAGATATGTTATTTTAAAGAGACTCATTATAATAACATTAGATTTTTTATAGAAAATAAATTTTCATCAAGTTCTTCAGAGTTCTTAATAAACTTAAACTCTCTGTCAAATAAATTATTATGACAATTACCAAAAGGGGTGATAAATGTATTGTCATTTTCTAGAATTATAAAAAAATTACAAACCGGAATAATTAATTTATCAAATTTATTAGTCTCTAATAATGTTGGAAACATCTTAGAATTATTCGTTATATAAACAATTAGGCTGGTATTTAATTCAGAAAATTGACTATTATTTCCATTCATTAAATTATTAATCATACTCGAAATCAAATTAATTGTTTTTAATTCAATATTCAATTTTAAGCCATTCGTTGTTACATAAGAATAAACCCTTAAAATAATAGAATAAAAATAAATATTTAAATCATCAATGCTGATTTTTTTAGATAGGGGTATCATTACTTCAAAATTATCTATTATTGTAGATTTGAAATTATTTTTAAATTGAGGTTTTCGTATTTTACAAATAATTTCATTGTAAATTTCCCCTTCTATTTTTCCTAATTTTTTTTCACAACAGTTACATAAAATATAATCTACAACATAATGATGTTCTTCAGATATGTTTATATTTCTTTCATCTAATCTATTACTTTCAAAACTTTTAGGGTTAGCTTTTCCTAGAAACAAATTTATTTTCTTGTTTTTAATATCTATTTTATATGACTCTTCGTATTCTCTTTTTCCAATACAATCTTTTATTAAATTAGCAGGAACAATATGTGAACCTGTCGCATTAGCTGAGCTACCACAAATTATACATTTTTTATCGGCTATATTTTCCATAAATAATAGTTTACTCAAAACCTTGATAAAACGTTATTGCAACCATAAATAAAAATTATTTCTTTAACTCCTTCGATGTCGCCTTCATCCATATCTCAATAATAAGATAGCAATTAATAGTTTGATTAATTTTATAATCTACTCTTTAAACCAAATCAAAATTAATTTTAAAAGTTACCTATTGTAATACTTATGCGTGATTCCATTATGAGTAACTTTTCTGGAGATCCATTTGCTCTCTTTACTAACTTCAAAAATTGTTTCCGAATAGTTTGAAGCTAAACAAGTAATAATATAATAATCACCTTTCGAATAATTATTTTGAAGTTTACTTGTTTTTTTAATGGTATATGTTGATTCAACTGGTCCATCTGAATAATATGTCTTCAATAAAATTTTATTTGCATAAAAATCAATTGTTATTTCTGTTTTATCATACAATGTTTTATTGACTGAACTTGAGAAACTATCTGCCGGTGCGAAGTAATTTACAGTATTATAAACAAATAGGTAAGGTTGATTTTGTGCATACATATATGGGCAAAAAAATAAGAAACTCAGGATAACTAACGCAGTAATTTTTTTAATTTTCATTGTACATTTTTTTATTATTTCAATTTTCTATCTGTTCCCACATCTCCTCTGCTTTCTTTTCATTACCGACATGATAATAAGCAATCGCCAATATCCTTTGGACAACTATAGTTTTTTGTTTCTCGATCGACAATTCCTTAATCTTCCCTATGGCTCCTTCGGGGTTATCCAACAAATCAAAAACACAAGCCAGGTTTATAAATGCAATTGCATAATTTGGGTCAAGACTAATGGCTTTTTCAAAATCCTTTTGGGCACTTTTTAATAAAGTAGTCATTTGTTCTTGTTGTTTATCGTCAGTACCTCGTGTACCGTTTTGGTTCAGTCGGCTGGTATTGTCTGTCTCCAAAGGATACAAAAATCGCTTTGGAAAATGATATTCTTCACTGGTCAAAACTTTCAGTTCCAATGCTTGCAAGGTTTTAACAACCCCTATATTGTTATAATTTTCCCTTGAAGGAAAATAGTTATTCACTTCTTCAAAGGCAGCAATTGCTTCATCGTACTTTTTATCTTCTTTGGCTTTTATGCCTTTTTGGAACAATTCAAATAAATGGGTCGCTTTCATTTGAGCATTTTTGGCAATCTCCTTTCGTTCAGTTCTTGACGGATACCCATCATTGTCATCTTTTAGTTGATAGTGTTTGTAAACTCCATCCAATAATTTAGGATATATCTCAAAAGGGGTATAACCCGCAATCGCCGAATAAAAAAGCCCTTTATAATCGGCTTGGGTTTCCAAACTCATCCGTTCGGTTTTTGAAACCAGTTTCAATTTACCGGCATATGTTTTATTGGATTTACTAACTGCAAATGCAAAGTCGGAACAAAAAGTATGGTCATTGTAATAATGTGCTAATTCGTGGCTAATTACGATAGATAGAGCGTTTAGGCTATCCTTGCCAAAAGTGCGACAAAGTGAATAAAAATGAGCATCGACTTTTATCAATGGTTTTGGAGAAGCTTCGTAGAATGCGGGACTCTTTTGTTGCAATTTATCTTTCAATACTACCAGTTGTGGAGCCGATTTTGCGCTTCCATAAGCTGTAACCAACTGGTTGAAAACTTTATTAATTTGAATATCTGCATTTTTTTGTGCATCAGCAGGAGAAATACTTCCCAAAACAAACGCAAATAGAAATACATGGATTTTCTTTTGCCTTAATAAACAAGATATTAGACTATTCATTATCAAAACTTATTTTTTCCAATGACTCAATTATTGTGTCATCGGTTACCCTTTTCAAGGGTAAAGGATTTGAGCTTATTTTCAATTCATAATAAACTGCTTCTTTTTTAAGGTAATAGTGTTGTTCTTCTGTAGACAAAATCTTGCAGTCTTTTGTACTTCTTTCAAATAACGTCAATGCTTTTCCGTCAAACAAGTAGTTTTCGCTTTCCGCTTTTAATTGCACAAGTTCAATTTTATATTGATTCAAAATTTTAGAGTCAATAGTCAATTTTTCCTTGTTCGTTTTAAGGATTTTTTCCAATGAAAGTATACGTTGGGTAGCATCTTTAAAATGAATAGTTACTTTTGGTTTCTTATCATTGGCAGTATAACCCAAAGATGAAGGCTCTAAAACCGATACAGATTTCGAAGTAGTTACTATCTCTACCACTGCAAAGGCTTCGTTTCTCGCAGGAGTAATTTTAGTTTTTTGGTTACCTTCTTTGGATTCTTTATTAATCGGAGTTGTTACCACACTATTCTGGTTTGGAACAATATCGTTATCTGTACTTTTAAAATAAAATATACCAGCTGTAATAATTACACAAGCAGCGGCAGCATACTTCATCCAGGACAAAGAAATAACTTTGATTTTTTTCTGATGTTTTTCGTTTTCCATTACAATAACAGGAACATCATCTTCACTTAATTCTGCATCCCATTGCTTAAATTTTTCTCTCAAATCTTCACGACCTTTTTTTTTAGTTGCCAATGATATATCAGTTTCAGAAAGTTCAAAAGTTAATCGATCATAAGCTTTAGGGAAATTATCTTTAATCCGTTTGCGTTCGACGCTTTTGATAGCTTTTTGCATGGTTTGCAAAAATTGCACTTCTTTAAAAAAAGCTTCATTATTTGTTTTTAGCAGATAATCGGTGGCATCGGAAGTTGAGCCCAAGACATAACTTTCGGCCAGCTCTTTTATGTATTGAGAGTATATATTGGGTAGTTTGTCAATTATTTTTTCGGGATTGTCTAATTCTAAACTATAAATATGGGTATAGATTGGTTTAGCATCTTCTTCAAAATGCAATAAACAAGTAGTCAATTTTTCCCAGAAAACCGAATCAACTTGCTGTTCGGTAAACTTGGAGTCTTTCTCCAATTGGGGAAAAACTATGTTTTTTACTATGTCGATAGCTGTTTTCATTGCGGATTATTCATTTCGTTAAAAGCTATTTTTTCCAATCTTTTTTGGCATTTTGCCTTTTGATTTCTTGTATTTACTTCGTTGGTGTAACCAAAAACCTGTGTTAATTCGTTCATGGATTTTTTATGATACCAAAACAAAGTCAGCAATTCATAGCAATGACCTCCTGCATCTTTCATGATTATTAAGGCACGCTCAATGGCTGTAAACTGGGACTCTTTTGGGTCTTCAATTTCTTCTAAGCAGTCCGTTATAATAGTTTTATAACTCATGGGGTTTTCATCATCATCATCTTTGCCAAAATGCTCATCGTAATCAGAATATCCCTTTTCTTTGCCTAATTTATTCAACAATTGAAAACGACAAACCGAATTCAAATACGTTTGTAACGATGCTGTCAATTCAAAATCACCTTTGATTATTTTTTCATATAAAACCAACATCGAATCGTGAAAGACATCATCTAATTCATAATCGCTTTTCGAACCGTTGGTCATTTTCCGCATAAACTGTATGCAATACGATTTGCATCTTTTGTAAACTTCTCCGAGATAATCCTGATTTTGTTGAATCAGCTTTACAAGCTCTGTGTCAGTCAAATGTCCAAACTTTGTTGAGGTAATCTTTGGCATCTATATATATTTTGTAGTTCGTGTTAAAAACGTTACAAAATAAGGATTAATTTTTAGATTTTTCTCTATCAAGGAAAAAACAATCTCCCAAAAACATTTTAGGAGATTGATATTGTTTGCAAACTTACTGTTTGATAAAAATAGAACCTGTAACAGCAGTCCATTCAATGCTATTGTTGGATAATTTCCTAAAGGAATAAATTTGAGATAGTCCGGAATATGTTATTTCAGCTGTGTAATTATTGTCTGTAATTGTTTCTGTTACCTTAACTGTTGCACCGGCTTTTTTCATTTGATTTACTAACTCTTGCTGACACTGTTTAAGTGTTGATGTCTGCATACAAAAATCATTTGTTGAGAAAGTGAATATTACACCGGAGATTCCCGGAAGACTGCTTTGTTGTTCCCATACACCTTGTATCCAGGCTGGCGGATGAAAATCGGAGTTGGTAGAATTGGAATTGTCATCGGAATTGGAGCAGGATAACATCAAGAATAAGCTGAATAATAAAAGTAAATTTTTCATAATATGTGATTTTAAATTTTAATAAAAAGATCAATCCCTTGATTTTATCTATCAGGAGATTGATGCTATTTGATAAGTCAATGATTTTATTAATTGTTTACGTAAGTTTTGTTTCCGTTACTGTTGATATAATATTGTCCACCACGGGAACCAGTATAAACGGTATTGCTGGAACTGTAACTAGGTGAGGAATAAGTTGTAGGAGTCGAATACGTTGAAGAAGAATAGGTTGAAGGAGTGGAATAACTTGAGGAAGAATAACTAGTCGGTGTACTATAAGTAGAACTTGTTCGTGTTGAAGAATATCCGTCTCTAGGAACGGTTCCTGCTTTGCCGGTATATGGATTCACATTTCCAACCGTACTATAATTGTCGTTTCGGGTATAATTGGGTGCTGTTCTTTGATGAGGTTGTACATATGTTCCGTTACTTCTGTAATAACCTCTAACGGAAACTTGGGCAAAAGATAAAGCTGTAGTAAATAAAAACGCGATAAGGAAAAGTAAATTTTTCATAATAAGTAAATTTAAGATTGTTAATGATTATTTGTTTATACTTATTAATACGGGAATAGTAAAAAGGTAACCCACTTAAAATTTATTTTTTTATCTTTTAAAAAAACCAACCCATTTCTGGGTTGGCAAAAAAACAAATAAATTCAAAAACAGGTTTCAAGAATATTTTTTGTTAATTACTTATTGCAATTCCACTCTAAAATGGCCAAATCACCTTTCATACGGCCTTTGTAAATTAATTCATCAAGATTCTCTGGTAGGATTGTAATTTCAAAATACGTCCCTTGAGGTTTGTAAACAACCAGGATTTTTACCATAGCCGTACCTTCTTTTTGATCATAAGTATTATAATACCCCCAATAAAAAGTATATACATCGCTTTTATTTTTTTCCTCCTTATCAGGATTGTTACTTTTGGTGATGGAGTAAATGCGACCATAACTCTGTGAATTGGATTTTTCCCAAAAATTGGAAAACAGGATTGAATCTGTTGTAGTTGTTTGATACAATATTAAAGAGGCATTTTCTTTAAGTAGTTGTTCGGTAAAGTCATCTCCATTTTTTTGCGCATTCCTTATTTCGAAAATGGCAAATGGTTTCTGTTTTACTTTCGGTTCTTGAGTTTGTGCACTAGCCATAGTGTAGCAAACGCAGATTAGAATTAGATATAGGAATTTAATTTTTTTCAAAATAATATTTAATTAGGTTTTTTTTACGCTTTCAATTAATTGGGAATTCATTTCGGATTTGGAACCATCCAGAATGAATTTCGATGAGATAACACCTGACTGTTTCAACCATTTTTTCCAGAAGTAAGTTATTTTTTCAGTTTGCAGAATATCGCTCGCTTTTTTCCCGGATATCCCGGCGACAATCCAATTGGTGTCTTTGTTAAGCTTTATAGGAAGCAAACCGATTTGTTTTGATTCAGCTTCTTTTTCCCAGTCAATGCTAGTCAGTCCAGTCAAAAATTGGGTACTTGTGTATTGGTTTTTATTATGAATAACATGAATTTGACTTTCAAAATCAAAATAACCGTCCGTAAGAACCAAAACAGTATTGTCATAACCCGACTTACTCAATCCCATTCCGTTGTCGTGCAAAAAAGCCCATATATCTACTCCAAAATAATCTTTTGAAATTCTTCCAAACAAGGCTTCTTTTTTAAGCGCATGAAGTACTTTGGGCAAAGATTGCGACAAGGCTGAAAGCGATTTATTTTTGTCCTTCACATCGGTTTCATCCAGGTACAATTGTAGTAAATCTTCATAGTGATCTACATTCAAGGGGCTGTTTTTTTGTGGAATTATTTTAACGGAAAATCGATTTTTCGATGTTAAAACCAAATTACGTCTTGAATTTTCTTCAAATGCTTTAAAATATTTTTCAACCAAATAGAAGTCTTTGTCCATTTGTTCTGGCAAAAGAATACGGTCACTTAAATCCAATACAACGGTATAGTTGGATGGTTTTTTCTCAATCTTGGTTTCTTCTTTTCCACAAGAAGTAGACAAAAATGAAACAGTAAATAAAAGACATAGGGTGTATAGCAAGTTTTTCATGGTGTTTTTTTTATAAATGAAGTTAGTTTAGAATAGCGGTTTGGTCAAATTGTGAGTGCATAAAATCATTAAAAGTCTCATCACACTTTACCTTCTCTAAACTCAAATCACTGGTCCCGTTCAGAAATTGTCTCCATCCCATATAAAAACTGGTCAGATTTTGTGACAACGCATCTGGATTAAGCATACGGTTTTCTAATTCATTTTTCAACTGTTCCAGTTGAGAAACTAGGGCTTTTATTTGTGTTTCCAATTCAATAATCTTGGTTTCTAATGTTTGTAGTTCACTTCTAAGGGTTTTTATTTCTTCTTTCAATCCTTTAATTATTAAAGCTGCTTTTACATCTCCTGTTTTTTTATTCTTTTCTTTAAGCATCATTTCAAACATATAACCCCAAACCAAATAGGCACAGAATCCAAAAAGCAGCACCATATAAAAATTGATACTGGAATAGAAATGCCATTCCGAATCGGCAACACCGGCCATTACCTTCAAATCATGTATGCCTAAATCTATTTTATATGCCATCAGCGAGTCGGCGATAAAAGCCCCTAAAATGGCGAGCCCTACGTTTAATTTCTTATGCAGTCCCTCTATGTTGTGAGGGATCAAACCAATAGCAAAAAAAAGAAATGCACCTAAATAAACGATGATTAATGAAGAGGACCAAGTAAAAATTCCATTCACGTCAAAAATACTGTCCAAATACAATGCAATATCATCACCAGCTGTTTTGAGTATTGTTCCTGCATTTCTAAAAAATGAAGAGTAAATCGCAGAAGCATAAAAGAAAAGAAGATAAAAGGATAACAACACGGTTAAGCCGGCATACATGAAATACTTTTCGGCTTGGTAGCCTGTTTGTACATTGTTTTCTGCCAAATCAATTCTGGTTTGTTGAATTTCATCATTCAACTCCTTAATTTTTTTATCGATTGCAGGAATGGAAACCTCTATAGCCGTTTTTTTCTCACCAACTATCTTTTCTTTTTCTTCCTCTTTTTCAACTATCTTATTTTTAACTTGTTGTTTCAAAAGATGTTGTTCATTTTCATTATACGTCTCGTCTACTAAATGACCGTCTTTGACCCATTTCAAATAGGTTTTCAAGGAAAGATAATCGCCTCTGTTCAGACCCGCTTTTTCAAAAGCATATTCTCTAAAGCTCTTTACACGTTCTACTTTTTTTGTTGCAACTTCATCTATTTGTGTTTGAAGATTGTCATTTGCAGTTGCAACTGCTTGTTCTGTTTTGTTATTTGTAATTTCCATCTTGTTTGTTTTTCTTATTAATAGGGAAAGGACAAGAAGGTAACCTTTAAGGAAAAATATTTTCTTGCCTTACGGAGATGACTTTTAATGTTAGAGCAATATGTTTAGTCTTAATTTTATACTTTAGCGGAACAAAAAAGAGCAATAAAAAAATGGAGGAGCAATTTTTAAGACAACTCATTTCACAAGGAGAGGGAAAGCATATTGAATTTAAAAGTGCCAAGCGGTCAGTACCTTCTGATTTGTATGAAACAGTCGTGAGTTTTTCCAATACCGAGGGCGGTACTCTATTATTGGGAATTGAAGATGACGGCACAATTTCAGGAATTGAAGAAACATTTAAAAACAAAATTCTAAAAGATTTGGTTTCTTCAATTAATTCCACAGACTGTATTAATCCACCACTATATCTACAACCAGTTCCTGTTCAATTAAATGGTGTTTGGATAATAGCCATGCAAGTTCCTGTAAGTTCTCAAGTCCACGACCACAAAAACGCAATTTACATCCGCGAGTATGAAAGTGATTTAGATATTACAAAGCAAAACCAACGAGTAAGCGATTTACATCTTAATAAACGAAATTATTTTACAGAAAGTCAAGTCATTCCTAATCTAACAATGGAAGACCTTGATGAAAAACTATTTGACAAAGCACGGAATCTGATTAAATCTAATCAAAGTGACCATCCATGGCTTTTTGAAAAAAATCAAAAAATGCTGGAAGAAGCTTCGCTCTGGAGAAAAGACTTTTTTACCCAAAAAGAAGGATTAACATTGGCCGCTGCATTAATTTTCGGAAAAGACACAACTATACAAAGCTTGTTGCCTGCTTATAAAGTGGAAGGAATGCTACGTAAGGTGAACAAAGATCGTTGGGATGATAGGATAACCCCACCGTTACGAACAAATTTACTTGATACCTATGTTGAATTAAAAAGGTTTGTAAACAAGCATTTACCCGAAAAATTTTATATGGAAGGTGATCAAAGAATAGATTTAAGAGATAAAGTATTTAGAGAAGTTATAGGCAATGTAATAGTACATCGGGAGTATAGCAGTGCTTTAGCTACGGAACTAATTATTGACCAAAATCAACTAACAATTACCAATCCTAATAATCCTCATTTCAGTGGACCAATTGATTTAAACAGTTTTAATCCTTACCCTAAAAACCCGAACATTCGTAAATTTTTCACTGCTTTGGGTTGGACTGATGAAATTGGTTCTGGAATCAGAAACACAAAAAAATACCTTCCTTTGTACATCGATGGCGCGCAACCAGTATTTATTGAAGGTCAAATTTTCAAAACAATTATTCCTTTACATTTAGCTACATTAAAACCTTATGCTAACGAATGGCTAAATTGGCTCGAATTAAATGTCGAATATACTTCTCATTTGGAAATTTCATTAAGCAAAATTAACATCAATCCAGAACTTTTTGAATCTTCTTGGGAAACTTGTCTTTTGCATTTGGTACCTAGTTGGACGCAAAAAGGTACCAAGCTTCCAAACCTTGACTGGCCTAAAAACCAACCTATTGATGAAGATTCAATAAAAAAGGTACCAAGTTGGTTTCAAAAAAGTACTGAGCTTCTCCATAAAAAAATAAGATACTTTATTGCGATTTTGTCTCTAACTGGTGAGCCGATGCCATTAGAAGATATAATGGCAGCGGTTGGTTATGCAAACAAGAAAACATTCCGTGACAACTATGTAAAGCCGCTGGAACAATTACAATGGATTGAGAAAACAAATCCACAAAACCCAACAGCTCCTGATCAGAAATATAGATTAACTTTAATTGGAAAAATGTTCTTGGGTAATCAGGAGTAAAATCAATTTTCAAAACAACTTTCACGGTAAAAATAACAGCAGGCAATCAAGCGGTCTCCCTCCGGTCGCTTCCTTTGTTCCGCTCGGCTGTTCCAGTCGGTCGTCGGCAGAAAAAGCCTCCTCCCTCCGTTCCACAGGCACTTCACAGCACAAAAAAAAAGAGCAGCTTAGAAAAAAAGCAGCTCTTTTTTTTTGTGCTGTTTCGTTCCTCGTCTTCACACGGTCGCTTCCTGCGTTCGTCGGGGCTACTACATCCACAATACCGCTTCATTCCGTTTCGCTCCGTAAACTACGCTTCACTGCATTCCAGCAGTATTGTGTCTGTCGCCCCTTATTTTTTCGGCGGTTGCTCCTTCGCACAGCCATCGGGGTTGGTTCCGTTAGCACTTCACCATAAATCAAGGAACGCCCCGAAAAGGGGCTGATTTTTATATTTCCCCCGCCGTTTCACGCTCCTAGCCCTTCTCTCCACTTCGTCCCGCAGAAAAAGCGCGACTACGCTTCGTTCTCGGTCTAGGGCGGCTGTTCGATTGCCGCAACCCCGCCACTGCGCTCCTCGAAAAATAATAATCTCCACTAACGTTACGCTTATTATTTTCTGCGGTACTTGGGGGTGTTTGATTGCCGTTTTCATAAGAACTCCCCCAAAAAGTGTTAACCCAGAACACCTGTCTTCGAAAAAAAATAAAAAAAAGAAAGTAAAGGTAAGTTCCGGTTTCAAAAAGTAAAGTTCAAGCCCTACGGGTTTTTGATAAAATCTCCACCCTCACATTTCCATAACAACTCCCGTTTATACGACGACGCTTCCGATTCTTAAGAACTATTGGGGTAGTATTTTTTCAAAAAAACTTGACTTCTTTTGAAACCTCCAATACTACGACGACTTTCTTTTTTTTCTTTTTTTCTTTTCAAATTATATAATGCGGAGCGAAGCGAAAGCATAATTTTAAATCCATAATTATGACTTTTCACAACGTACTGACGCACCAGCCGCAAAGAGCAATTACACAACCACACTTTTTTATTTTAAGCAAAGGAAAAAACGCAGGCAAACCACTAAAAGAAAGCTGCCCCAATTGCTTTTTAATCACTGTAAAAACCGAAGAAGAAACCGAAAACTTGTATTGGATTGCGTATTTTCTTTGGAAATCCAATTTTTGGCAGCAATTTCAAATAGGCTCAGTAATTCCATTTATCCGGATAACCACTTTTAAAAGCTATTTTCGTGATGAGGTCCTCAAAGCTTACAAACAACATCAAAAACATATAGAGTTTGTCAAACGAATTCAAGAATTGGAAGCCCTTCAAAATCATTATTCAAAAACAGTAGAACAGATTGAAAAACTAAAATGGGCTTTGCTCCAAAATCAGCTGAGGTAATCAATTCAAAAGCTAGGTCTCACGACTTGGCTTTATATTTTAATTCCAGAATATTACCAATCAAATCAGGATTATTTATCTTAAAATTTTATTGACGATATTAAAAGTAACGAATTAGTAAGAATTATAGTTAAAACAAATGAATTTCATCTTAATTTTTATAAATTAGCAAAATGCATTGGTATCAGGTCAATCTATCTCATTTTGAGTAGGTTTATATGATGATATCGCACATATAAACAAGATGGCAGTTATAGTAGAAGACGAAACTGTAACAAAAGAACAGACATAATATGGCAGAATTGACATTCATTGAAAAAGGAAATATTGAAAAATTCTTAGGAATGAAAAGCGGTTACGTATTGGATTTTTCAGATAGGACTTTTCAAGAATTTATCGGCGAAACGTTAAGTTTAGACATTGATGATAAAAAATACCACTACTCTTCAAATTCAAAAGCAAATAGGTTAAGACAATTTATTAAAGTTGAATCAAATTATACATTTGGAAAATTACTTTCCGCTTTTTGTGACTATTGGATTTCTAAAGTTCATTTAGGAGAGTTTGACCCTCGTGATGATGAAAACGTGTATAAAGAATGTTTAAAAATTGCGGAAAAACTTAAACAAGAAAATATTGTTGAACATATTGACGCTATCCAACCTAATACTGACGACAAAGATTTCAAACTTCTCGCTAAATCAATAAAAGAAAGTATCGAAAAAAACGAACCAGAAGTTGCTCTTGATAGACTTCATACTTTCTCCGTAAAATATATTAGAGAATTATGTGAACGGCATCAACTAAAGTTTGAAAAATCCGAATCATTAAATGCGGTCTTTGGAAAATATGTAAAATTTCTTGTTGATAACAATCTTTTAGAATCTGTAATGGCTGAAAAAATTCTGAAATATTCAATCAATGTCATCGAAGCTTTTAATGATATTCGAAACAATAAAAGTTTTGCACACGACAATCCAGTTCTGAATTATCACGAAAGTGTTTTAATTTTTAACAACGTTTCAAACACAATTAAATTTATAGAATCTATAGAATCCCGAATAAAAAAAGCGAAAGAACCAGAAAAAGCAGACTGGGTAGACCTGCCATTTTAACAAATTAAAAAAAACAAACAAAATGAAAGTATTCATAAAAAGACTTTATAACCAAAACGGACAGGAAACAGGAGCATTGATAAGTGTCATTTTTGGTACACCTACAAATATTCAACAAAAGAACATCATTGAAAATAAACTAATTCAATACGCTTTTGACCAATTGTATCCTAGAGAAGCAATCAACATTTACAGAGATATGTATATTGATACGCCGTCAATAACTGTAATTAAAAATATAAACAGCTTAACTGACGAAGAAATAGTAATTTAACATCGAAAAGAACTACGAACCGCGAACACTTGCTAAAATTGATTTGGCCAAGTGGTTTAATAAAAAAATCATTTTGTATTTGGGATGTTTAGGCAAATCCGAAGACAAGGTTTAATTTAACTAAAAATCACTAGTAGCAAGGGAACGTTAGCAAGTCAATCTGCAAACTAAAAAAAAAACAGCATTGAAATATTCCATTTACGAACAAAAATTAAATCTTAGTTTAAAAGCAATAAAACTTCAATGCCTTGACGAAAATCAGATGCCTATTACTGGAGCATATGGAAGTGGTTTTATTTGTTCAGAAAATAAAAGATTTTTTTTATACACTTGTTGGCATTTAATAACTGGCTTTAATATGCATAACATAGAGATCGGTAAATCTCTACCAAATCGAAAATTTTTAAAACTTTCATTTCAAAAAGGATCAGAAATACAACCTGGAATAATTGGTATTGGAGGTCTTCAAGAAATTATAATTTCACTTTACGATAAAAACGGTAATTTTTGTTGGATTCAAGATGATAGAGATATTACCCATTTTGAACTTAATAATATTGGTCTAAAAGTGCCACAATTACATGATTTAATTAAAATAGAATTATGTCCTAAATTAGAAATTGATGAATCTCAATTAATCACAGATAATGACATCAATTTTCATTTGCCAAACATAGGCGATAAAATTTATATCGTAGGTTATCCATATGGCTATAGTGCCTTGGGAGAAGGGGAGCCAACCGCAATTGTCCTAACACGATTTGTAGCGTCTAAACATATACATGGTCGCACAACAGAAGTCTTACTTGACGGTCCTGGTGCTCCTGGAATGTCGGGAGGTCCAGTTTTTATTGAAACAATGAATAATATATCTTTAATAGGAATTTATACGGGGCTGATTTATCCAGATTACCAAATAAATCAAAATGACAAAACAACTGCACTAGGAACATTTAGCTTTTTAAACATGTGGTGGTTTTATCAAAATGAATGGCCTCCCTATAACAGCCTGTGACCTCAATTGCTGGTTTAAGGTAAATTGAATGTATTCTTAACATAACTTTGTTCGTGTGCAGCTGACAGAACAATGTCTATAATTACCTAACTGTCAATTATATAATAAATTTTAAAACAAAAAAAGCCTGATCCAATGAATCAGGCTTTCTTCCTTAGTCCAGAAAACCCCAATATCTATCGGGGCAATCATAACCAAATTATTTCTTTTTAAATTTTGTCAATGCTTTCAAAAGAAGCGAAACCGTAAAACTTACTGTTGCTCCTACAACCGCTAAGATAATTGTTTTTGCTATATCGTCAGAAAGGATATTGGGTACAATACTCAACAAAGTTCCTGATGCCGTTCCAATTCGGAGGGAAATATTAGTCTCCATCTCTTACCTTATTTGGGTTTTCTTCTGCAACCTTTATTCCCCCTTCAGGGGTTAGGGGGCTTACTGTCATTTGGCTTACTGCCGAAATAACGCCACCCGCAACAGCCAAATATCCTGCCACTGTAACAAACACTACTGGCAAAGCCACTGGAGCTGCAATGACACTTCCGCTTATCGCTAATAAAGCCAATCCAATACTTCGCAATACCTTAAAAAACTTTGGAGTGGGCGCTTTTGCCCGTTCTATCAAGTTCATTTTATTCATTTTTAAAATTAAACATTCTTTTAGTACTACATTTCCCTAATAGCCTTCTAAACTAAATGGAGATACTCCCTTTTGAATCACGATCCGTACTTCTTCTTGGTTTTGCAAAGCCGTAAAAACAATCTGGATTAGTTTTTTCAATGCTTTTCGAGACATACTGCCCTTACCAATTCCTGTTATAAAAGTTACTGGGGCAATACAGCCTTTCAATTCCTTTAGCGCATCATTGGCGGGATGAAACAAGATCAAATCCCTATTGGCCACATTTTGTAACTGGATATGCCAACCATATTTTTTGCTAAAGCGTTTTTTCAATTCATATTCCCCTTCGGGGACACAGGAAATCTGCCTTTGGTTTTGTAACCACGGCAACTCGATGGTATAACAAACTATTGTGTCGTTCCATTCTATAATTCCCTGTGTACCTTTTGGGAAATAGGTTCTGTGTAACACCAAAACCATACTACAATCCGCTTACCTGGACCAAAGACAATGGGTTAAACGCTCCGTTTTTCAACGAATACATCTTACCGTTCACTTCTTGGTAAAACTCCACTCCCAAAGCCAAAAACAAAGGTTTGGTACTGTTGGCAGTAACCGCATTCACTTGGTTGATGGCAACCGTTGGAGTTGCATCCCATGGAAGAATTGCTGTTTCTGAATTGGCAACAACAAAAGTTTCTGCCTCAAAATCAATTTCGGCGCCTGCAGAAATGATTTTAAAATGCGTAGTTCCTCCCGGAGCCGCAATCATATTCAATGGAACAAAAGAAGCGATGTCCATCGTGATATCGCCCGAAATACGGTCAATAGTTCCCACAAAAGGAGCAAACAATGTAGTCCCCAATTTCCCTCCGATATTGAATTCAAAACCGGCAAGTAATTCCGCTTCCCCGTCAATCACGTTTCGCAATCCTCTATCATTGGTCAAATCCGCCTGGATGACTTTGACCATAGCTTGGGTCAATCGACTCACCATTCTACCATCTGCAGTATTGACAAGCAATGTTCTCAAAGCCGTTCTCAAAGTTTTCCCTGCCTTTCCGGCTCTACCAAACTCTGAACCGTTTTCACGCGTTCTTTGGAATGCGGGATCACTTGCAATTCGGCTCGCTTCTATACCGCCTTTTTCTCTGGCCAAATGGCCGTCCCTTGTTTTGTAAAAAGTAATATCCCCGATAGTACCTCTCAATTTAATTATGCCTTTCTGTCTTGCCATAATTTCTAAAATTTAAATTAATTTTTCACTTAAAACTCTTTCAATCATCATCTTGTTGCAACATATTTCGATTGATTATGAAACAAATTTTAGCCAATTAAACCACATAAAAAAAGGAAGACGTACGATATGTCATACAGTGGCACAAATGACACTAATAGGCATATTTGTCACACATAAAAGGAAAAATGAAATGATTAGTAGATCAAAAACAAATAAGAATATTTACTATTTTTATTCCCGTAACAGGAAGCGTTCATCAGTTACTCAAAGCCTACTCAAAAGTATAGATAGTGTATGAAAACAGAACAAAAGAGAGTGTGTATCTACCCGAAGGATATCCAACGCATTACCGGCAAGTCATATCGTCAAAGTATAAGAATACTTCAAAAAATCAGAACTGACCTTAAAAAGCATGAAAATGAGTTAGTAAGCATAGAAGAGTTCTGCCTATTTACAAGTTTAAAATATGAACTAGTAGAACCATTAATTATTGGGTAAACCAGTTTATCTAATTCATTTTTTGAACCAGTTAATAAAATAATTTTCTTATATTTGTACTTTAAGATTTGTCTAAAAAAGAACGTCTTTTTTGAGGTTTAAAATCGAGACTCTAGAATATTATTTTGCAAAATCCCTATAAAATATAGGCTGAAAAAGGATTTTCGAATCCCTCTTTCTCCGCCAGTAGAAATACTAAACGAAGCAAACCCTTCTAAATCTTATGATTTAGAAGGGTTTTTTCATTTACGGTAAATCAAATTATTCATTAAATCTCAAAACTCTGGTGTCTTTTGAGGTGTCACTAAAAATATATTTTTTAAGTGACACCTATCTCAAAAGTTACCAGTTCAACATTTGTTCAAATGCCTTTTCACTATTTGGACATCTTGTTTGGAAGTATGACAAAGTTTAAATTTAATAATAACTAAAAAGGTTACCACCCATGAACACATCTGTATCCGTTCTCTTTTATATAAAGAGATCAAAAGTCAATAATGATGGCATCTGCCCTATTTACGTACGTGTCACAGTACAATCTAAACGATTTGAATTTAGTAGCAACAAATTTGTTAATCCTGAGAAATGGTCAAATGAAGGCTCTAAAGTTAAGGGAAACAATGAAGAGACTCGTTCAACAAACAGCCACCTTGAATATTTAAAATCTAAAATTCTAGATGCTGAGAAAAAATTATATAAAAAGGACATCATTATCTCTTCTGAAAATCTAAAGAATGAAATTTTTGATCTTCAAAATAATAAACGGATGCTTATCCCAATCTTCAAGGATCATAACAACAAAATCAAAGAATTGGTTGGTAAAGAATATGCATCAGGAACATTAGAACGCTATACCACTTCTCTAAAGCATACCATCGAATTTCTAGAATGGAAATACAAAGTTTCAGATATAGACATTAACAAAATAGACCATGCCTTAATTACCGAGTATGAATTCTATTTGAGAAGCATTCGGAATTGTGCCAATAACACAGCGGTGAAATACATAAAGAATTTCAACAAAATAATCAAGATTTGCATAGCCAACCATTGGATAGAAAGAAACCCGTTTGCCAACTACAAGTCGAAGGTCAAAGAAGTAGAAAGAGTCTATTTATCCGAAGATGAAATACAAAATATAATCAACAAAGATTTCAAAACGGAACGATTATCGCTAGTGCGCGATATCTTCGTATTTAGCTGCTTTACAGGTTTAGCATACATTGATGTCAAAAACCTAACAAAGTCGCATATAAGTCTTGGTATTGACGGAGAGAAATGGATATTCACCCACCGTCAGAAAACCGAATCGGCTTCAAAAATTCCAATCCTTCCAATAACACAAATGATTATTGATAAATATGAGGACTATCCTGAATGCTGCAATCAAAACAAACTGCTTCCAATTTTAAGCAATCAAAAAATGAATGCCTATTTAAAAGAAATCACAGGAGTTTGTGAAATAGAAAAAGAGTTAACCTTCCACATTGCCCGACATACTTTTGCAACAACGGTAACACTCACAAACGGTGTCCCAATAGAAAGCGTGAGCAAAATGTTAGGTCACAAAAATATTAGAACCACCCAGCATTATGCTAAAATATTAGATAAAAAAGTGAGTGAGGATATGATGGTATTACGAAACAAAATGTCAAACTGCAACAATGATAAAATTATCAAAAAGACCAGTTAGATTACTTGCCTAATTTCAGGACAATGACTAAAATAAAAAATATGAGCTATTACAGTTTGGCTTATTGAATGTATGGCAGCCCTTTAGTACTTTAAATTGATGTAAGAGGCTCTCATATACTTTTCACGGTTTTCCGCTTCTTTTCGTAACAATTTAGCTTCTTTCACTTCCAACGATTCTTTACCGTAAGTTTTTTTTAGTTGTTTTTCAAGTCGTTTACAATCCTCCGTTACAACATCTGCTGAATCATATTTGCGTTTAGCCTCAATTACTTCAGGCAATTTGCTCTTATTTTGGTAGTGTGAAATAGCTATACCTTGTACAGTTCTACTTGCTTGGTTTCCAAATTGAGCATTTACCGTTGTTGACAAAAGCGTAATCATTATTACGATTAATAGATTTTTCATATTTCTTATTTTATGTATAAATGCCCTGTCTTATACTATTTTGTGTATTTATACCATTTTTCGCATCAAATTTACTGGAAAGCAAAATAGAAAAAGCCCAAAATTGTAAGGTTTTTTTATATTGTCGTAAATGATTGGGACGGTAAAAGATAATAAATTTCCTTTCAATTTCAGGTCATCAGGAGAGGTTGGGGTTTATACTCCCTCCATTGCCCACATCATCACCATTGTTTCTTCCACCTTGATGATTTCCGATATCGTTATTTTCGAATGCTTCGCCTTGTCAAGAACTTCTCCGCCAAAAAACATAGCAACGCTGTAAAAACAAGAAACCCACTCCGTAAATGAAGTGGGTATTCTTTTATTGAATTACTTTGTGTTCACGAGCGGGACGCTCGCGCCAGCCTGGGGCGTTCCCCATATTGCCTTTGCCTTGCTTAGGACTCCCGTTTATTGCCATTTTCCAATTTTCTGCCTTGACACAAGGACTTCTTCGCTAAAAACATAGCAACGCTGTAAAACAAGAAAGCCACTTCGTAAAATGAAGTGGCTTTTCTTTTATTGACTTTCTTTGTGTTCACGAGCGGTATAAATCATCAATATCAAAGAACTCTTTTTTTTAACAAAACCCAAAACCAGTTTGTGACTAGTTTTGGGTTTGTTTTTTTCTCTAAAAATAAAGGACTATTTCAATTATGACATAATCCTTTGTCTTTCAGTTAAATTTCAATTATGGAACGCTTTTTCATAAAAAACTCACGTTAATACAGTAGATTAAGAGCATTCTTACTTTCCATGTATCATTTTTACTACCTCTCCATTCCTAGATGAAATTTCGATCTCAAAAACACCCCCAAATCCTCCATTATTAAATGTGCCTTTTATATTCCATATAGAATCATTTTTTATACTTACAATGTATGGTCTTTCAGATTTAATCTTATCAGCACCATAATTTTCAAATAAT
>Ga0184629_10000226_pt1 | contig 25070 bp, 14 predicted proteins | sample PLM4_32_b1_FD_133158 | JGI IMG/M metagenome (GOLD analysis project Ga0184629, IMG submission 133158) | Groundwater sediment microbial communities from an aquifer in East River, Colorado, USA - PLM4_32_b1 | ecosystem: Environmental > Terrestrial > Soil > Riparian zone | place: USA: East River...
CGACCTCTATCTGATCAACGTCGACGGCACCGGGCTGACGCGAGTCACCACGAACCCGAGCTTCGACGGCTTTCCCATGTTCTCGAGTGATGGCCGACGCCTGGTGTTCGCCTCGAACCGCTTTGGCAGCGTCGAAGGCGAGACGAACCTCTTCCTCGCGGATTGGGTGGACTAGCTCCCGGCGGGAGGGGCGGGGGCTGGCGAGGCAGATCCCGCGCGCCCGGCCGGCGGTGGCTGCTACTCCGTGCGCTTCTCCAACGTGGCGCTCAGCGTCACCTGCTGTCCCTCACGGACCACGACCACCTCGACCACGTCCCCCGGCTTGCGCTTCCGCAGTGCGAACGTGTAGTCCTCCAGGTTCCGCACCTCGATCCCTGCAAAGCGGACGATCAGGTCGCCGGCCCGCACGCCCGCTTTCTCGGCCGGGGATCCTCCCCTCACGCCGGATAGGAGCACCCCGGGGGCGGGGGGGTCGCCGAAGTCGGGGATGCTGCCGAAGTACGGGCCATATCCGCGGCCACCTCCGGCGGACGCCGGCCGGTCCTCATCGACCTTGTGGAACTGCGGCGCCGCCTCGGCATTCGCGAAGCGCCCGGAGAGGTCGGCGGCGAGCGCGGCGATGCGGACCACCCCCTCGTAGACGATCCGATCCGCGTCGTCCTCGGGGCGGTGGTAGTCCTGATGCGGGCCGGTGAACAGGAACAGGACCGGCACCCCCTTCGTGTAGAACACCGTCTGGTCGCTGGCGCCGAAGCCGGAGCGGTCCGGCTGCACCCGCAGTCCCCGCGCCGCGGCCGCGGATTCGACCGCCTCCTGAAACCCGTCCCCCGTCCCCAACCCGCTGACCGTGAGCTTGTCGTCCCGGAGGCGCCCCACCATGTCCATGTTGAGCATGAACACGAACTGCGCGAGCGGCACCGGCGGGTCGCGCACGAATCGGGTCGAGCCGAGCAGGCCTTCCTCCTCGCCGGAGAAGGCGGCGAGGAAGACCGTGCGTCGCGGGGCTGCCGGCGCCCGTCGCAGCGCCTCGGCGACGGCCAGCAGGGCCGCAGTGCCGGAGGCGTTGTCGTCGGCCCCGTTGTGGATGGAACCGTAGCGGTCCGGTGCGAGCGACTCGGGGCCGCCGACGCCGAGATGATCGTAATGAGCCCCCACGACGATCGCCTGCGCGGCCAGCGCCGGATCACCCCCTGGGATCTTGCCGACGATGTTCCAGGCGTCCGCGGTGGTCTTGCGCAGGTCGGTCGTGAGATCGAGGCGGACCGCAGGGAGCGGCGCGCCCCGCGCCGCCAGGGTCCGGTCGGCCTCCTGCTGCCAGGCGCGGAGGTCGATGCCGGCGGAGTCGAGCCAGGGGGTCACCGTGGAGAGCCGCATGCCCACCGCCGGTAGGCCGTGGTCGGTGCCGCTGTAGTCGTTGCGGAGCGGGATGAGGTCGTTCACCTCGTCGGCGTGGTAGAGCGGAGCGGTGACGAAGACCATCCCCGCGGCCCCCTTCTCGCGCGCCGTCAGCGCCTTGAATCGGAGGTGGCTGTACTGGCTCGGCCGATCGCCGCCGAAGACGCTGTTCGGATCCTCCTCCTGCGGTTCGTCGCGCAGGACCAGGACGACCTTGCCGCGAACCTCCAGATCCCGGTAGTCGTCGTACCCGAACTCCGGCGCCTCGATCCCGTACCCGGCGAAGACCACTTCCGCTCCCTCGAGGGAGGCGCTGTCCGAGAACGACAGGGGCAGAAACTCCTTGCCGACCTCGAGCGGAACCGCCGCCGCGTCTCCGACGCGCACACGTGCGGCGTTCTTCGACCCCATCTCGGTTCCGACCGTGACCTGGAAACGCTGCCGGAATCCGCCCGCCTCTCCGGCGGGGAGGAGCCCAAGCGCGCGGAAGCGGCTCTCCAGGTAGTCGGCCGCCAGCCCGATCCCCGCGGTTCCCACCCGCCGTCCTCCCATCTCGTCCGCGGCGAGGTAGTACAGGTCCTTGCGGAGGCTCGCCGCGTCGATCCCGGGAGGTAGTGGCAGCGGAGGCGCTGCCGCTGCCGGCGCCGGAATCGCTGCCGGCGGGGGGACAGGGGGGGCGGCCAGCGAACTGCCGCCCACCACGAGAACCAGGGTCCACGCGCAGAGCGTCGCGATCCGGTGCATCAAGAGAGCCCCCCTCATCATGGGGAGCGAATCCTACATCACCGCAGCGGTCGCCTCGAATGCGACACTTGACGGGCCCCTTCAGACCCATATATTCGACAATGAAAATAAATATATAGTTTAGAAAAACTACATATATATCAAAAACGCAGCATGGAAGGGAGGAGGCCGACATGAACCATCCCAGGTACGTCCAGTTCGCCAGGTTCCTCGCCGGGGTCGCGCTCGGTGCGCTGGTGCTGGCGCCAGCACACGCGGACTCGATGAGCCTCGTCGCCCCTGATCGCGAGGTGGGGTTCGATCTCGAACGCGTCGACATACGCGCCAGCCGCGTAGTGGGATTCGCACCGCTCGCCGTGGACGTGCGCGCGACGCTGCGTGATTCCGCTGGACATGAGATGGCACTCGCGCCGGGAGCCTCCGCCGTGCTCCAGGTCGAGTCGAGCTACTACAGCCTCCAGAACGGCAGCCGCCAGGCGCAGTTCTACTCCGGTGGTCAGACGGGGCTCGACAACCGTGGACGACCCGCCGAGGAGGCTCTGAGTCGCAGCCTGGTGATCAACCGGCCGGGCACGTACATCATGCGCTGGGCCGTGCGCGGCAACGACGGCGAGGAAGTGCTCTCGAAGGACGTCCGGATCCGGGTGATGTGAGCCACGCCGCCGAACGGCGGGCAGGTCTCGCATGCCTTCTCCCCCGGGACGGTGGCCTGGCGGCCTCCGCCCCGGTTTTGTTTTAAACGGCAGGGGTCGGGGCGCGCGACGCCCCTCGCGGGGAGGGGTCTGCTAGACTCCCGTTCCCCGCATGCAGCCGTCCTCGCATCGCTGCCTCCCCCGTCGCGCAGCCGCACTCCTCGCGGCGCTTGCCTGCACCGACCTTGCACTTGCCGAGGCCACCCCCCGCACCCTGGACGGCGGTGAAGTCACAGCCAATCTCGCCCCGAACCCCGGGCTCGAGTCCGGGGTGGACGGGACGCCAGGCGGCTGGACGTTCCGGAGCGACGGGGGGGAGGGGTCCTGGGCCGCAGAGGGGGCCAACGGGAGCCGCCGCTCGCTGCGCATCGACGGTCTGGGAGCCTGGTCGTCGGCACCGGTGTCACTCGTGGCGGGGAAGGTCACGCTCATCGAGATGGCGACGAAGCTGGAGGGGTCGGGACGCTGGGGCGGCCTGGTCCGGCTCGACTTTCTCGATGCTTCGGGGCAGAGGGTAGGGAAGCTCGACCCGAACCTGCGCGACGCGCACGGCTGGAGCGTGATTCGCTGGGGCGGATTGGCACCGCCGGGGACGGTCACGGGGGTGCTGGTCGCGTACACGTTCGAGGATCGCACCCTGCGAGCCTGGTTCGATGACGCCGTGATTCGCCAGTGGAGCGAGCAGCCCACCCCGCTGTCGTCCGAGCCGCTCGACCCCGCGTTGCGCGGCTTCGACTTCGGCCCGGCGGGCTCCAGCCTCCAGCCCGGCTACACTGCGGTCGATCCGACGAGCCGCTACCTGCCCGAGGTCGGGTTCGGCTGGTCCGAGACCTCGCGGCTCGAGGGGCGCGACCAGTCACCGGAGGAGTTCTGCCCGCAAGGGGCGGCGGACGCCAATGCCGCGGCTCGCAGCGCCCGGAGCTGCCTCGACGCCCTCACCCGGGACTATGTCTGGGGGATGGGTGCGGCGCGTTTCCGCGTCGATGTGCCGCCGGGCCCGTACGAGATTCTCCTCGTCGCGGGGCATTCCCTGCGGCGCGAGGCGCCTGCCTACTTCGACCTGCTGGTGACCTCCGGGAGCGAGCGTCTCGGTCGTCTCTCGAAGCGCGTTCCTGGAGTGGCGTTCGTCTGGGAGAGTTTTCGCGTGCAGGTTGGCGAGGGGGGCCTCGACCTCGGCCTCGCCTCGGATCGATTCGGTGGGGCGTGGGCACTCACGGCCCTTCTGGTAGCGCCGGAGGCCGCCGCCGAGGCGGGGTGGCGCGAGACGATGCGCATCGTCCAATCGCTGGAGGTGGCACCGGAGGAGCAGCTGCGCGGGATGCGGCGGATCCCGCGAGGGTTTGGGCAGGCGGCCTGGCCGCCCGCCGGCCGCGTCCCCCCGCACCGCCCCGCCGGTGCCGGGCTGGTGGTCCTCGACGCCGCCACGGCGGCCGGGGGGGATCCGGTCCGCCGGCTCGAGGCCGCCGTCAGCCCCGGCCTCTCGGCTGATTGGCTGGTGCTCCTTCAGACCTCCATTGCGGTGTGGTCGCCGGCGGTCGAGGTCGGGGCATTCTCTGGCCCGAAGGGGGCGGAGATCGCCGCGGACCAGGTCCGGATCGGCTGGGTCCGGAACCGCGCCTTGCCTTACAACGAGGGGTTCGCCGACGACGGGCTGTACACCGTCTACCCCGACGCGCTGGAGGCCCGCGCTCCGCGGCGCCTCCCGAGCGACACCCGGACGCCGATCTGGCTCCGGGTGCAGGTGCCGGAGGGAGCGGCGCCTGGCCTCTATCGCTCCCGGATGCGCCTGTCGGGAGCGGGATCGGAGGTTGTCATCCCGTTGCAGATCCGGGTCCTCCCCTTCACCGCCGTTTCCCCTCACTTGTTCCAGAACGTCTACTTCGGCGGCACGGCCGGCCTCTTCGCCGGCCCGCCGAGCGCCGAGCTGGAGGAGGAGGCGGCTGCGCTTCGCGCGGCCGGGATCCGCGATATCGTGGATCACCTTGGGAGTGCCGCCGCGCGCCTCGATCGCTTCGTGGTGTACGAGCGCCAGGACGGTCAGGTGGAGATCGAGCTGGCGTACATGCGCGAGCGCCTCGACGACTTCCGCCGTGCCGGACACCCGGCGCGCGACGCCCTGATCGGGCTGCAGCCCATCCTCATGAACCTCGCGCAGCTGCGAGTGCCGGCAGAGGCGGTGAAGTTCGGCAAACACCTCTCGGCGGCCCCGCAGCTTCCCGCGACGTACTGGCGTGAGTTCGGCGACCTGATCGTCAGGCTCGACCGGGAGCTTGCGGCCCAGGGTGTCGAGCGCCGAATCTACGACCCGTGGGACGAGCCGTTCGGTGACGACCTCGATCTCTTCGCCACGGCGGCGAGGATCGTGCGCGAGCGGCTCGGGCCGGCGCGCATCTTCTGCAACGTCCCCGGGAGCGTTTACCACGACGCGGACGGGACCGGCGCGGAGCGTGCGCTCGCCCCGGTTTGCGACACCTGGTGGGTCTACGGGACCCTGACGGACGCCGAGCGCGAGCGCGAGCTCTCGCGCGGCACCTTGTTGCTTGGTGCCTTCGTTGCCGACGACCCAACGCAGGCCCGCGCGGCCGCCGGCCTGCAGCGCTGGCGGCGACGGGAGGCTGGCGGCAACTGGTGGGCGTACGACGCCTTCCAGGCTGGAGCCAACACCCACCTGGACGGCCCGAGCTGGGGGGATCGCTGCCTTGTCTACCCGGGATCGCCCCCCTCTCCCCGCATCGCCTGGGAGGCGACCCGTATGGGGCACGAGGATCTTCGCTACCTCGAGACGCTCGCGGCTGCCGTCGACCGGGCGCTCGCCAATCCCCTCCCGGCGGTGCGCGAGGCAGGGAGGCACGGTGACGCGCTGCTCGACCGCCTGCGCCGGGAGACCGACCCCACGCTCCTCGAGCCGCTCGGTACGATGGCGGCGTACGACCGGGTGCGGCGCGACACCATCTTCGCGATCGAGCGGATCGTCACGGCGGAGGGGGGATGAGTCCTCCGACTCGCGCGCGAACCCCCTGCGCCCGCGGCGCGGCCGGCCGCGAACGGTCTGCTATACTCCCGCCCCGCTGACCCCGCCGGCCCGTCCGCGCACACCGCGACGAGCGCCGACGCCGGAGGACCATGGCGAGCCCACCACCCGCGCCCACCAAGGAGTTTCGCCCCTACGTCGCGCCGGAGACCCTCCTCCCGGAGTTCACCTTCCGCGCCGTGGTTCTCGGCGCGGTGCTCGGAGTCGTCTTCGGCATTGCCTCGGTCTACCTCGGCCTGAAGATCGGGCTCACCACGACCGCCTCGATCCCGATCGCGGTCCTGGCGATCGGTTTCTCGCGCGGCGTCCGGCGCACCTCCATCCTCGAGAACAACATGATCCAGACGGTCGGCTCGGCCGGCGAGTCGATCGCCGCGGCGGTGGTGTTCACGCTGCCGGCGATGATCTTCCTGGGCTTCGAGATGGAGTACACGCACACCTTCCTGGTGGCGCTCACGGGGGGGCTTCTCGGCGTCCTGTTCATGATCCCGCTGCGCCGCTACCTGATCGTCAAGGAGCACGGCCGGCTGCCGTACCCCGAGGGGACCGCGTGCGCCGAGGTGCTGATGGTGGGGGAGACCGGCGGCGCGTCGGCCGGGAAGGTGATCAGAGGCGGCCTGCTCGGCGCCGGCTACAAGTTCCTGATGGGCGGCCTCGGGCTGTGGCGATCGACGCCGGCCTGGTCCCCCGGTTTCTACCGCGGCGCGGAGGTCTCGGCGGAGATCTCGCCGGAACTGCTCGGGGTCGGCTACATCCTCGGCTACCGCACCTCGGTGATCATGGCGGGCGGGGGCCTGCTGTCGTGGCTGATCCTGATCCCGTTCGTCAAGCTGTTCGGCGAGAATCTCCCCACGCCGCTCTATCCGGGGACCACGCTGATCTCGGCGATGTCACCGTCCGAGATCTGGAACAGCTATATCCGCTACATCGGCGCGGGCGCGGTCGCGACGGGGGGCCTCATCGGCCTGATCCGCTCGCTGCCGACGATCTGGGACTCGTTCCGCGCCTCGGCCGGGCAACTCTTCACCACCGCGCGCGGAAATGGCGCCGAGATCCCACGGACCGAGCGCGACCTGCCGATCGGGGTCGTCGTCGGGGGTTCGCTCCTCCTCGCGGCGTTCATCTGGGCGGTCCCGGCGTTCCAGATGAACGCGGTCGGAGCGATCCTGATCGTGATCTTCGGGTTTTTCTTCTCGGTGTGGTCGTGGCGGGTGACCGGGGTCGTCGGCTCGTCCTCGTGTCCGATCTCCGGGATGACGATCGCCGCCTTGATGGGAACCTGTCTCCTCTTCGTCGCGCTCGGCTGGACCGGTCATCCGTACACCGCCGTGGCCCTGACCGTCGGGGCGGTGGCCTGCATCGCGCTCTCGAACGCCGGGACGACCTCGCAGGATCTGAAGACCGGGTACCTGGTCGGCGCCACACCGTGGAAGCAGCAGACGGGGCTGGCAATCGGCGTGCTGACGTCCGTGGTGGTCATCGGCTGGACGATGTTCTTCCTGAACGCGAGCCGCACCCAGGTCACCCCGATTGTGCTCCCCGGGTACACCCTCGAGGCGGCGACGCCGGCCGCGACCGTGCAGCACGCCGGCGGGTCGTTCCTCGAGCGGCGCCTGTTCGGCATCCCGGGCGTGCCGGACGGGAAGTACCTCTTCGACCCGAGCACGCGCGAGGCGCGCTTCCAGGTCGTCGACGGGATCGGCTCGGCGGACTTCCCCGCGCCCCAGTCGCGGCTCATGGCCGTCGTGATCACCGGACTGCTCGAGCGGCGCCTGCCATGGGGGCTGGTGATGCTCGGCGTGGCGATTGCGCTGTTCATCGAGTTGCTCGGGATCGGATCGCTGACCTTCGCGGTCGGCGTGTACCTGCCGCTTTCCTCCACCGCTCCGATCTTCCTCGGGGGGGTGGTGCGGCACTTCGCGGATCGCCGCTACAAGCGCGAGCCGGACGCGAGCGACGAGATCCCCGGGACGCTCTTCTCCTCGGGCCTGATTGCGGGTGGCGCGCTGGTGGGGGTCCTCCTCGCAGGGCTGTCGGGGTGGGTCTGGGACGCGGCGAGCGGCCACACGGTCGCCGAGATCCTCGCGCTGGGACCTCGGCTGCTCCCCGCCTTCAGCGCCGCGAACCTGCCCGCTCTGCTGGTGTTCACCGCGCTCGGCGTGTGGCTGCTGCGCGAGGCCGGACGGGAGCAGTAGCGCATGCCCCCGGTCGCGGGCGGCGATCCGGCTGACGCGACCCGGAGGGCGCTCGAGGCGATCCGGGCGGGGAAGCGTCCGCAGGTCGTGCTGCTGTGCGGCGGCGACGATTTCCTGCGCGGCCGGCTGGGGCACGACCTCGGGGAAGCCCTGCTGCCGGAGGCCGAGCGCACCCCGTTCAACTTCAACGCCGTCGAGGGGGAGGCCGTTTCGATCCCCGATCTCCTGGTCTCGCTCAACACCTACTCGCTCTTCGGCGGCCCCACCATCGTCTGGATCGACGGGACGCGCCTGCTCACCTCGAAGAGCAACGTCGAGGACCTGCTCGAGCGCGCCGCGACCGCCTGGGGCGAGGCGCGCCGGAACGACGACGAGGCTGGCCGCGCCCGCGCCGCGCGCGACCTGCTCCGGGCGCTCGCGCTGCGCGGGCTCGACCTCGCCGCGCTCGACTCCGCCGCGAGCGAGGTGCTGGGGTCGGGGGGGGAGGGCGTCGATCTCGCGCTCTTGAATGAGGTGGCGGCCTACTGCCGCGATCGGGGGCTCGCTCACGACGAGGAGGGGGAAGAGGCGGCGCTGCTTGCGGCGCTCGAGGCGGGCTGGCCCGAGGGGAACGCGCTGGTGCTGGTCGCCGCGGCGTGTGACCGCCGGCTGCGACTCTACAAAGCGCTGCAGAAGCATGGCCTCGTCCTCGACCTCGGAGGGGAGGAGCGTGATCCACGCGCCGCGGAAGCCCTGGCGCGACAGCGGCTGTCGCGGATCGCCTCCGACGCCGGTGCGCGGCTCACTCCCGGGGCGCGTGAGCTTCTCGAGCGCAAGGTGGGGTTCGACCTCGGGCGCCTCCACTCGGAGCTGGAGAAGCTGGCGACCTACGCCGGGGCGGGGGCGACGATCGACGAGGCGGCGGTCGAGGCGGCGGTCGGCTGGACCCGCGAGGAGGGACAGTGGGACCTCGCGAACGCGATCCAGGAGCGCGACCTACCGCGCGCGTTGCGGGCGGTGCGGCGCAGCCTGGACCAGGGAGCGCCGCCGGTGAAGATGTTCTTCCAGGTCGCCTCCAAGGTCCGCGATCTGGCGCTCGCTCAGGCCCTGCTCGCCGGCCCGCTGCGCGAGGCGTGGCGTGGCGGGGCCGATGACCGGGCCTACCGGGAGCGCGTGCGGCCGCGTATCGACGCGCTCCTTGCGGCGCACGGAGACGAGCCCTGGGCTTCCTTCCTCAAGGGGCATCCGTATGCCCTGTTCAAGTCGCTCGAGGCGGCCGGCCGCTATCGCCCCGAGGAGGTCGCTACCGCGCTCGAGGCGGCCTACGAGGCGAACTGGGCGCTCGTGAGCGGCGGCGGCGAGCCGGCGGCGACGCTCGAGCAGCTGGTGGCAAGAGTCGTCTCGCCGCGCGCGCGCCCCACCCCCGCGCGACGCTGAACGCGGGTGCTTTTCTCCCGCGCGGGCACTTTTTCCACGGCGTCGAGGAGCAGTTTCTCCCCTCAGCTACATCGCGTGCCGCGGCGCTCTCGCGCCGCTCGTACCGTATCCCGCTCCGCCACAGCAGCTTGAGTGTCACGCAGCCCGGTTGGGCGCCCTGGCATCCATGTTGCTCTACGGACGGGTGGCGGGTGACCCGGCAGGATCGCCTACCAGTTCGGAAGGCAGGAGGTGGAGGAACCGCGCGGCGGCTCGGCACAAGAACGGCGTGGGTTGGTCGCCCGCGCCGGGGTGAGAGCGGGGTCGTTGCGGAAGTCGTCGGGCGCGACGACGGTGAATCCTCCGCCGGAAGGGCCGCCCCTCGGGTACCCCCTCGGGGCGGCCTTTCTTTTTGCTGCGGAGCCAGGCGTCCCTGTGAACGATCGCGGCCGCAACGCGAGGCTCGTGGTCGGCGCCTACTCCTGCTTGCGCGGCTCCCCGACGAGCGCGAACTTCACGTCGATCTGGCGTTCCTGCTGCGGGAAGTAGACGGTCAGTGTGAACACGCGTCCCTCGAGCGGCCCCGCGGGCTTGCGGAAGTAGAGCACGTCCGACAGGAAGGTCCCCTTCGGAAGCTGGATCTTGTCATTGCGGACGCCGCGGAGCGCCAGGTTGGGAAAGAACAGCGAGGGGATCTGATCGAAGCCGACGAACTTGTTGCCGAGGAACACCGACTGCTCGACCAGCGCCTGGTCGAAGCTGCCCTTGCGGTACTCCGAGGCGATGGCGGCATGCTCCGCCAGCGGATAGTAGACCCCCTTGTCGTCGGTCAGCACGAACTCCTCGCGGCTGAGCGTGACAGCCGCGGCGTTGCCGTTCCCCACCGCCACCTGCAGCGGGAAGAAGGTCTCGTCGTCGTGGAACCGGGACGCCTCGACCCCGGCGAACACCTTCAGCCCCTGGTCCGCCTCGTAGAAGGTGAACGGGTTGAGCTTCTGGCTCACCCCACCCACTTTCCAGGAAGGGTATGCCTCCGGGCCGAACACTCCTGCCGCCAGGGGGGCCACCACGAGGAGTGAGGCGGAGAGGATCGAGGCTACTGCGAAGCTGCGGTGCCGAAGGGGGATCATCGGTGCTCCCAAGGCCGCCCCCGGCCGCCGGCTCGGCGGGCGTCGAAGCGGACCCGATCCGAATATAGCGCTCACACCCGGTCCGAGGCGAGGGGGGCCCCACTCCGAGCCGGCGCAGCGGGCGAGGGAGCACGGCCCTGCGGGCCGTGCGTTCGTGGGGAGCGTAGCCCGGCGGGGAGATGAGTGCTCAGGCAGGCGGGGCGGAGGCGCCCGGCCGCTGCTCGGCGGCGGCTGCGAGCGCGGCGGCCGCCCGCTCCTGCCCCATCAGCTTCACGAAGGGGCCGAGGCGCGGGCCGTGGTCCTGGCCGCAGAGGGCCCGGTAGAAGACCTTGAACCCCTGCGCCGGTTCGAGGCCGCGCGCGCGCGGCAGGGCGAACGCCTCCGCCTGGATCGCCTCCTCGTCATGCGGCTCCCGCAGGAAGCGGGCGAGCTCGCGCAGCAGGTCGCGGTCGGGATCGGAGAACTCGATCCCCTGGCGGCCGGGGAGCACCACCTCGGCGTGGAAGCGGAGCGCCCCCTGAGCGAGCCGGCGCAGGAACGGGTCGCTCGCGGCGATGGCCCCACGGTATTCGTGCACGTAGCGCACCATCAGATCGACGTCGTCGCTCCCGAGGGTGGCGGCCAGGTTGAGCAGCATCGCGAAGGGCACGCCGTACTGGTACGGATGCTCCGCGGGAAGCGCCGGGGCCACGTACGGCAGCTCGGACTCCTGCCGTTCCGCCCCCCCCGCGTACGAGCGATCCAGGAGATCGAGATACTCGTCCACGGAGCGCGGAATCGCCTCCCACGAAAGTCGCCTCGCCTTGCGCGGGTTGCGGAACAGGAAGAGCGCGAGCGACTCCTGCGGCCCGTAGCGCAGCCAGCTCTCGACCGTGATCCCCTTGCCGACCGACTTCGAGATCTTGGAGCCGGTCTCGTCCAGGAACATCTCGTAGACGAACTCGACCGGCGGCTCCCCGCCCAGGATCTTGACGATGCGGCGGCTGAGGATCGCCGACTCGATCAGGTCCTTGCCGTACATCTCGTAGTGGACGCCGAAGACGAACCAGCGCAGCGCCCAGTCGACCTTCCAGCCGACCTTCACCTTCCCGTCGAGCACCGTCGTCTCTGCCTCGACCCCGCAGCCCGGACGCCCGCCGAACTCGCGCGCGCAGCGGTAGCGCAGCGCGTCGCGCTCCGGCAGGTACTCCGTGACCACGGTCGTGTAGGTGCGCCCGCAGCCGGCGCAGATCGGGATGAAGGGGGACCACGCGGCGCGCTTCTCCTCGGTCAGCGTCGGCAGGATCACGCCGCGGATCGCCTCGACGCTCCTCAGGATGGCGCGCAGCCCGTCGTTGAAGACGCCGCCGCGGTACTGCTCGCGCGACGACTTGAAGGTGTAGACGAAACCGTAGCGGTCCAGCATCTTGCGCAGCTCGCCGTTGTTGTGGTCGGCGTAGCTGCGACAGCAACCCAGCGGGTCCGGGATGTCGCAGAGCGGCCGCGCCAGGTTCGCCTCGAGCAGCTCGCGCTGCGCGGCGTCGAAGTTGAGCGGGACCTTGCGCAGCCCGTCCATGTCGTCCGAGAAGGCGTAGAGCTCCGTGGCCAGGTCGGGGCGCAGGAGGCTCAGGCTCCGCCGCACCCACGAGGTGCGGGCGACCTCGCAGAAGGTCCCGATGTGGGGGAGCCCGGACGGGCCGTAGCCGGTCTCGAACAGGATGCGTGGGCCTGCGCCGAAGCGGGCGAGGATCTCCTCCGCCTGCTGCTGGGTCCACCACTTCGTGCTCATGGGATTCTCCGGAGAGAGGGAGGTCGGATGCGCCGCGGATGGTAGACGTCGTCTCCGGGGGGTGTCAACGGCCGCGCGGTTGTACGTGGGTCCCTGGATCGCCCCGGCAGTCCCGCGCCGGGCGCTTGCCGGGCGCGCGCATCCCCCTGCCGCTTCCTGCACCGCCGTATTAGAATCCGCGCGGCGGTCGGGAGTGGGGCCTGCCGAAAGGAGACACTTCAGGTGACGTTCAAGCCATACGTTTCCGCCGGCGAGAGCCCGCTCGAGTTCACCGTCCGCGCCGTCGTCGCGGGGGCGATCTTCGGCATCATCTTCGGCTGCGCCAACGCCTACCTGGGGCTCCGGGTGGGCCTGACGATCAGCACCTCGATCCCGATCGCGGTCATCACCATCGCCTTTTTCCGAGCCACGCGGGGGATCTTCGGCCGCACCACGATCCTCGAGCACAACATGTCGCAGACGGTCGGCTCCGCCAGCTCGTCGCTGGCGTCCGGGATCATCTTCACGATCCCGGCGCTCTTCCTGTGGGGGCTGAGCCCTACCATCATGCAGATCGGGCTGCTCGGGATGCTGGGGGCGCTGCTCGGTGTGATGGCGATGATCCCGCTGCGCGACTTTCTGATCGTCAAGGAGCACGCCAACCTTCCGTACCCGGAGGGGACCGCCTGCGCCGAGGTGATGAAGGCCGCCGAGGTGGGGGGGAAGCAGGCCGGCCATGTGTTCTACGGCCTCGGGATCGCGGCCGCCTACAAGTTCGTGCTCGGCTACCTGAAGCTGTGGCCCGATCACCTGAAGCTGAACCTCCCGTTCCTTCCGAAGGCGCAACTGTCGCTCGAGCCGACCCCGGCGCTGCTGGGAGTCGGCTACATCCTGGGGTTCCGGGTGAGCGCCATCATGGTGGCGGGCGGGATCGTCTCCTGGGTCGTGCTGATCCCGGTCATTGCGGCCTTCGGCGAGGGGGCGCTGGCGGGGTACCTGCCGCAGGGTGCGACCCCGATCGCGGCGATGAGCGCGGACCAGATCTGGTCGAGCTACATCCGCTTCGTCGGTGCCGGGGCGGTGACCTTCGGCGGGATCGTCACCGTGATCAAGACGATCCCCACGATGTACAAGGCCTTCGTCGTCGGGTTCGGCGGCCTGTTCAGGCGCGGTTCCGAGAGGACGAGCGTCCGGCCGCGCACCGAGCAGGATCTCCCGATGGCCCTGGTCCTCACCAGCGTCGCGGCGATCCTGCTGGTGGTGGCCTTCGTGCCCCAGGTCCTGGGGTCCGAGCTGACGCTCGGCATGCGGGTGATCTCGGCGTGCTGCATCACGCTGTTCGGGTTCCTGTTCGTCACCGTCTCCTCGCGGATCGTGGGGCTGATCGGCGTCACCTCCAACCCGACGTCGGGGATGACCATCGTGACCCTGCTCGGCTCGAGCCTCGTCCTTCTGCTTCTCGGCAAGACCGACCTGATGGGGAAGGCGGCGGCGCTGACCATCGGCACCATGGTGTGCGTCGCCGCGTCGAAGGCCGGCGACATCTCGCAGGATCTCAAAGCCGGGTATCTGGTCGGCGCCACGCCGCGCCGCCAGCAACTGGGCCAGATCATCGGCGGGGTCACCAGCGCTTTCTTCGTCGCGGGGTCGGTCTACATGCTCGGCCACACCTACACCTTCGGGTCGGCGGAGATCCCGGCGCCGCAGGCGACCCTGATGAAGACCGTGATCGAGGGAGTCCTCAGCGCCAGCCTTCCGTGGGGGTTGATCCTGGTCGGCGCGGGGCTTGCCGCGATCGCGGAGTTCGGCTTCCGCGTGCCGGCGCTCCCCTTTGCCGTCGGGATCTACCTGCCGCTCGCGACCAACATGCCGGTGTTCCTCGGCGGTCTGCTGCGCCGTTGGGTCGAGCGGCGGCGGGGCGCGGGCGACCCGAGCCGGGAGGCGCAGGAGAGCGACCCGGCCAAGCTGCTGTCGGCGGGGTTCATCGCGGGGGAGGGGATGATGGGGGTGGGGATCGCGATCCTCGCCTTCGCGACCGGCGCCAAGCCCGCGGGGTTTGGCGTCGATCTGGGTCCACTCGTCTCCGCGGCAGCGTTTGCCGGTCTCCTGTACCTGCTCTGGCGGACCGCGCGGCGCAGCCAGCCGGTCGCCTGAGCCGTTCGCGGGAGGTGCGCCGGCGGTTGCCGCGAGGGAGGTCGCTCGCTAGACTGAACGCCTCCTGCCGTGCGACGGCGCGGCGATCAGGATCTCGCATGCCCTCGGCTGACGTGCTTCATCTCCTGCCCCTGGAAGGGGCCGACGTAGAGATACTGACGCGCGCGGTCGCTCCCTTCGGCACCGGCGCGCTGCTCGTCTCAGCGCTTCCTGCCACCCGGCCTGAGGAGACCCTGCTGGTGCTCGCGGCGCCGGTGGAGAGGCTGAGCGACGCGGTGAAGCAAGCCCGCGCGCTCGAGGCACAGGCGGGTTGGCGCTACGCCGGCGTGCTGCTCCTCGGCGCGCCGCCATTGGACCTCGCCGCGATCGAGGCGGACGACCCGGCGCTGCTCGAGATCGCCGATCCGCCTGGCGACGTGGCGCGCGTCGCGTGGGCGCTCACGCGCGCCCGGCGCGCCCTGCTCGCGCGCCGCGAGATCAGCCGGCTGACGGAGCGTGTGCACCTACAGGGGCGCGAGATGCAGGAGCTGAACGAGATCGGCGTCGCGCTCTCCGCCGAACGCGACCCCGAGCGGCTGCTCGATCTGATCCTGAGGAAGAGCCGCGAGATCACCGGGGCCGACGCGGGCAGCCTCTACCTGATCGAGCCGCGACCCGACGCTGAGGACCTTCCAGGGGAACCGTTCGCGGCGAAGCAGCTGCGCTTCCGGCTGGCGCAGAACGACAGCCGTTCCGTTCCCTTCAAGCAGTTCGTCATCGGCATCGACCGCGGCAGCGTGGCGGGACACGTCGCCATCTCGGGGACGGTGCTGAACCTCGAGGACGTCTACCATCTTCCGCCCGGCAGCCGGTTCTCCTTCAACCGCAGCTTCGACGATGCGACCGGCTATCGCACCCGCTCCATGCTCGTGGTCCCGATGCGCACGCAGCGCGACGAGACGATCGGAGTGGTGCAGCTGATCAACCGCAAGCGTCAGTTCGCCTCGCGTCTGCGCGATGCGGAGGAGGTCGAGCGCGAGGTCGTGCCGTTCGACGCCAAGTGCCAGGAGCTTGCCTCGTCGCTGGCCAGCCAGGCGGCGGTGTCGCTCGAGAACTCCCGGCTCTACGAGGAGATCCGCGAGCTGTTCGAGGGGTTCATCCGGGCGTCGGTGACCGCCATCGAGTCGCGCGACCCGACGACCTCCGGCCACTCGGAGCGGGTCGCCGACCTCACGGTTGGGCTCGCCGAGGCGGTGGGGCGCACCGAGGGAGGCGTGCTCGGCGGCGTGCGCTTCACCGCCGCGGACGTCCAGGAGGTGCGCTTCGCCTCGCTGCTGCACGACTTCGGCAAGATCGGCGTGCGCGAGCCGGTCCTGGTGAAGGAAAAGAAGCTGTTCAGCCACGAGCTGGAGCTGGTCCGCCAGCGCTTCGCGCTGATCCGCCGCGGCATCGAGCTGCACTACTCGCGCCAGATGTTGGAGCAGGCGCTGGCGGCGGATCGGGCGCAAGCGGCGCAGCGCCCGCCGGACCTCCAGGCCGAGTGCTCCGAGCTCCTCGGGCGCGTCGACCGTTACCTCGAGCTCGTGGTGCGCTCGAACGAGCCGACGGTGCTGGATGAAGGGGGGTTCGAGGCGCTGATCGAGGTCGGGCGACAGACCTTCGTGGACCCGCAGGGGCAGGCCAACCCGTACCTCACCGCCGAGGAGCTGGAGCGACTGAGCATCCGGCGGGGGAGCCTCAGCCGGGAGGAGCGGGAGGAGATCGAGTCGCACGTGACCCACACTTACAACTTCCTGCGGCAGATCCCGTGGAGCCGCGATCTGCGCGGCGTGCCGGAGATCGCCTTCGCGCATCACGAGAAGCTGAACGGGACGGGGTACCCGCGCAGGCTCACCGCGGTCGCCATCCCGCTGCAGTCGAAGATGATGGCCATCTCGGACATCTACGACGCGCTCACCGCGAACGACCGTCCCTATAAGCGCGCCGTCCCGACCGTGCGCGCGCTCGACATCCTCGCCGACGAGGTGAGGCACGGCAAGCTCGACGCCGACCTGTTCAAGGTCTTCTTGGCCGCGAAGGTGTTCGAGAAGGTCCCGGTCGTCGGCGGTTAGCGGATCTCCTCGGCCGTGAACCAGGAGCCATCGGCCGAGTCGTAGACAGTCGCCGTGGGGACGGTGCCGAAGCGGGAGTGGAAGCGGGCCGCCAGCGCTTCCTGCAGTCTCGGGACCGCGTCCGCGTAGGCGACCGCGGAGACGCAGCCGCCGAAGCCGGCGCCGGTCAGGCGGGCGCCGATCACCCCGGGAGTGGCGTGCGCGATCTCGACCAGCAGGTCGAGCTCCGGGATCGAGACCTCGTAGAGGTCGCGCAGGCTGGCGTGGGTCTCGAACATGGCCTCGCCGAAATCGGCGTAGCGGCCTGCCTGCAGTGCCTCGACGCCGCGCACGGAGCGGGCCAGATCCGAGACGACGTGCGCTGCCCGCAGGCGGAGCGGAGACGGGAGGCGGTCGATCACCTCGAGGAGCCGCTCGGCGGAGACGTCGCGCAGCGCGGTGATCGGCGTCCCAAGGAGATTGCGGATCTCGTGGACCGCACGGTCGCACTCGCGCCGGCGGTCCATGAACTCCGAACCGGCGAGCGTGCGCCGCACGCCGCTGTCGAGCACCAGCAGGCGCAGATCCGGAGCGATCGGGATCTCCTCGTGCTCGAGCGTGCGGCAGTCCAGGAAGAGAGCCTTCCCCTGGCGCCCGAGGCAAGCGGCAAACGGGTCCATCACGCCGCAACCGACCCCCGCGTGTCGCTCCTCGGCGCGACGGCAGAGGCGCACGAGCGCGACCCCGTCCAGCCCCAGGTGGAACCTGCGATCGAGCGCGGTCGCCGCCGCGACGGTCATCGACGCGGAGCTGCTGAGCCCGGAGCCGATTGGCAGCTCGCCGTGGACCAGCAGGTCGAAGGGAGGCAGTCGGTGGCCCAGCTCGGCGAACTCGGCGACGACCCCGTGCAGGTAGCGGGCCCAGGGGGGGAGCGACGCGGGCGCCGCCTCCGCGCTGAGGCGGCAGGCTTCACCCACGTTCATGGAGCGCACCTCCGCGCTCCCCGCTGCCCCCTCCTCGCGCGCCGAGATGCTGGCGTGGGTGAAGAGCGCGATGGCGACCGGCAGGACGAACCCCTCGTTGTAATCGGCGTGCCCGCCCAGCAGGCTGATGCGCCCGGGGGCGTGGGTCACCACCTCCGGATCACGTCCGAAGTACCTGCGGTGCATCGCGCACAGGTCGGCGGTCGCCAGCGGCGGCAGCGTGGTCGTGGGGGAAATGTGCAGTTCTCCTGGGAGAATATGCGATTCAAGGTCCCTTCCAGGCTATCATGCGCCCGACAAGCACCGACCTGTCAACTTCGTCGAGAGTGCCGTGGAGGTTGACAGCGCACCGACCGCCGGGTGCATGATTACGTGCAGTCCAGGGTCAACCGGCCATCCATCGGGGGGAATGGTGACTACAATCCGGGATCATCGTGCTTCAACCGCGTCCAGGTTGGCGGTTGTTTTCCCGCTCCTGGCGCTGTCGTTCCTCGGCGCGGCGCGCGGCGAGCCCGCGGCCCCGGAGCGGTCCGACTACGACGCCAGACCGGGCCCCCCGGCGCTCCAGCCCGGCGCGCAGCCGCTCTTCGTGGCCGACAACGAGGCGAACGGCCTGCGCCTGGCGTTCTCGGAGGACCGGGTGCTCGGGACACCTCGGACGGAGGCGCAGGACTGGTGGTTCAGCCTGGCGCTGGCGGGAATCGGCGACAGCGGCGGCACCAACCCACCGGGGCCGGCGAGGCTCCAGGCCTCTGGCCAGCGCGTCGACTACGATTTCGAGAGCGTCAAGCAGTGGTACGTAAACAGCGAGGGGGGTCTCGAGCTGGGATTCCTGATCACCGCGCCGCCGCCGGGGCCAGGCGCCGACGGCGGCAACACCCTGACGCTGGACCTGGCGCTCCGTGGGAAGCTCACCCCCGCCTACACGCCGCCTTCGTACTTCGTGGACCTGATTGGTCCCGGCAGGGAGCCGTTGCTGAGCTACGGCGACGTGCGCGCGACGGACGCCAACGGGGTCATCCTTCCGGCGCGGATCGAGATCCGCTCCACCGGGCAGGGGAGGGACCACGCCACCGTCCGGATCCTGGTCGAGTCGAGTGAGTTGGCCTACCCGCTCACCGTCACCGCCGGGGTGCGTGCCTCCCATCCGCGCCCGGCCCCGGTGGAGGAGCCACCCGACGGCGGCACGGGGGAGATCGTGGGAAACCCCATGACGCTGGAACCGGGGATCACCGAGACCGTGGAGCAGATCATGGAGCGGGAGCGGCTCGTCGCCAAGACCATGCCCCTGCGACCGCTCGAGACGCACCACGAGCTGGAAGCCGAGCTGGATCTGCAGGAGGACCCCGACGCGCCCGCCGTATCGCACTGGCCTCCGCTGCCGCAGGTGGAGTCCGCGCCGGTGATCGGCCCACCGTCGCTCCCGCAGACCGTGGGGACGAACTTCAAGGGAATCGGCATCTCGGAGGCCCCCTACATCCCGCCCGACACCATGGGCGACGTGGGCCCGACGCAGATCGTGTTCCACAGCAACGGGCGGATCAAGTCGTTCACCAAGGCCGGTGTCGCGGACGGCGCCCTGAACGCCACCGACGCCGCCTTCTGGATCTCCGTCGCCCCCGGGGGGATCAGCGATCCCGAGGTGCGCTACGACCGGCTCTCCGGGCGGTGGATTCTGCTGGGCATCAGCGTCGCCGAGGTGACGAACAACAAGATCGTCATCGCGGTCAGCTCCGGTGCGACGATCGTCTCGTCGGCGAGCTTCACCTTCTACTCGTTCCCCATCGGCACCCCCGCACCCGCCGATGCGACGAGCTTCTGCGATTACCCCAGCCTCGGCGTCGACGCCAACGCCATCTACACCGGGTGCAACATGTTCAGCGGGGCGGGCGCCTTCCGGTGGACGAGCGCCTTCGTGATCCGGAAAACGAGCGTCCTGAGCGGCGGCCCGATCGTCGTCACGGGGTTTTCGAACCTCACCGGGGGCTGTGCCGTGACCACCACCTGCCTCACCGCCCCGTGCACGGTGAATGCAGGGCCCTACTCTCCCCGCGGTGTGGACAACGACGATCCGCTGGCGACCGAGGGGTACATCATCGGGAGCGATATCTGCTTCCTCAGCCGCCTGGAGGTGAGGCGCATCAGCAGTCCGGGTGGAATCCCCACCCTCTCGTCGAACATCGCGCTGACCGTGCCTGCGACGACGAACATGTTGCGGCAGCTGGCCTCGGGCTCTACGACGCCCGTCGACGCCTCCGATTCGCGTCTCTTCATGGCGTCGATCCGCAAGAACAAGCTGACGGGCGTCAGCTCCCTGTGGACGGCGCAGTCCGTCGAGACGACCCCCGCCTGCGTCGGGTCCGACAGCACTTCCACCACCACCACCCGGCGCATCGGCGCGCGTTGGAGCGAGATCGGGAGCTTGACGACGACCCCGACGCTCACCCAGGCGGGCACGCTCTGCACCACCGCGACCGGCGCCGCGGTGACCAACAGCCAGCGCGGCTTCATTTTCCCGACCGTCACCGGTACCGGCCAGGGGCACATGGCGCTCGGGGCGAGTCACGCCTCGTCCGCGGAGTTTGTCGGCTTCGCGACCGCCGGCCGCCTGCGGACCGATCCCGCGGCGGGCACGCGCGCGCCGGAGACGATCGTCCAGACCGGATTGGCGGCCTACACGCTGAACGACGCGGGCGGCCGCAACCGCTGGGGGGACTACTCCTTCACGGACGTCGATCCGAATGACGACCAGACCGTCTGGACGTTCCAGGAATACGCGGACCTCACGAGCACCTGCCCCTATGGCAGCTGCTGGTCGGTCCGCGCGGTGCAGCTCAAGGCGCCGCCGCCGCCGGCGCTCGCCAGTGCCACGCCGGTCTGCGTCGGCCTGGCCTCGACGGTCTCCACGATCACCGGCACCGATAGTTGCGCCGCGCCGACCTGTACGGACGGTCTGTGCAGCGGCGGCGGAATCTGCCCGGAGTTCTTCGACCCGGGCCTCGACAGCGGCGGCCCGGGATTCGCCAACCACCTGGCGGCGACCGCGACCGGTGGGGTGACCGTCAACCCGTACCCGGCGAGCAACATCGTGATTCCGGGGAGTCCCTCGACTCAGCGCGTATTGCAGGCGACGTTGTCTCTCGACACGACTGCGGCGACCCCGGGGAGCAAGAACGTCACCATCACGAACCCGGACGGACAGGCGATCACCGGGATCGGGATCCTCACGGTAAACGCCACGCCGTCCGCCCCCACGGCGTCGAACGACGGCCCGATCTGCGAGTTGGGGACGCTGCAGCTCTCGGCCTCGACCGTTCCTGGCGCCACCTACTCCTGGACGGGGCCCGGCGGCTTCGTCTCGGCGGCTCAGAACCCGTCGATCGCGGCCGCGACTGCCGCGGCCTCCGGGATCTACAGCGTCACGGTGACGGTCGCCGGGTGCACCTCCACCGCGGCGACCACGACCGCCACGGTGATCGCCAACGGCGGCGCCTGTGACGACGGCGACGCCTGCACGCTGGTGGACGCCTGCGACGCCGGAGCGTGTCTCGGGTCGAGCCCGGTGGTGTGCACGCCGCTCGACGATTGCCACGTCGCCGGGAGCTGCGACACCGGGACCGGGCTCTGCTCCAACCCGATCGCAGCGGACGGCACGACCTGCAGCGACGGCGATGCGTGCACGCAGGTGGACGCCTGCGCGTCCGGGACCTGCATCGGGACGACCCCCGTGGTCTGCACGCCGCTCGACGATTGCCACGTCGCCGGGAGCTGCGACACCGGGACCGGGCTCTGCTCGAACCCGATCGCGGCGGACGGCACGAGCTGCAGCGACGGCGACACCTGCACGCAGGTGGACGCCTGCGGGAGCGGAACGTGTATCGGGACGACCCCGGTGGCGTGCACGCCGCTCGACGACTGCCACGTGGCGGGGAGTTGCGACACGGGGACCGGGCTCTGCTCGAACCCGAATGCGACGGACGGCACCGTCTGCACCGACGGCAATCCGTGCACGGCCGGTGAGGTGTGCGCCGGGGGCGTCTGCGCCGGAGGCGCTCCGGTCCCACCCCCGGGTGAGGCGACCGGAGTCGCAGTCGACGCGGCCACCGTCGCTTGGGATTCGCTCGCCGGCACCGCCGCCTACGACGTCGTGCGCGGGAACGTCGGCGTGCTGCGCACGGGAGGCGGATTCACTCCGGCGACGGAGGAGTGCCTGGCCGACGACCTTGCCGCCACGTCGCTCGCCTACGCGGTCGATCCAGGGGCGGGTCAGAGCTGGTGGTACCTGGTGCGGGGGATCGGCGCCTGCGGTGTCGGCAGCTATGACTCGGTCGACCCGTCACAGGTCGCGCCGCGCGATGCGGCGATCCAGGCGTCGGCCTTCGCCTGTCCCTGACGGACCGAGGGCAAGGCAGGTCTGGATGAGAGCGGGGTCGCACCGCCGTTCGTGAGATCCATTGCCGGGGGGCGCCGCACGCGCCCCCCGGCGCCTCCCGGGGTTTTCCGGGCCGGCGAAGGCGGCGCGCCGCGCGGAGCTGACTGCCGCCGCCCGGGAGCCGAGCGGCACGTGGAGGCGCATGACGCGCCCGGCCTCTCAATCGACAGACGGCCCGGGTGCCTCGGGCCACTCGACGAATGAGCCCGCGACGAGTTCCTCGACCGTCTCCTTGCCCGCGGCAGAAAGCTCGGCGGCTAGTTCCTGCGGCGTGCGCAGCAGCCGGTAGCGCCGCGCGAGCTCGGGCAGGAAGTCGGCGGCGTACAGCCCGGGCATGGCGGACGACTCCCGCAGCCGCTCGAGCGGTGCGAGGAACACGAGGGCATCGTAAGCATCGGCCATCGTCTGAGCGGGCGCGGCATCGAGCTGATGATTGCCGAGATAGGGCGCGCGGCCGAAGGCCGTGCCGGTGAGCGGTACGGCGGCCGGCGCGTTCCCGCGCGCGGCGAAGGCGCGGTCCCAGCGGCCGCGGTCGACGCGCGCCCAGCGGTACTCGACGGTCTCGAGCCCCTGCGCGGTGCGCGGCGTCTGCGGATCCGCAATGGCCCGCTCGAGCGCCAGCGTCACGTTGTGAATGCGGATGGAGCAGGTCTTGCCCGCGTGCCACTGCCGGAAGAAGGTGCCCGTGTTCCAGAAGAAGCCGCCGTCGGCCCGGCGGACGCCGGTGTAGGCGTGGCGCGTGTTGGTCAGGAAGACGCCCTTCTTGCCGGAGCGAAAGCCGTCGAGCACGTCGAGGATCAGCCGGTACATGTCGTAGTCGCGGCCGGCGAGCGACTGCTGGAAGAGCTCGACCTCTCGCGTGGTCGTGATGGCGGGCCAGTAGACCGGGTTGCTTACCGCGACGACGCGCAGCCGATCGTCGGGCGGGCTTGCGAGGTTGGCCTCGCGGATGGCGCTGAGGAGGTCGAGGTAGGTTCGGTAACCGATCCCGCCCGTGCCGCTGACGTCGTTCCGGAACGCCGGCAGGAGCTCCTGAGGGTCGCCGCTGGCGAGGTACGCGTCGAGGTGCGGCTGCTGGTTGATCGCCACGGCCTCCAGGAACACCACGTCCACCGCGCGGTGGAAGGCGGGCGTGCGCACCAGCTCGATGTAGAACGTGAAGGGCTCGACGGCCGAGTGCAGGCCGTCGTCGAAGAGCAGGAGGTCGGCCTCCTCCAGTCGCCCGAGCACGAACTCGACCGGCAGTCGGCCGTACGCGTCGAGATCGGCTAGGAGCGGGTCGAGCGCGTCCACGGGCGATCGCGGCCCGACGCAGGCAGCGAGTAGGAGCAGGGGCAGCAAGGCGGTCCTGCGCCGGGATCCGTGGGGCGGTCGGCGAGTCAGGGGAGGCAGTGCAACCGGCGCGGGCCGGTCGGAGTGAGGGGAATGCCGAGGAAGTGGCCGCATCACCGCTACTTATACACCCTGGCGGCCGCGTTCGCGGTGCTGTGGATCGCGCTCGCGATTCGGCCGTGGGACCGGGCGGACTGGACGCTCGAGAATGCGCTGGTGCTCCCCTTCCTGGCGCTGCTGTGGTTCACCCGTCGGCACTTCCCGTTCTCACGCCTCTCCTACACGCTGCTCTTCCTGTTCCTGTGCCTGCACGAGGTCGGCGCGCACTACACCTATGCCGAGGTGCCGTACGATGACTGGCTCCGCTCCCTGACCGGTCACACGCTCGGCGGCTCGCTCGGCTGGGAACGGAATCACTTCGATCGCCTCGTCCACTTCCTGTTCGGCCTGCTCCTGGCCTACCCGATCCGCGAGGTGTTCCTGCGCGTCGCCGAGGCGCGCGGAATCTGGGGGTATTACCTGCCGCTCGACGTGACCATGGCCTCGTCGATGCTGTTCGAGCTGATGGAGTGGGGCGCGTCGATCGCCTTCGGCGGCGACCTGGGGATGGCGTATCTCGGCACGCAGGGGGACGTCTGGGACGCCCACAAGGACATGGCGCTCGCGGCGAGCGGCGCGGTCCTGGCGATGGCGATCACCGCGGCCATCAACGCGCGGCTCCAGCGCGACTTCGCCCGGGAGTGGGCCGAGAGCCTGCGGGTGAAGCAGCGCCGTCCCCTCGGCGAGGACGAAATCCGCCGTCTGCTCCGGGAGGACCGGCGACCCTAGCGGCCGTCGCGCAGCGCGTGCGCGGTCGCAGCCCTCCGGATGATCGGGGTCAGCCCCCCAGCGCGGCGACTAGGGTCCGATCGTCGTCCAGCAGCTCGCAGTCGAGCGGCGACGAGAGCACCCACCGTCTGCCGTCACGGGGCGAGGCAATCGACCCCGGAGGACATCGCCTCCATATCCCGCGAGCCCCGTTGCGAGGTCGCCAGCGAGTCGTACGTGCCCCAGGCAGCCGCGCACACCCACGTGTCGGACCTCACGAGGAAGAACAACTGGCCGCTGCCGGTGACGTACGGCGCCGCGAGGGTGGTCGCTGCGGTGGCGTCGATGGCGCAGCTACTGGCCGCAGCGGTGAAATCCCCCTGGCTGCTCTTGAGCGTGACCAGGTTGCCCGAGAGCACGTCGTAGGCGCTGGCCCCGAGGACGGGGGTCCAGGAAAGCCCGGCCGCGTTGACCGTGAGCTGAATCGAGCCCGCGTTGTCGACGAGCCCATCGCAGTTCTGGTCCAGTCCGTCGCAGATCTCGACGGCGCCGGGGAAGACCGTCGGGTCGGAATCGTCGCAGTCCGTGTCGGGACCGTTGTCGCAGCCCGGGTCCCCTGGATCCGCGTACCCATCGTTGTCGACGTCGCTCAACGGGGGACAGGCCGCTGACGCCGGCGCACCGAGAAGCGCCGCGGCCAGCCCCAGCGCGAGAACTGCAGGGACCCGTATCATCGTCCTATCCTCCATGTCCGGGACCATCTCAACGATCGCTTGCCGCCGAGTGCGGCTGTGCCGCGCGGACGCCCTCACCAGTGGCTCGGTACCCACGGCCCAACCCCTCCCGCGGGGCCGTTCACGCGGATCCTCACCGCCTCGCCAACCGTCAGGGTGAACGCCCCGAGGGTGCTGCTGCCGCAGGTGTAGTTTGCCAACCCCCCGCTCGACGGGATGAGCCGGCTCAC
>Ga0184629_10000227_pt1 | contig 25047 bp, 19 predicted proteins | sample PLM4_32_b1_FD_133158 | JGI IMG/M metagenome (GOLD analysis project Ga0184629, IMG submission 133158) | Groundwater sediment microbial communities from an aquifer in East River, Colorado, USA - PLM4_32_b1 | ecosystem: Environmental > Terrestrial > Soil > Riparian zone | place: USA: East River...
GACTCTCCTCGGCCCTGGCGGCAAGACGCGATTCGTCCACCTCGGTTTCTCCGTCCCCCCGGCAGGCGAGGGTCCCCTGACCTGGGTGGTCACGCTCGACGACGTCACCGAAGAGGTGCATCGTGAGGAGATCCTGATCCAGCAGGAGCGGCTCGCGTCGATCGGCCTGCTGGCGTCGGGGGTCGCCCACGAGGTGAACACCCCGCTCACCGGCATCTCGTCGTACGCGCAGATGCTGCTCGAGGAAACCGATCCCAGTGACCCGCGCTACGGGCTCCTGAAACGGATCGAGCAGCAGTCATTTCGCGCCTCCGACATCGCCAATCGCTTGCTGAACTTCTCGCGGCCCGATCGGCACGGCTTCGTCGGCGTCGACCTGAACGATCTCGTCGAGGAGACGCTCTCGTTGTTCGAACCGCAGCTGCGCGGCTGCAAGATCTTCGTGCGCCGCGAGGTCGATGACGACCTTCCGGCGGTGCTCGGCCATCGCGGCAAGCTGCAGCAGGTGCTCCTCAATCTGCTCCTCAACGCGCGCGACGCCATGGCGCAGGGAGGGGAGATCTGGGTGCGCACCGCCGCCGAGCCGGGTGGCGTGCGCGTGGAGGTCCAGGACACCGGCGAGGGGATCCGCCCGGAGATCCTCGGGCGGATCTACGACCCGTTCTTCACCACCAAGGGACCGGGGAAGGGGACCGGCCTGGGACTGTCAATCGCCTACGGGATCGTGCAGGAGCACTCCGGGCGGCTGACCGTCGACAGCCGCCCCGGGGAAGGCAGCCGCTTCACCATCCACCTGCCGCGCGAGCACCGGTCGCGCCTGGCCGCGAACTGATGCGCGGGATCGCACGCTCCTCGAATCGCTCAGGCCAGGCTCGCCTCCTGCCGCATTTCCCGCTGGCGCCCCTCCCATGACCCAGGTCGTCGGCCGCCATCGCGGGGCGGCGATTCTGGTGATCGACGACGAGGACGTCGTCCGCGATGTCCTCGAGCGGTTGCTCTCCCGCAGCGGCTACCAGGTGACCTGCGCCGCGACCGCCGCCGAGGGGATCGAGCGCCTCGACGCCGGGGAGTTCCACCTCCTGCTCCTCGACCTCATGCTCCCCGATCGCTCGGGGATGGAGGTGCTGAGCGAGGCGCTTGCCCGCCGTCCGGAGCAGATGGTGGTGATGATGACGGCCTTTGCGACGGTGGAAAGCGCGGTGGCGGCGATGCGCGCCGGCGCGCAGCACTACCTGACGAAGCCGTTCAAGAACGAGGAGGTTCTCGTGGTCCTCGAGAACGTCCTCGATCAGCGGGCTTTGCGCGAGGAGAACCGCACCCTGCGGCGGGCGCTGGCGGAGAAGTTCTCCCGCGACCGGATGATTGGCAAGAGCGCGGCCATCCAGGAGATCTTCGCTCTCATCGACCAGGTCGCGCCCACCCGCTCCACGGTGCTGATCCAGGGGGAGAGCGGGACCGGCAAGGAGCTGGTCGCCCATGCAATCCACGCCCGCTCCGAGCGGGCTGCCGGCCCGTTCGTGGTCGTGCCGTCGGGAAACATGCCGGCCGACCTGCTCGAGAGCAGCCTGTTCGGGCACACCCGGGGGGCGTTCACGGGCGCGGTCGCCGCCAAGAAGGGGCTGTTCGAGGCCGCGTCCGGGGGCACGATCTTCTTCGACGAGATTTCCACGGTGCAACCGGAGGTGCAGGCGAAGCTGCTCCGCGTGCTGCAGGAGAAGGAGTTCCTCCCGCTGGGCTCGAATCGCACGGTCGAGGTCGATGCCCGGATCGTGGCGGCGACCAACGTGGATCTCCGGGAGATGGTCCGCCGGGGCACGTTTCGCGAGGATCTCTACTACCGGCTCGACGTGATCACGATCCAGCTCCCGCCGCTGCGGGCGAGGAGCGGGGACGTTCCTTTGCTGGCGGAGCATTTTCTGCGTCTCTTTGCCGCGGAGAACTCTCGTAAGATCAATGGTTTGACCCGTGAGGCGATGGAGCGCCTCCTGGCTCATTCCTGGCCGGGGAACGTGCGCGAGCTCGAGCATGCGATCGAGCGCGCGGTGGTGTTGTGCCGCTCCAGCGAGATCGGGGTCGAACTGCTCCCCCCGACGCTCGGGTCCGACGCGCTGCTGCCGCCGGACGCGGAGCACGGGATGCCCCTGCAGGGGGCCGTCGAGAGATTCGAGAAAGCGCTGATCGAGCGGACCCTCCGGCGGACGGGTGGTGTCCAAAAGAAAGCGGCGGAACTGCTCGGGCTCAAACCAACCACGCTGCACGAGAAGATCAAACGGCTGGGGATACGGGATTAGCAATTGCAAAACGCGGCTGCGGTGCTAGAATCGCGCGTCACATTCGTGGACACCCGGATCCGGAGGGGATGCGGTCGCCCGCCCGATCTGTCTGGCATGGTCCCTCGCACCCCTTGACGAGTGGGACCGCCGATTGCTATTAGAGCATTAACCACTGCGCGGGCTGGCTGAGCCGCGGGGCACCGCGTCGCCGGCGGGTCGGGGGACCCGATGTTGCCGGCGAGGCGAGAGGAGCGAGGTCTCATGAAAGCTCATCATGGATTCCGGTTGCTGGCTTGGATGGTGGTTTGCCTCCTGATGGTTCCCGCCGCGTGGGGGCAGAGTTCGACGTCGGCGACGCTCGTCGGTCTCATCGTTGACAAGGATGGCAACCCGATGCCCGGGGTGACGGTCACCGCGGTCAGCCCGTCGACCGCCATGGCGCCCGCCGGGACGGTCACCGACGGTGAGGGCCGCTACCGCATTTCCCCCCTGACGCCTGCGGACGACTACGTCGTCACCGCGGAACTTCCCGGGTTCGCGAAGATCGTGCAGAGTCCGGTGAATCTCGATCCGGGCAAGGCGACCACCGTGAGCCTCAGCCTGGTCCCCTCCACCGACATGACCGAGAAGATCACGGTCACCGGCAAGGGGGACATCGTCGATGTCGCCAGCACGAAGACCGCGACGGTCTTCAACAGCGAGTTCATCGAAGGGCTGCCGATCCTCGGGCGAACCTACCAGGACATCCTGACGCTGGCGCCCGGAGTCACCGACACCGACGGCGACGGCAACCCGAACGTCAACGGGGCGCGCGCCACCGATTTCCAGACGCGCGTCGACGGGGCCAACACCACGGACCCGGTCTCGGGAACGTTCGGCTCGAACCTCAACCTCGAGTCGATCGCCGAGATCGAGATCATCACGACCGGAGCGTCGGCGGAGTTCAGCCAGGCGCAGGGCGGGTTCGCGAACGTCATCACGAAGTCGGGGGGGAACGAGCTCGAGGGCTCGTTCAAGTTCTTCTTCCGATCCGACCTCCTCGACAATGACGGCACAAACAACAACGACGTCACCGACAGCAACCTGTTTGCGGGGCTGGACGGCTTCAACGACATCCGCCCTTTCCTGACGGTCGGTGGACCGATCCTCCGTGACCGGCTCTGGTACTTCGTGACCCTTCAGTACATCGACACCGAGACGCCGGTGAACACGCTGACCTTCCCTACGCTGGCCACCTCGCAAGGGTGGAACAACTTCTACAAGGTGACCTGGCAGCTGAATCCGGCGCACCGGCTGTCGGCGCAGGTGAACCAGGACCCCCGCCGATTCACCGGGTTCAACCTTGGTACCGGCGTCGCCCCGGAGTCGGACTTCATCTTCGACCAGGGGGGGCTGATCTCGACCGTGCGCTGGACCTACAACATCTCCCCGTCGCTGCTGCTCGAAACCCTGGTCTCACGGCTCGATACGGGGATCGACGTGCTGCCGATCACCGACCCGGACCCGTGTTTGACCGATGCAGACGGTACCTGCAACCCGTTCTCTGAGGATCTCTACACAATCGACATCCGCCAGGGGACGGTCAATGGACCGTACTTCCAGACCAGCCGCGATACCCGCTCGCGAGATACCTTGAAGTCGGACCTCTCCTACTTCCTCGACACGACCGGGGGGAGCCACAACATCAAGGGAGGGTTCGAGTTCGCTCGCGAGGGGTTCACGAACGAGCTGCGCACGGACCGCATCCGGCTCGACAGTGTTCAGAGGGGTGCCAGGGGAGGGGGCCCTTCCGGCGGAGGCGGAGCTACTGTGTCAGGCATCGTCAACTTCCAGGAAGCGGTCCCCGCGTCGTTCCCGGGGACGGTGACGATCGACTCGAACTTCGATGGCGAGGTCGGCCCCGGGGACCAGGTATTCGACATTCCCCTGCTTGAGTCGAACAAGGACAACTGGGGTTTCTACCTGCAGGACTCGTACAAGCCGCGGCCCAACCTGACGATCAACCTCGGCATGCGTTTCGACCGCGAGGAGGCCACGACCGACGGCTACGAGAGCTTCGACCCGGTGGCGGAGGCAGAGCAGTTTCTCCGGGTCTACGAGGTTGCCCGCGGGCTGCCGGCGGGTTCCGCCACCTACCAGGGAGCGTTCGGCCTGCCGCAGCCGATCTACGACGTCAACGGCGATGGCCTTGACAACCGGCACTGCACCGCGTACGACATCGACGACCAGGTATATGGCGATGGTCTGGGAACCGGGGGCGGTACGATTGACGATTTCTGGACCTACTACGACGGCAATTACGACGGGGTGCTCGACCCGAACAGTCCCGACGACGTCATCCTGCAGCAACCCGACGGGATTGCTGACGGTGCCTATGTGAACCCCGTGTGTGACAAGGACTCGGAGGACACCTACGCGATGATCGCTTCGTTCACGCGCCACCAGTTCGATACCACCGGCGAACCGTTCGCGAGCCTTGGAAGGCTGGACCCGGAACGCGGGCTGGCCGGCTCGGATCGCCTCAGTGAGACGTTCACGATCATCAACAACAATGTCGCGCCGCGGTTCAGCGTCTCGTGGGATCCGTGGGCGGACAACAAGACCAAGCTGTTCGTGACCTGGTCGCGCTTCTACGACAAGCTGTTCCTCGCCACGCTGGTTCCGGAGCTCGGACCCGATCCCCGCCAGACCACCTACAATGCAAGTGACATCGTCCAAGGCGCCGCCGCGATTCCGGTTCAGACCGGCCGGTTCTCGATCACCCAGGTCGACCGGGGCATGAAGACACCGTTCACCGACGAGTTCACAATCGGGTTCGAGCGTGAACTGGCGCCGGAATGGTCGCTGGCCGTCACTTATATCAAGCGGACGGGGCGCGATCAGCTCCAGGACATCGATATCAACCACTACACCGAGGATCTGAATGGGGACGGGGTCCTGGATGACTACTTCGGTCTTGTCGATGACACGTTCGACCCCGATTCGGTGGGTGGCGGCCTTGGTCTTGGCAGCAAGGGCGTCACCCCCGACGGACAGCCGGACCTCCACGCGTACAACCCGTTCTTCGACCAGGTCCTGCGCGTCGGCAACTTCAACCATTCCGAGTACCAGTCGCTGCAGCTCGCCGTCACCCGGCGCCTTAGCCGTCAATGGCAGATGACCACTTCCTACGTCTACTCAGAGGCCCTCGGAAACGCCGAGAACTTCGTGTCCGGACTGGGGAACGACCCGGGAACGGTCGAGGACGAGTTTGGACCGCTGTCGTTCGATCAGACTCACGTGGTCAAGTTCAACGCTGTCACCTTCCTGCCCGGCGACCAGAGCGTGGGTGGGACGATACAGTGGGCCTCCGGGCTGCCGTTCTCGCTGGTCCGGATCCGCAACTCGGGCGACAGCTTCGGTTCGTTCCATTTTCGCACCACCTACCCGACAGGACAGCGGAATGACCAGCGCAACGAGGGTGTGTGGCTCGTCAACCTGAACTACAAGAAGAACTTTGTCCTGGGCAAGATGAACGCGTCGGTAGGCGTTGAAGTGCAGAACCTGCTGAACTCCGACGACCTGACGATCTTCGCGGTGGACCAGGAGCGGTTCCTCGGACTTAACGCGAACAGGGCCTTCGGGCGTCAGTGGCAGCTCAGCGCCGAGTTCCATTTCTAGCACTCGCAACCAGCCAGCCTGACCGGAGGGGGGCGCTGCGCCCCCCTCTTTTTTTTCGCCCGAGGCTCCGCTAGCCTGAGACGTATCGGGGCCCGCGTCAGGTTTCGCCCGCCCGGGAGGAGATGGATGAGCCGATCGCCGAGTTCGCCGTGGCCTGGGATTCTCCTGCTGGTTGCCGGGCTCTCCGGCGTCTCTCTGGCGGTCGCGCTCGCCGCCGCGACTGAGGACTGGGAGGCCCCCGAGAAGAAGTGGACCAAGGGGCCCGTCTCCTACCTCGCGACCGACGAGGAGGAGAAGCTGTACCGGAAGGCCGAGACGGAGGCGGACCGCAAGGCGCTGATCGAGGCGTTCTGGGCCAAGCGCGACCCGTCGGAGGGGACTCCCGAGAACGAGTTTCGCGACCGCTTCTACCAGCGCGTCGAGTCGGCGGACAGCAGCCTGCGCGCCCAGAAGATCCCGGCCGGCTGGAAGAGCGAGCTGGGGCGCGTCCTGATCCTGCTGGGACAGCCGGCCTCGGTGAAGTTCGAGGCCGGCGGCGCGGAGGGGGGCGCCGCCGCCGCCGCGGCCCCGAGCCGCTACGGTGAGAGCGGCGACGGCGGTGCCGCCGCTACGGAGGGGGGAGGCAAGGCCCTGTTCCACTACCCTGACCTGAGCCGCCTCGGACTGCCGGCGAACCTCGATATCGAGTTCGCCCAGGAGGGACTCGCTTTCCGGCTGTTGACGCGGGTGAACCTCGCCACCGACGCGATTCGCGGCCTGGACCTGAACCTGCTGAAGGCGGAGTTCCCGACCGGCGCCGCCCCCGAGAAGGCGATCTCGCTCGCCGCACCGCCGGCTGCCGCGGCGCCGGCAGTTCCCGCCTCCACCGGTTCCGTGCCGCGCGACATCCTGTTGCGCACGCTCGATGGAGGGGAGGGAGCGCCGGGGGTGCCATTCCAGGCGACGTCGGACTTCTACAAGGCGCAGGACGGGAGGGCCTACCTTGCCGTCACGCTCAGCCTGGCGGATGCCGCGGCAACGGAGGCGGGTCTGGATGCGAAGTCGCTGCACCCGATCGTGGCGCTGCGGGACGTGGCCGACCCGAAGAACCTCTTCCTCTACGACGCGGATGTGCTGTTCGGCGAGACGAGTGATGGCGCGGATGGACGCCGGCGGTTCCAGGCCGGGGACGCCCTGGCCGCCGGGACGTACCGGCTGGTGACCGGCTTCACCACGGCCGACGGCGCGCAGCTGAGCACCCGGGTCGAGGAGATCGTGGTTCCCGATTTCACTGCGGCCGAGATCCAGCTGAGCAGCGTCACGCTGACGCAGCTCACGGAGGCGGCACCCGAAGCGAAGTCCGATCTCAAGCGCCCGTTCGTCCTGGGCAAGCGCCGCGTGATCCCCAGGGTGGACCCGGCCGTGCCGCTCAACGGCGTCGTGACCTTCTACTATCAGGTCTACAACCCCACGCCGGGAACGGACGGCAAGCCGGACCTGAAGATCAGCTACAACTTCTTCCGCAAGGTCGGGGAGCGCTACACGAAGGCGGGCACCGCGCCGCCGCTCACGGGCGTGAAGGACGCGGTGCAGATCTACGAGCTCCCGGTGAAGGGGTGGCCCAAGGGGGAGTACAAGCTCAAGGTCACCGTCACCGACACGCTCAATGGGGCGTTCGTGGAGCGCGAAGCGTTCTTCCAGGTGGGGTGAGTGGGGGAACCCCGTCCGCGGCCATGAAACCGCCGGCCCGACGCCGCGCCGCGCCCGCGGTTCCCGCGGCGTTGCGCCGACTGCTGGTCTTCGCAGCACTGGTGGCGATCCTCGTCACCCCGGCGCAGGGGCGCGGTCGAGACGTGCCGAACCCTGAGTGGCGCGAGGGGCCGTGCCGCTACCTCCTGACTCGCGATGAGTCCAAGTTCTACAAGTCACTGACCACCGACGACGACCGCCGCCGCTTCATCGAGAAATTCTGGAAGCGGCGCGACCAGACCCCGGCCACGATGGAGAACGAGTTTCGCGACATCTTCTGGCGCCGGGTGCAGGCGGCGAACGACCTGTTCGACGACACGGCGCGCGATGGCTGGATCACCGATCGCGGCAAGATGTACATCCTCCTTGGCCCGCCCGATGATGTCATGGAGGAGCAGGTCGCTCGCTCCCACCGCGGCATCATCCTCTGGACCTACCGCAGCACCTGGGCGAAGGACCTTGGTCCCAATGTCGTGATCGCCTTCGCCAAGGACACTTCCGGTGAGTTTCGCATCTCGACCGCCCCCTCGGTCGACGCCGACGTCTTCCGCGGCCTCTCTCCGAACACGCCCGCTCATCTGCGCGGCGCCGCGGGGACGGCGGAGGCGCAGGTCGCGCTCCAGGGAGCGATGCTCGGCCAGGTCGATCCCTACCTCCGGTCCCAGGGCGTCGCCTCGGGGATGACGGAGCTGGCCCTGCTCGCGGATCTGGGGCGGCTGCAGCAGACCGACCAGCTGATCCTGAGCGAGATCGTCAGCGCCCAGGCGCTCTTCGGCGAGGTGCCGATGATTGCCCGCGCGGATTACTACAAGGCGAATGACGGGACAACCTATGCGGCGCTCAGCGTCTTCGTGCGCTCGAAGTCGCTGCAGTACCGCGACACCCCTGGCGGCGGACGGCCCGACCTCGCGGTCTACGCGCGCATCGAGGACCCGGCGACCGGGGAGCTTCGGTATGGCTTCGAGCGAGACCAGGATTTCGTACCCAGCGCCGACAATCCGCGGGCCGGCATCCACGACTACCTGGTGTTCCAGGCCGGCTGCGGGGTCGCCCCGGGTCGCTACAAGGCGCGCTTCTCGCTCCACGATCGGGTGGCTGCGAAGGTGGGGCGCTACGAGGTCGATCTCGACGTGCCGGACCTGCAGGGACCTGCTCTGGGTCTCTCGACGATCACGCTTGCCGAGCGGCTGGAGCCGGTCGCCGGCGCCCCCAACCCGAGCCTCAAGGCCCCCTTCACGCTCGGGACGCTGCGGGTCCTTCCCAAGCCCGGGATCGCCTACGCGCAGGATCAGGAGTTCGCCTTCTACTTCCAGGTCTACCAGGCGCGCACGGACGCCATCTCGGGCAAGCCGCTCCTCGACCTGCGCTACAGTTTCTCGCGCCGCGACGAGCAGGGGGAGTACCGCCCCATCGGGCCGCCCCTCGAGATGATCGGCCGCGTCGAGGCTGCCCATGGCTATGCCTTCCCCCTCGCCGCCTGGCCGATCGGGCAGTACCGCCTGACCGTGGAGGTGGTCGATCGGCTCAGCGGAGCGCACGTCGAGCGATCCACGGACTTCGTGGTGCGATAGCTCGACCCGAGGGTGCGGCGCCCGGGGCCCCCCGGGTTGACACTCCCGGCCGGCGGACGTACCTTGCCGCGCGCTCGCCAGAGCCGCACCAGGGGAACAGGTCCACCTATGCTGCGCTTCCACAACACGCTGTCGGGCCGCGTCGAGCCGTTCGAGCCGCTGCGCCCCGGACAGGTCGGGCTCTACACGTGCGGTCCCACCGTCTACGACCACGCCCACATCGGGAACTTCCGCGCCTACGTCTGGGAGGACCTGCTGCGCCGCACGCTCGAGAGGCGGGGGTTCACGGTGCTGCACGTGATGAACCTGACCGACGTCGACGACAAGACGATCCGCAACAGTCGCGAGCGCGGGATCACCCTCGACGCCTACACCCAGCCCTACATCGACGGGTTCTTCGAGGACGTGCGCACCTTGAACCTCCTGCCGGCGCACCACTATCCGCGCGCCACCCGGCACGTCGACGAGATGGTGATCCTGGTGGAGCGGCTGCGCGCGGCCGGAAACACCTACGAAAGCCAGGAATCGATCTACTTCCGCATCGACTCGTTCCCGTCGTATGGCCGCCTCTCGCGCCTCGATCCCGGCCAGATGCAGGTCGGGGAGCGCGTCGACTCGGACGAGTACGAGAAGGAGGATGTGCGCGACTTCGTCCTCTGGAAGGCGCAGAGCGAGGAGCCCGCGTGGGAGACCCGGCTCGGGCGCGGGCGGCCCGGCTGGCACCTGGAATGCTCCGCGATGAGCATGAAGTACCTCGGGGAGGCATTCGACCTCCATACCGGGGCGGTGGACAACATCTTCCCGCATCACGAGAACGAGATCGCCCAGAGCGAGGCTGCCACGGGCGTCCCGTTCGTGAAGTACTGGATGCACTGCGCGCACCTGATCGTGGACGGCAAGAAGATGTCGAAGTCCGCCGGAAACTTCTTCACGCTGCGTGACCTGCTGGACCGCGGCCTCTCCCCCCGCGCGATCCGCTATCTGCTGCAGTCGGTCCACTATCGCAAGCCGCTCAACTTCACGCTCGAGGGGGTGGAGCAGGCCCGCGCCGCGCTCGATCGACTCGATGCGTTCCGCCACCGGCTCGAGCACGAACCCGCGTCCGCGGGCCGTTCACCGCTCGCCGGCCAGGTGGAGGCTACCCGGGCTCGATTCGACGCTGCCCTCGACGACGACCTGAACTCCGCCGAGGCGCTGGGAGTGCTGTTCGAGCTGATCCGCGAGGCGAACAGCGCCTACGACCGGGGCGAGGTCCGTGCCGACGATCGCGTGCCGCTCGCGGCCCTGCTCGACGAGGTGGACGCGGTCTTCGGGCTGGCGACGGGGAACTCCCGGCTCCTCGATGCCGACGTGGAGGCGCTGCTGAAGGAGAGGCAGGCGGCACGGGAGGCGCGCGATTATGCCCGCGCCGATGCGCTCCGGGACACGCTCGCGGAACGCGGGATCGTGCTCGAGGACACTCCACACGGGATGCGCTGGCGGCGCCGCTGAGTCCGACGCTGCTTCCGTTCCTCGACGCTCGGGTCTATCCTCTCCAGCGGAGGCGGGCCGGGCCGGCGCGGTGCGCCGATGGACCGAGGGGATCTGGGACGCTGGGGGGAGGCGCTGGCAGGATTCTACCTGCGCGCCAAGGGATATCGGGTGCTCACCCGCGGCTGGCGAGCGGGTCGGCTGGGCGAGATCGACCTGATCGCCGAGCGGCGCGGAGTACTCGTCTTCGTCGAGGTGAAGACCCGATCCAGCCGCCGCTTCGGCCTGCCGGAGGAGGCGCTGACTCCCGTGAAATGCCGGCGTCTCGTGCGGCTGGTCCAAGCGTTCCTGGCCTCGCTCCCGGAGCAGAGTCCGCTCCGCAGGATGACGCCGCGGATCGACGTCGTCGCCGTCGAGCGGCGACGACCGGTGGGTTGGCGGGTGCGGCATCTCATCGGTGCCGTGGGTCCCTCCGAGGGGCACCGTTAGAGTCAGGCGAGCGTGTTGCGGCTCGCTTGACACCCTCCCCGATCGTCTGCTATATTTCGCCTCGAAGTCACACAAATTGAGCCGGTTAGCTCCAAGCGGGAATAACTCAGTGGTAGAGTGCGACCTTGCCAAGGTCGAAGTCGCGGGTTCGACTCCCGTTTCCCGCTCCAATCCGATCGGGCGCGGCGGTCGGGTGCATTTTCCCGGCCGCCGCCCTCTCCTCCGACGCAGTGGTTTTGCGGCCTGGACGCGAATCAGGACGCAGTGCTGAAGCCACTGGCGGCTGCCGTCTGATCCGAGGTTCGCGGGGCACCCGGGATTCCGGGGCGGCGTAGCCAAGTGGTAAGGCAGAGGTCTGCAAAACCTTTATTCGTCGGTTCGATTCCGACCGCCGCCTCCACCCTTCCGACCCTCATTCGTGCAGCGCGACACGTGCGCTGGACGGAGGATCCATGTTCAAGGAATTCAAGGACTTCGCCATGCGGGGCAACGTGATGGACATGGCGATCGGCATCATCCTCGGGGCCGCGTTCGGCAAGATCATCTCGTCGTTCGTCGCCGACGTGATCATGCCGCCGATTGGACTCTTGCTGGGGAAGGTGGACTTCTCCCAGCTCTACATCAACCTCAGCGGCACGACCTACGCCAACCTCGCGGAAGCCCAGACCGCGGGTGCGCCGGTCATGAAGTACGGCCTGTTCCTCAATACCGTCCTGGACTTCGTCATCGTCGCGTTTGCGATCTTCATGGTGGTCCGGCAGATGAACCGCCTGAAGAAGCCGGTCGAGCCGCCCCCCCCCACGACCCGCGACTGTCCGCGCTGCCTGACGGCGGTCCCGCTCAAGGCGACGCGCTGCGCGCACTGCACCTCCGACCTCAAGGCTTGATCGACCCGGCGGCGGGCCGCTATACTTCCAGGGGTGAACCTCCTGTCACGTAATCCCAGGTCCGACGCGGTTCCGCGCCGCGGGCTCGCCGTCCGCTGGCGCAGCATCGCCCTGCTTGCCCTCGCTGCCGCGGCCTTCCCCACGCGCGCGCCTGCGGGCGACCCGCCGCAGGTCGAGTTACGCGTGGTGATCGTGACCGATAGCCGCTGCGGAGCAGAGGGGGCCCGTCTTGAGGACCATCGCCGTTGTGCGCTCGAGCGGGTCTCGGAGGGGGACCGTCTCGTGCTGTTCGATCCGGCCCGCGAGGCGCTCTACGAGATCGTGTACGCGTCGGAGGCGTTGAAGGTGAAGGTCCTGAACGACCTCGCCGGATTCAAGATCGTCGCCCGCGGCAGGTGGGACGACGAGAAGCGATTCGTGGCGCTCACCGGCGCCGCTCTCGCCCGGACGCTGCCGCCGGCAGCAGAGATCGAGCCGGTCGACTGAGCCCCGGCCCCCCAAGCCCTCGCCAGATCAACCTTGTGCGGGTCTCCGGAATCCCGATCAGGCTCGATTTCTCCTGGTTCCTGGTGTTCGTCCTGGTGCTCTGGAGCCTCGCGGCGGGGTACCTGCCCGAGGTCTTCCCGGACGCTCACCCCGCCCGCCTGTGGGTGGCGGGCTTCATCGGCACGGTCCTCTTCTTCGCGTCGGTCCTCATCCATGAGTTGAGCCACAGCCTGACCGCCCGCGCCCTCGGGGTCGAGGTGCTCGAAATCACGCTGTTCGTGTTCGGCGGGGTGAGCCGGCTGGCGTCGGAAGCGAAGGACGCCTGGACCGAGATCAAGATCGCCGCGGTCGGTCCGCTGGCGTCGTTCTGCCTGGCGGCGACCTTTCTGACTCTCTCCACCGTAGCGGCAGATGAGGCCACGGGCCCCTCGCTGACCGTCGAGATCCTGAACTACCTCGGCCTGGTCAACGTCGCCCTGGGCGTCTTCAATCTGCTGCCCGGGTTCCCGCTTGACGGTGGACGCGTGTTGCGGGCCTTCTGGTGGCTCGTGACCGGCTCCCCCACGCGGGCCACCCGCGTCGCCACGCGCTGGGGGATGGGAGTTGCCCTGCTCCTGATCGCCTACGGAGTCGTTCAACTCGTGTGGCTCCGGAGCCTTGGCGGCCTCTGGATGGTCCTGCTGGGTCTGTTCCTGCGCTCCGCGGCGAGCGCCAGCGGCAGGGATCTGCTGCTGCGGTCCCGCCTGGAGGGGGCGCGGGTGAGCGACGCGATGCTCGGGCCCGGCACGGGCATCGCCTCCGACCTCTCGATCGAGAAGGCCGTCGCGGAGTACTTCCGGACCCGCGGGCTCGAGGCGTTCCCGGTCGTGCGCGACGAACGGATCTGCGGGGTCGTGTCGATCGACGCGCTGCGGGCGTTTCCTCCCGAGGAGCGGGCGAACGCCTCGGTGCAAGCCGCGATGACGCGCCTCGACCTCACCCTGGCGACGCGCCCGGATCAGCTGCTGGCGGTCGCGCTCGAGCGCATGGTGCAGGCGGGGGAGCGGTGGCTGCCGGTCGTCGCCGCGACGAGCACCGTCGGCGTCCTGACGCGCGGCAGTGTGTCGCGGTTTCTGCAACAGCCCTCCGCGGCGGAGGGGGCCCGAGGCGCCGCCGGCGGTTGACACCGGCCGGCGGGGCTCTATCTTCTCGGGGGGGGTGAGTATCCGCGCCGAGGTCCCATGGCTGCCACCGCACGCGATCCACTCGGCTACTACCGAGTCCTGAACCTGAGCCCCGGGGCCAACGAGGCGGAGATTCGCCTCGCCTACACCTTCCTCAAGAACGCCTGGCAGCACGATCGGAAGATCCCGCGGTCGCGCATCAAGGAGGCGTTCGACTGCCTCAGCGACCCCAGCCTCAAGGGGGCCTACGACTCCGGCAAGCGGAAGCGGGCCGATCGAGACTGGGTCGCGGTCGGGGTGAGCGCAGCGATCCTGGCTGCGCTCCTGCTCTTCGCCGGGCTCGTCTTCCCCGGGTTTCTCCTGCCGCGCCCCACGCCGTTTGCCTCGGGCTCGCAGCTGGTGCGCCAGAAGGACCAGGCGCCACTCGGGGAGATCGTGCGCCGCGACCCTGCCCATCGCTTCCCGAACGGCGTCTCCGGCAGCGCCTATCTGGTTCGCTTCGGGGACGGCTCCGAGCGCTGGTACCCCACCAGCGATCTCGAGAACCACTACCGGCAACAGTAGCGTCCCCACTCCGGCCTACTGCACCGCCACCAGGGTGAGCTGGCAGGCCGGTGCACGGAAGGCGCGGCCGCGGTGGTCCACCCCCTCCACTCGCCAGTACAGCGGCTCTCCCGCCTGTTGCGCGGCAACCTCCGGCGGGACCTCGACCAGCGGCTGATTCAGGCGTCCCGACTCCCACAGCCGCTCGCCGGAACCGTTCTCGATTGTCACCCGGAAGGGGGCGCCCCCCCCTTCCCACGCGAGGAGCACCGGGCTGCCGGCCGGGATCTCCGAGGGGGTGATGCAGCGCACCGGGTTCCCTGTGGCCGGCCGCCCGAGGTAGTCGAACGAGAACCAAGCCGCGGCAACGACGAATGCGGCACCGATGCAACCGGCGAGGACGAGGCGGATCGCTAGCGCGCGAGAGGCAGCCACGGCGTCAGGATAGCCCAGCAACGATCCGGCTACGATCCCGCCTCGTCATCCGGGGTGACCTCGAGGCGCTCCCCGTTCCAGGAGGCCAGGGTGCGGCCGCTGGCCTCGAACAGGTACAAGGCGCCGTACCCCTCCGCCTGCACCCTCAGGACCAGAGCCTCTATCCGGGCCTGTCGCGCGGCGGCAGTCTCCAGGAAGAACCCCTGCGACACGGTCGCGCAGAACATCGTCCCCACGCGATCGATCGACACCAGATCGACGAGGCTACGATAGGCGGCGGGGTCGGGGCGCTGCGCCAGCGTGGTGTCGGCGGGGCGCATCCCGAGGCTGAGCAGGAGCCCGATCGCCAGCGGGATCATCAACAGCGGCAGCAGGGCGCGCAGGCGCTCCTCCCTCGAGGGGGCAGCCTGCTCGCGCCGTCGTCGCCGTTTCCCGGCTAGGGTCGACCTCGAGCCGCCGCGAGCGAACAGCCTCTCGGCGTACGGACTTTGCGGGGAACGAGGAGCGGAGGGAGCGGCGACGGAGCTCATGAAGCCGGCACCACCGCGGAGCCCTCGATCCAGTAAAGCCCCTCGAGCGCTCCGCTGTGCCCGGGGTAGTTCTCGGTGCTGGCGACCAGCAGCTTGACGGCCGGGTCCTGGGCGGAGGTCAGCACCGCCCAGAACTCGCGGTTGTCTCCGCCGCCGGCATCGGGGGAGTCATACGCTGTGACCTCTCCGTCGAGCAGCCGGCTGGTGATCCCGTCCGCGGTGCGCAGGTGGCCGGAGCCCACCAGAGGCTCCAGCGTGCGGCGGTCGAAGTTCGTGGGGGGAGTGACCGTGGAGGGGAACTGGCCGAGATCGACGTTGTAGCGGACCATCGCGGCGAACAGCACTCGCCCGTCGGCCAAGAGCCGCGACCGATCCGCCTTCCCCAGCGCCGTCAGCAGCGTGGGTACGGCGATCGATGCCAGGATGCCGAGGATGGCGACCACCACCAGCAGCTCGACGAGCGTGAAGCCGGAGGAACCGGAGCGGTACTCATGTCGTTTTACTGTATAGGTCTTCATCTCTATGCATATGTATTCCGGCGCCCATAATGTATGTTCATCTCCTCCCCGCGGCAACCTCCACGCCCCCGGGCTGGCCCATCGGCCAGTGGCGCGGCGGGTCGTTCCGGGGAGTGCCCAGAATCGGGCCGATTGATCGCCTCCCGAAGCGGGTGGTACATTCCCCTCCCGTGGAAGCTCAAACGTCCGGACTGTCGGAGGTGCGCCAGGGGAGGTGGGTCGAGCCCTTCGGGCGGGTTGGCCGCTTCCTGGTCGGCGCGGTCTTCGTGGTTGCCGCCGGCTCGAAGGCGCTCGACCCCGCGGCGTTTGCGCGCCAGATCGCGGGGCACGGCTGGCTTCCGGAGGCCTGGACCCCCGCCGTGGCGATCGCTCTGATCGCCGTCGAATTGCTGCTTGGTTCCGCTCTGGTCCTGGCGGTGGCGAGCCGCGCGGCAGCCGCGCTCATCGCCGGACTGCTGCTGCTGTTCGTGGGAGTGATGGCGGAAGCGTGGCTGACCGGACGCCAGGTCGACTGCGGCTGTTTCGGCGCCCTCGTTGAGCGCGGCCCGGGGGAGGTGGTGCTGGAGGATCTGGGGCTGCTCGCGCTGCTGCTCCCCACGCTCTGGTCGGTCCGCAAGGAGTCCTCGAGACTGCGCCGGGGAGCGGTTGCGAGCGTGACCGCGGTGGGGCTCGCCCTGGCATTCGCCGCTCCCTACCTGCCGCTCGATGGGCTGGTGACCAAGCTGGCGCCCGGGGCTACGCTAGAATCGATCGGAATGGACGCGCTGCTGCCGCGGGACGGAGCTTACGTCGTCGCGCTGCTCGATCTCAACAGCGAGGCGACGACGGGCGCCGTGGCAGGGCTCAACGATCTCGCGACGGCGGTGCCGGAGGCGGAGGTGGTCGCCTTCGCCGCCGCCGGAGCCGAGGAGCGCGCCGCGTTCGGCTGGTCCAAGGGTGCAGGGTTCAGGGTCGAGGAGATCGGCGCGGGGGCAGTGGGAGCGCTGGCGCGCAAGCTCCCGCGATACGCCCTGGTGGTTGACGGCCGCGTGACGGCCATCTGGAATGATGCTCCCCCGGCGGCAGCCGCGATCCGGGGGATGATGGGAGGGAGTTCCACGTGATGCGCTCCACCGTCCGCCTGCTCGCTGCTGTGACCCTGGCGTTCGCTGTTCACGCCGCGCGGGCGGAGGAGGCGCCCTGGGCGCGTTCGTGCCGCTTCGCAGTCGAGACCAACCGCCAGCCCGCTCCGGGATCGATGGTCTTCGAGAAAAGGGGAGTTTCCGACCTGCTGGGCGTGCTCGGCGATGGCACCTGGTTCCTGGTGCAGCCGGTCCAGCAGCAGGCGCACGCGCTCGCTCGCGACGCCGCCAGCGTCGATCCGGGAGGGCGTCAGGCGACGATCAGGGCGCTTCCCGGGGCGCAGCGCGGGACGCCGCTGATTCTCACGCCCGCCGGTCTGACGTTCGATCTCGCCGGGAAGTCGGTGCGGATTGTTCCGACCCCACCCCTCCTGGGAGAGGTCACCGCCGACGCGTTCCTGTCGCTATGTCCGGAGTTCCAGGACCGCGAGAAGGCGTACGCGCCGCGACCGGAGAAGGTGAAGGCGATCTCCGCGAACGGGAATGACGTCAGCCTGGAGGTGTATTTCGGCTCCTGGTGCCCGCACTGCCAGGACGTCCTCCCGCGCCTGATCAAGAGCCTGCGCGAGGCCGGGAACCCGAATCTGCGGGTGAAGATGATCGGGCTGCCGCGGGCCTTCACCGAGGACCCGATCGTCAAGGCGCGTGGCGTGCGCGGCGTCCCGACCGTGATCGTCTACCGGAAGGATGTCGAGCTGGGGCGCTTCAGCGGCACGGAGTCGGCGCCGATCGAGGAGACGCTCGCACGGCTGGTCGGCGGCTAGGTTGCCACTCCAAGCGCAGGGGGCGAGGTGTGCCCGAGGGAGGCGGCCCTACTGGTTGGACTCCTTCTCCGGCATCACGAGCCACAGCACGACGTAGACCAGCACGCCCGGGAACATCGCCGAGCAGATCGACACGCCCACGTAGAGCAGGCGGAACAGCGACGGATCCCAGTCGAGCGCCTCCGCGATGCCGCCGCACACTCCGCCCAGCATTCGATTCTGTCGCGAGCGGTAGGCACCCATGACCGCATCCTCCTTCTGCCGCGGACCGTCCGGGTGGCCGCTCTCCCGGCAGGGGTAGGTCACCTGCCAGGCCGGGCCCGCACGCTCGCCGCGGGATTCAGAACCGGTGCACGAACAGCCCCGAGCGCAGCTTTGGCTCGAACCAGGTTGACTTCGGCGGCATGACACGCCCCGAGTCGGCGACCGCCATCAGCTCGTCCATTGACGTCGGGTAGAGCGAGAAGGCGACTGCCGCCTTGCCGCGATCGACGCGCTCGCTCAGCGCCCGTGTCCCGCGGGCACCCCCCACGAACTCGATCCGCAGGTCGGTGCGCGGGTCGTGAATCCCCAGAAGCGGCGCCAGCACCTGCTCCTGGAGTCGCGTGATGTCGAGCGCCAGCACCGGGTCCTGCGGGCGTGCCTCCCGCTCGCCGAACAGGTGCAGGGAGTGCCAGCGCCCCGCGACGTAGACACGAACCTCGCCGCGCTTCTGCGGCGTGCCGTCCGCAGCCGGCGTGACCCCCATCTCGCGCGGGACCGCCGCGAGGAGCGCCGCGGGGGTCCGGCCGGCGAGATCCGCGACCAGCCGGTTGTACGGGAGGATCCGCAGCTGGTCCGCGGGGAAGACCACCGCCAGGAAACTGTTGTACGCCTCGCGGCCGTTGTGGGCGGGGTTGACGCGCTGGCGCTCGCCGCGGGCGCGGCTGGCGCTCGCCGAGCGATGATGGCCGTCGGCGACGTAGATGCGCGGCAGCGCGCGATAGAGCTGCTCGAGTCGTGCCGGATCGAGCGCACGCCACACGGTGTGGCGCACGCCGTCGTCGGCGGTGAAGTCGAGCAGCGGCCCGGTTGCGGTCGTCGCCTCGAGCGTGCGGACGATCGCGGCGTCGGGCGGGTGGGCGAGAAACACCGGCTCCGCGTGCGCCGACATCGTCAGCAGGTGGCGGGTGCGATCGTCTTCTTTGTCGGGGCGGGTCTTCTCGTGCTTCACGATGAGCCCCGCGTCGTACTCGTCCACCGAGCAGCACGCCACGACCCCCACCTGCGCCTGCCCCTCCCGGACGAGCCGGTAGACGAGGAACCCCGGCTCCGCGTCCTCGAGCAGCCATCCCTCCTGGAGGAAGCGGTGGAAGTTCTCCGCCCCCTTCTCGTAGACCGCGTCGTCGTGGAGGTCCGTCCCCTCGGGCAGGTCGATCTCCGGGCGGATCACGTGCAGGAACGAGCGCGGCTTGCCGGCCGCGAGCGCGCGCGCCTCGTCGCTGTCGATCACGTCGTAGGGAACGCTGGCGACCTCGGGGGCGATCGCTTCTGGCGGGCGCAGGGCACGAAAGCGGCGGATCTCCGACATGGCTCCTCCCGTGATCAGCGGCCGCCATTATGCCAGCACCCAGCCGCGCCGGGAACCTCCCCGCGCGACACCGTATAATGCCCGACTCGAACGGCGGGAACCGGAGGCGGGGTGGCAAAGGAACCAGGACGGAAGGGGCGGCAGGACGCGGAGGCGGTTGCGGAGCGGCGCGCCTGGGAGCACGGCCCGCTCGTCGTCCTGGCGCTGGCGCTCCTCGCCGGCGCCGTGCTGCGGCTGCGCACGCTCGGGGAGGCGGGGCTGTGGACGGATGAGCTGGTCTCCTGGTGGGCCGCCTCCAGCGACTCGGTCGGCGAGCTCCTGACGCGTTGCGCCGACTGCATGGCCATCCCACCCGCGAGCCTGCTGCTGCAGCACGCCTCGGTGGGGGCGTTCGGCAAGAGCGAGTGGGCGCTGCGCCTCCCTTCCGCGCTCGCCGGCATCGCCGCCATCCTGGTCGTCTTCCTGGCCGGCCGCCGGATGTTCGGCGCCGAGGCGGGAGCGGTCGCGGCAGCGGTCCTCTCCATCCACCCAGCTCACCTCTGGTTCAGCGCGGACGCGCGCCCCTATGCGCTGGCGGTGCTCCTCGCGGCCGCCTCGATCTGGGCCTTCCACGAACTCACGCGCGACGGATCGTGGCGAAACGTGATCGTCTACGCTGGCGCGACCGCGGGGCTGCTCCACCTGCAGTTCGTCTTCCTGCCGCTGATCGGCGCGCAGGCGCTCGCTGTTTTCCTTGGACGGCGCGCCGGCGCCCCCGCGTGGCGCCGCGTGGGGCTGGCGTTTGCCGGTGCGGCAGTCCTCTCGATCCCGGTACTGCCGCAGCTCCTCGGGGTCGCCGCGCGCGCTGGGGCGCTCGCCTGGCCGGCGAAGGACGAGTTTCCCCCCGGCATCTACGCGCTGCTGCAGTCCACCCCCCTGCTCTGCTCGCTGGCGGTCGTCCTGATCCTGGCCCTCGCGACCGGGCGCGACCCGCTGGCAGTCGGAGGCGAAGAGCCGCGCTCCTCCTTCGACCTCCTGGCCGTCGCGTCGCAGGCGTTCGTCCCCCTCCTCTGCCTCGGCTTGCTGGCGCTGCGCCTCTCCTCGCTGGTGAAGCCGCGCTACTACTCGGTCTACCTGGTCCCGATCGTGCTGCTGCTCGGCTGGGCGCTGACGCGACCGGCCTGGATCGCCGGCCGCCGGCTCGGCGTGGCGCTGTTCGTCGGGCTCATCCTGGCGACCCAGGTAGTGCCGGAGATGCGGGCCGGGCGCTCGTTCAATCGCGATGTCCAGGGGGAGGACTGGCGCGGCGCCGTGCGCATGGTGCTCGAGGGGCGCCAGCCCGGGGACGCCGTCCTGGTGCGCTCCGGCCTGGTCGAGTCGGCCGACTTCTTCCGGGGAAGTTATCCGGAGATCTGCGAGCCGTACCTGCTGGCCCCCCTGTCCGATTTCTACTACTCGGGGGAGGGGAAGCCGACCCTCCTGCCGTCCGAGTTCGAGGGCCCGCCGTATCCGCCGGCCTACTCCCGGCGGATCGGCGCCGCGCTCGAGGGGGTCGGGCGGATCTGGGTCGTGATGCTGAACCCGCCGAACCCCACCGGCTATTTGCGGGCCGCCGTGGGTTATATCTGGGAGGCGACGGGGCGCCCGTTCCGGCCGGAACGCAGCGGGAGCTTCGGCAACGTCAACGTGTTCCTGCTGACCCCGGATCCGGGAGCCTCCCCCCCGCGTTGACGTAACCCCCTCCGGATGCTAGGTTAATCGGCGTGGACCACGCACTCGGACGCGACGCTGCAGGAACCGGAGGGCCCGCCTCGGTGGCGGAGGGTGGGGTGTCTCTGGACACCCCTGTGACCCGGCGCGACACGCTGACGGTCACCGACAATCGCACCGGCCGCTCCCACGAGTTTGCGATCATCGACGGCACCGTCCGCGCGCTCGATTTCCGCCGTCTCAAGGAAGGGGAGCAGGACTTCGGGTTGATGCTCTACGACCCGGCGTTCACCAACACCGCCGCGTGCCGCTCCGCCATCACCTTCATCGACGGCGATCGCGGCATCCTGCGCTATCGCGGCTACCCGATCGAGCAGCTCGCCGAGCGCTCCAGCTACCTGGAGACGACGTACCTCATCCTGTTCGGAGAACTGCCGAACGAGAGCGAGTTCCGCGAGTTCAAGCACCAGATCACGCACCACACGATGCTGCACGAGAACATCAAGAAGTTCATGGACGGCTTTCATCACGACGCCCCGCCCATGGGGATGTTCCTGTCCACCGTCGGGGCGCTGTCCACCTTCTACCCCGACGCGCGCGACATCTTCAACCCGGAGTCGCGCCGGCAGCAGATCTATCGCCTGATCGCCAAGACCCCGACGCTGGCGGCGTACGCCTACCGGCACAGCGTCGGTCAGCCCTACGCCTACCCGGACAACGACCTCAGCTTCACCGGCAACTTCCTCAACATGATGTTCAAGATGACGGAAGTGAAGTACCAGCCGCATCCGGTGCTGGAGCGCGCCCTCGACGTGCTGTTCATCCTGCACGCCGATCACGAGCAGAACTGCTCGGCGAACGCGATGCGCTCGGTCGGCTCGAGCCACGTCGATCCGTTCTCCGCGGTCGCGGCGGCGACCGCCGCGCTCTACGGTCCGCTGCACGGCGGCGCGAACGAGGCGGTGCTGCGGATGCTGGCGGAAGTCGGCTCCGTCGATCGCGTGCCGGGGTTCATCCAGCGCGTGAAGGCGGGGGAGGTCCGGCTGATGGGGTTCGGCCACCGGGTCTACAAGAACTACGACCCGCGCGCCAAGATCATCAAGCAGATGGCCGACCAGGTGTTCGAGGTGAAGGGGCGCAACCGGTTGCTCGACATCGCGCTGGAGCTCGAGCGGATCGCGCTCGAGGACGACTACTTCATCGCGCGCCAGCTCTACCCGAACGTCGATTTCTACTCCGGCCTCATCTACCAGAGCATGGGGTTCCCGGTGGACATGTTCCCGGTGCTGTTCGCCATTGCCCGGACCGCGGGGTGGGCGGCGCAGTGGCAGGAGATGCTGGTCGACCCGGAGCAGAAGATCGCCCGTCCGCGCCAGATCTACACCGGTCCCAACCGGCGCGACTACATCCCGCGCTCGGAGCGGTAACCGCGGCTCCGCACGATTCTGGTTTGACACCCCCCCGGGTTGCCCGTACGTTCTATCGTCACGATCCGCGCTCCGCCGGTGGCGACCGTGCCTGGGGTGATCCCGGGCCGGGGCGCTCTCTCTCAGGCCGGCGGGCGGGTGGGTCTACGGAGGTGGCAGATGCGCGAGTCGTCGCAGGGGGTGAGGTCGTCGCGAATCCGGCTGCGCGCGGGGGCATTGGCGCTCGCGTTGCTGACGCTGCTGGCCGGCGCCGGCGAGGTGCGGGCGGCAGCGCAGGAGATTCGACGCGACGGAGGACGAGTCCTCAAGGCTCCCTCCTACCTGGACGGCCTGGGGTTGCGTCCGTCGGTGCCGGTGCCACTACCGGCCGCGGCGCCTTCGCAGGCGGCGCGGGCGGCGTGGGAGCGGCTGCGCGAGCTGGACCCTGCCTTCCGCCTCGACTGGGATGAGCAGCGCGGGACCCCGCGCATGCTCTACGGCGGCGCGACGCCCGCCACCCGCGGCACGCCCGCAGTCGTGGCCCGGACCTTCCTGGGCGATTACGCCGACCTCTTCAACCTGACCGGGAACGGCCAGCTGCGGGCGGACGAGACGATGCCCTCGCGGGCCGGAACCCTCGTGTCGTTCCGGCAGATGTATCGCGGCGTGCCGGTGTACACCGGCACGCTCACGGTCCTGGTCGATCAGGAGGGGCGGGTGAGGATGGCCTCGGGGGGCTTCCACGCCGTGCCGACCACCGCCCCGGATGCCCGGCTCTCCGCCGACGAAGCGGTCCGTTCTGCCGTACGCCACCTCGACCCCGCCGCCGAGCTGGCGCGCGAGCGCGCCCCCTCCCCGCCGGCGCCCGGGATGGCGGCCGACCAGTGGATAGACTACGACGGCGCCGACCTCCTGCCTGCCGGCCTGCTGCGGCAGGTCAAGGCGCGCCCGGTCTGGTACCCGACGGCGGCTGGGTTCCGGGTGGCCTGGATGGTGGACGTGCTGCGCGCCGACAACCCGCGCGACTTCCGCGTCATCCTCGATGCCGAGACCGGCGAACCGCTCGACGCACAGATGCTGACGCTCTCGACGCACGAGACGGTGCGGGTCTACACCAGCAACCCGGACAAGGTCGGCCGGACGGACGAGCCGATCCCCGACATCGACAAGCCGGTCACCGGCGGGCCGATGAGCGGCGCGTTCACGGTCCTCACGAATGACCAGGCGATCGAGATCGCGAACCCGCCCTACAACCACGACACCGATCCGAACAATCCCACCGTGGACCCGAACTTCGACGAGCAGAACGTCTTCTACCAGAACAACCGCACCCGGCAGCGGTTCCGCGACCTGAACGGCGGGCCGGTGATCGGCTCGCTGAACCTCGATACGAATCCGCTCGACTCGACCGTGCAGCTGATCGATGGAGGCTCCCCGGATCCGAACAACGCCGACAACGCGTTCTTCACCCCCTCGCTCGACCGGACCTCGTTCGGACGGGGTTCGTTCCACACCGGGGTGCAGGGGGGCTTCCGGGACCTTGCCCTCGAGGAAGGGGTCGTCATCCACGAGTACTCGCACCGGATTGCCGCCAACACGGCGGGGTTGGGGGGGGCGGTCTACGGCGGCGCCATGAACGAGGGAACGGCGGACTACTGGGCGGCGACCATCACCAATGACCCTTATCTCGGCGAGTTCGCGAACGCCGACCCGGAGGAGGGGCACTATTCCGGCTGGGTCGGCCTTTACGGCTTCCTCCGCTCGATGCAGAACGACCGCCCCTACTCGCTGGTCTGTGACAATCCTTTCATCACCAACGGGTGCGAGGTGCACTCCGACGGCGAGATCTACGGCGGCGTGCTGTGGGACCTCCGCGATGCCCTGATCCAGGCGCGCGGGTTCGTGGAGGGGACGCTCATCGCCGACCGGCTGGTCCTGCAGCATCTCCTCAACATGAGCGGCGGAGGCATGCTCGACACGGACGACTTCATCGAGGGGCGCAACGCGCTGCTCTCGGCAGACTCGACGCTCTACGGCGGGGCGTACGAATGCCTCATCTGGCAGGTGTTCGCCGGGCGGGAGATCGGCAGCGGCGCCACCGTCGGCAACCCGCCGGGCACGCCGCCGACCATCTCGACCGCCCTGCCGGCGCAGTGCACCGGCGCCGCGACCGTGGCGTTCGCGAAGGCGGCGTTCAGTTGCGCGAACCCCGACTCCGGCACGCTCACCGTGTCGGATCCGAACGGCGGAGCGGTCCTGACGGTCGCGGTGACCACGGCCTCGGGAGACAGCGAGACGCTGGCGCTCTCGTGGGCGGCCGGGATCGGCTCGACCGCCGCATTCAACGTCCGGATCGCCGCGGGCGTGCCCGGCGACGGACAGATCCAGGTCGCGGCGCAGGGGGAGCGGATCCTGGCCTCGTACGCCGACAACTCCCCGGTCAAGACCGCGTCGGCGGCCGTCACCATCGACTGCACGCCCGATCTGGCCTACGTCTCGAGCCGGTTGTTCAACGGCTCCTGCGACGGGAGCGACGTGTTCCTCGACGCCGGCGAGACGGCGCGGCTGGGGGTCACGTTCGAGAACCGCGAGCCGTTCGCCACGCTGCACGGCGTGCAGCTGACGCTCTCGTCCGGCAACCCGCAGGTCTCGGTCGAGGCGCCGGTGACGCGCACGCTGCCGGACCTCGCCCCGGGCGCGCGCGCCGAGGTGTTCTGGTCGGTGCGTGGCGATGCGGCGCTCGC
>Ga0184629_10000228_pt1 | contig 25032 bp, 19 predicted proteins | sample PLM4_32_b1_FD_133158 | JGI IMG/M metagenome (GOLD analysis project Ga0184629, IMG submission 133158) | Groundwater sediment microbial communities from an aquifer in East River, Colorado, USA - PLM4_32_b1 | ecosystem: Environmental > Terrestrial > Soil > Riparian zone | place: USA: East River...
GCTCGGTCGATCTCGAGAACACGCTGATGGGTCATCCCGCGGTGAAGGAAGCCTGCGTCGTGGGCATCCCTCACCCGAAGTGGCAGGAGCGTCCGCTCGCAGCGATCGTGCTCAAGGACGGCGGGCAGACGACCGCGAAGGAGCTCCGCGCCTTCCTCGCCGACTCCTTCGCCAAATGGCAGCTCCCCGACGCCTTCGTTTTCATCGACGCCATTCCCCGCACCTCCGTCGGCAAGTTCAAGAAGAGCGCGCTGCGCGAGCAATTCGCCGACTGGAAGTGGGAGTCGTAGCGGCCCCGCCCCCGTTGGGCACAAAACAATGTTGGGCGGGCGAATGTCCATCTTTGCCGTCGCCAAACACGGCTATCGGAGCAGCCGGACATTCGACGCTACCGACGAGACCGGGGACTTTTGACCCTAAGCGGCCCTTCATGAGACCTGCTACATTACGAACGTCCGAGGACATCGCTGAGGAGGGGACCATGCGATTACGGATTTGGCTCCTATTATCGTTCTTGTGCGTGACAGCCTGCACGGAAAGCCAAGACAGCACGGTCGTCGCTTCCGCGCAGAAGGATGAGATGGCCGTGCGCGAGCTGGCTACAAGCTTTGATGCAGCGCTGAACTCCAAAAACATTGATGCGATGATGGCGCGTTATGCCGATGGGGCCGTGCGGATGAACCCCAATACGCCTGTGAACGTGGGCAAGGACGCAATCCGCGCCTGGTATTTGGACGATTGGGCAGCGAACGACTTCAGGGTCACGAACGAGATCTCGGACATCCGTATATCCGACGATCTCGCAGCCGTGCGGGGCATGTATATGTCGACCGTCACTCCTGGCAGCGGTGCCGCTTACGAGGACCGTGGCAAATGGAGCGCGGCGGCTCAAAAGCAATCCGACGGCTCGTGGAAAATGCTTTGGGAGATCTGGAGCAGCGATCTGCCACCCCGCGCGCCGTGAAGGCGCTGAAAGCCAAAATCCGGGGACGACATGCACAGGCGGAAATTCTTGGCTACTGCTGTCGGCCTCGTGACCGCCACGACTCTCGATTGCTCCGACGCAAAGGAGGATACCCTGCCGTTGGGTCCTCTGCCAGGGACGCGATACCCAGATCCCCGCATAGAGTCGCTCGACCCGCGCTTCCGCTACAAAATTGGTAACGCATATATCGAGCGTATCGCCACCGGCTTCCGCTGGGCCGAGGGCCCCGTGTACGTGCGCGATGGCGGCTATCTGCTGTGGAGTGACATTCCCAATAATCGAATCATGCGCTGGACGGAGGAGGATGGGCACGTCAGCGTCTTCCGTGGTCCATCAAATTATGCGAACGGCAACACCCGTGACCGAGAAGGCCGTCTAGTGACCTGCGAGCATGAGACGCGACGCGTCACGCGCACTGAACATGATGGCAGCATCACCGTCCTCATAGACAGTTTCAACGGTAAGCCGCTGAATTCACCTAACGACACCGTGGTTTCCGCTGATGGCGCAATCTGGTTCACCGATCCGCCCTTTGGAATTCTCGGCAACTACGAAGGCCAGCGCGCCACGCCGGAGCTTCCGCCCAGCCTCTATCGCCTTGACCCGAAATCTGGGAGGTCGAGCGTCGCGTTCACGCCCGAGAACGGGCGCACGAGTGGACTCGCTTTCTCACCTGACGGGAAGAAGTTGTAAGTCGTCGTTGTCCAAGGCGTTACCAGCCTAACGGGCGCGGAAATTCGAGTTTTCGATGTGATCGGCGACAGGCTAACCAATGGCAGAGTGTTTGCCGCCATCAGTCCCGGCTTCACGGATGGCATTCGGGCAGATATGGACGGCAATCTCTGGTGCAGCATGGGCTGGGCCGATCCTTCGGAAGACGGGGTACGCTGCTATGCGCCCGACGGCACTCTGATTGGCAAAATCCACCTGCCGGAGAATTGCGCCAATCTCTGTTTCGGAGGAAAGAAGAACAACCGCCTTTTCATGGCGGCGAGCACTTCCATCTATTCCGTTTATGTAGAGACGGTCGGCGCTGCTGTGCCATGAATGGGCGGGCACTGGGATGGGCAACAACGCAAGTCGAACCATGCAATCCAGCTATCTCGTGAGAGCGATGAGGTTGTGTCAATCGGTCCTGATCGTTCTGACCATCGGCGGGCTTGTAGGATGTGATGCGCCCAGCAGTGACCAGCCTGTCCTGCGATCTGAGTTGATTGGAGTCTGGCTTATTACAGAAACAGCGACAACCACTCCGGCGGGAAAAGTCGTCAACGATCAACCGCAGCCGGGAATTTACATCTTCACCGATAGTCACTTCAGCAACGTCCTGATCCCGGGTAGCGGCCGCGCACTGTTCAGCGACACCCCAACAGACCAGGAGCGTTTAACCGCCTATGACAACTTCATCACTGACATCGGAACCTATGACGCGACGGACTCGACCCTGACGACGCACAATATCATCGCCAAAGTGCCCAATGTCATGACTGGCGGGATCGGCATTACCTATCGATACCGTGTGGAGGGTGACACCTTGCGCTTGACTTTCAGCGGTGCTTGGGCACCACGCGATGGCGAAATCACCTATCAACTGCGCCGCCTCGAATGACTGTTCCTGGCGATCTTTCACCGTCGCCAGCACTCAGAACAACCGGCGCAAAGCGTCCCGAGTGAGGCGCACTTCTGGACGTGAGTGCCTTGACATAGGAATAGGACTATTCCTAGACTATTGGCATTGCGCTTTTGCAGATGGTGCCATGTGGAATCAGGCGATCGTGCCGACCGTGCCCGCGACGTTCCAGCAATGGTCCGCGGTCGCACGCTCATGCCAACGCACACGCGGTCACGCCCGAAACTGCCGGGAAGCGAGCCGCAAGAAAAATTCGACGAGCAAACTGATGAAAACGAGGATCGGCAAACAGAATCAAGCCGTTGGCGGAGTGAGTACGAGCTCGGTGCCTCTGACGAGAAAAAAATCAAAAAATCGAGCAAGCGAACTGTTGAAAACGATAATATAACAGTGAAATCAATGCCTTGTATAACCACCTCCGAAACCGAAATAGCTGGCGCGACAACCGGCACCCCAAGGGCTGGTGTCGCGCATCGCGCCTTTCGCTCTAGTGTCCGTCCATGACCTCGCCGGCCCTATCCGAAACCCCGCTGCTGTCGCTGACCGCGCTCAAGAAGACGGTCCCCGGCGGCCGCGTGCTGTTCGAGGGGCTCGACCTGCGCGTCGACCGCGGCGAGTTCGTCGCCGTCAAAGGCGAATCCGGCGTCGGCAAGTCGACGCTCCTGAACCTCGTCGCCGGGCTCGACGTCCCGGATGCGGGCAAGATCGCGATCGATGGCGTGGCGCTCGATGCGCTCGATGACGATGCCCGCACCTTGCTGCGCCGCGAGTCCATCGGCTTCGTGTTCCAGGCCTTCCACATCCTTCCGCATCTGACGCTCAGCCAGAACATCGCGCTGCCGCTCGTGCTGCAGCGCGCGGACTCGAACGAAGCGATCAAGCGCGCCCAAGAGATGCTCGCCTCGGTCGGTCTCGAAGGGCGCGGCGAGGACTATCCGCGCGCGCTCTCCGGCGGCGAGCTGCAGCGCGTCGCGATCGCGCGCGCTCTCGTCCACCGCCCGCCCCTCCTCCTCGCCGACGAGCCGACGGGCAATCTCGATCCGGAGACCGCGATGCGCATCCTCGATCTGTTCGCGAAGGAAGTGCGCAGCACAGGCGCGGCAACCCTGCTGGTCACGCATTCCGATCTTGCTGCATCGATCGCGGACCGCGCGCTGACGCTAACGCGCCAAGGACTGGTCAATGGAAGCGGCCGCTGAGACCGCACTCGGCGGCAAGGCCGCGCGCTGGATGATCCTGGGGGAATGGCGCGCGCATCCCGGCCGCGTCATCGTCGCCATGATCGCGATCGCGGTCGGCGTCGCGCTCGGCTTCGCGGTGCATCTGATCAATGCCTCCGCGCTGAACGAATTCGCGCGCGCGGTCGCGAGCGTCAACGGCGCCGCCGATCTTCAGGTGCGCGCGAAAAGCCCGCTCGGTTTCGACGAAGCGCTCTATGCGAAGCTCGCGCGGCTTGACGGCATCGCGGCAGCGAGCCCCGTCGTGGAATTGCGCGCGATCGCCGATACGGCCGGCGGCAAGCCGGTGACGCTGCTCGGGCTCGACATGTTCCGTGTCGCGCGGGTCACGCCGAGTCTGATCGCCCGCGCATCGAGCGCCGCCAATGACACCGACAAGACCTCGGATGGCGCCCAGGCGACGGGAGACTCGTTTGCCGCGAATTCGCTTTTCCTGTCGCAGGCTGCGCTCGACGCGACCGGCAAGCGCATCGGCGACACGCTCGAGTTGACAGCCGCAGGCCGCACGGTGCCGCTGGTCATTGCCGGCACGCTCCCCGCCGTCGAGGAGGACCAGAGCATCGGCGTCGTGGACATCGCCGAAGCGCAATGGCGGTTCAATACGCTGGGCCGATTGCAGCGCGTCGATCTGAAGCTGGCGGAAGGAGCCAATCCGGCGCGCGTGAGCAGCGCCATTGCCGCGCTCTTGCCCTCGGACGCGGAGATCGCCAGCCAGGAGACGGAGGCCAAACGCACCGACAGTCTCTCGCGCGCCTACCGCGTCAATCTCGACATGCTGGCGCTGATGGCGCTGCTGACCGGTGCGTTCCTGGTCTACTCCGCGCAATCGCTGTCGGTCGCGCGCCGCCGCGCCCAGTTCGCGCTGCTGCGAGTGCTCGGGGTCTATCGCCGCGGCCTCATCGCGCAAGTGTTGGCGGAAGGCGCAATCGTCGGCGCCATCGGCGCGATTGCGGGGCTCGCCATCGGCCTCGTTCTGGCCGACGCGGGCTTGCGCCTCTTGGGCGGCGATCTCGGCGGCGGCTATTTCAGCGGCACGCGTCCGCAACTCACCTTCGCGCCGTGGGCGGCGCTGACGTTCTTCGTGCTGGGCGTCGGCGTCGCGGTGGTGGGCAGCCTGCTTCCCGCGCGCGAGGTCGCCCTCGCCCAGCCCGCGATCGCGCTGAAGGACGTGGGCGATACGGCCGATCCCAAATCCAGACCGCACGCACGCATCGCCCTCACTCTGCTTACGGTTGGAACCGCCGCTGCGTTCTTGCCCGCGATCGGCGAGCTGCCGTTGTTCGGCTACCTTTCGATCGCGCTGTTGCTCGCGGGCGGAATCGCCGCGATGCCGCTGCTCGCACGCCTGCTGCTGACGCCGCTGCAGCGTTTTGGGCGCGTGTCCGCCTCCGCCGATTTGGCGCTGAAGCGGCTGTGGGGAGCGCCGTCGCAAGCCGCGATCGCGCTCGGCGGCATCGTCGCGAGCACGAGCTTGATGATCGCGATGGCGGTGATGGTGTGGAGCTTCCGCGGCTCGGTCGACGAATGGCTGGTGCAGGTGCTGCCCGCCGACATCTATCTGCGCCTCGAAGGCGACAGCAGCCTCGATCCCGGCTCGCAGAAGCAGCTGCTGACCGCGCAAGGCGTCGCCTCGATCAATTTCCGCAAGATGGTGCCGCTGCGCCTTTCCGCCGAGCGGCCCGCGGTCATCCTCGTTGCACAGTCCATCGACCGCGACAACCCGGCCAAGACATTGCCGATCATCGGCACAAATTTCACCGCGCCTCCCGGCACCACGCCGGTGTGGGTGTCGGAACCCGCGATGCGGCTCTATGGCTATCGCGCGGGCGAGCCCATCGATTTACCCATCGCCGCCCGCGCATCGGAGAAGCCCGCAAAGTTCTTCGTCGCGGGAATCTGGCGCGACTATGGTCGGCAGCAGGGCGCGATCACGATGGACGCCGCCGACTACACCGCGCTCACCGGCGATGACACGCGCTCCGACGGCTCGGTCGAGATGCAGCCGAGTGCCGAGGCTGGGCAGGTGATCGACGGCTTGCGCGCCGCACTGCCGCGGCCGCTCGCCGAACGCATCCAGTTCGCGCTTCCGGGCGAGCTGCGCGCGCTGTCGCTTCAGATCTTCGACCGCAGCTTCGCGGTGACGTATCTGCTCGAAGCGATCGCGATCCTTGTCGGTCTCGCGGGCGTCGCGGCGACGTTCTCCGCGCAGACGCTCGCGCGCACCAAGGAGTTCGGCATGCTGCGCCATCTCGGCGTGACGCGCCGCCAGATCATCGCGATGCTGCTGATGGAAGGCGCGCTGCTCGGCGCGGTCGGTGTCATCGCCGGCATCGGTCTCGGGCTTGCCATGAGCCAGGTGCTGATCCATGTCGTCAATCCGCAATCCTTCAATTGGACAATGGAAACGCGATTGCCGCTGTGGCTGTTCGCGAGCGTGACGGTCGCGCTGATCGGCGCCGCAGCAGCAACAGCACTTCTGGCAGGACGGCGCGCGCTCTCGCTCGATGCCGTGCGCGCCGTGAGGGAGGACTGGTGATCCGGCCAAAGCCATCAGCTGTTCATTTTCCCTCCCTTGAAAAGGGAGGGTCGGATCGACAAGCGCGGAGCGATTGTCGATCCGGGGAGGGATCACGTCACCGTCAATCACCGAATGATCCCCACCCGAGCCGCTTCGCGGCTCGACCTCCCCTTTTCAAGGGGAGGAAATTTGGGCGTGGCTGCTCACATGCGATTGCCCGATTCTGCTCGCTCCTTTTTGCGCTCGCGATCACGACCGCTGCGGTCGCCGCGGATGCCCCACGACTGCCGACCTACCCCGCAGTCGTGCCAGGGGTGGAGTTTCAGTTTCCGAAAGACCACGGCGCGCATCCCGAATTCCGCAACGAGTGGTGGTACATCACCGGTTGGCTCGAGCCTGATGACGGCCCCGCGCTCGGTTTTCAGGTGACGTTCTTCCGCACGCGGCCTTCGGTCGATCAGGAGAACCCGAGCGCATTTGCTGCGAAGCAGGTGCTGTTCGCACACGCGGCGATCTCCGATCCCAAGGCGAACCGATTGCTGCATGACCAGCGTGCCGCGCGCGCAGGCTTCGGACTCGGCGAGGCGTCGACCAGCGACATGGATGTCGTCATCGACGACTGGAGTCTGAAGCGCGCGCCCGATGACCGCATCGTCGCCAAAGTCGCAGGCACGGATTTCGCACTCGACCTCGCGTTCAAGTCCACGCAGCCGGTTCTGCTGCAAGGCGAGAACGGCTTCAGCAAAAAGGGCCCGCTTCCCGAACAGGCGAGCCACTACTACAGCATTCCCCACCTGCTTGTGTCCGGCAGCGTAAAGCGCGGCAACCGCACCGTGCAGGTCAAGGGCACCGCGTGGCTCGATCGCGAATGGTCATCGAGTTATCTCGATCCGCGCGCGGTCGGTTGGGATTGGGTCGGTTTCAATTTCGACGACGGGGCTTCGCTGATGGCCTTCCAGATCCGCGGCGAAGACGGCACGGCGCTTTGGGCGGGCGGTACTTTTCGTGATGCGCAGGGAACGGCCACGACGCTCGCACCCGACGACGTCCGCTTCACAACCGAGCGCACATGGCGCTCGCCGCGCACGAGCGCCGAATATCCAGTGGAGCGCGGACTCACGGTGCGGCTTCCCGGCGGCGAACGGCAATGGCGCGTCAAACCGCTGTTCGACGACCAGGAGCTCGACAGCCGCGCGGGCGGCGGCCCCGTCTACTGGGAAGGCGCCGCCGAAATCGAAGGCGGCCGCGGCTATCTCGAATTGACGGGCTACTTCCGCCCACTGAAACTGTAGGTCGCGGAGGACCACCATGCATACACGCCGATTGACTTCGATGCTTGCGACGGTGGCGCTCATCGGCGTTGCCGCTGGAGCGCACGCGCAGAGCGATCTGTCCGCGGGCTGCACGATAGAGTGACCGCCCTTCGGGCCGCCTCGGCCTCGTGCTAGCGTGGCCCCATAACAGATTGGTGAGGAAGCAGGAGCGGTCATGGACGAGCATAAAGTCTTCATGAAATGCGCGTGGCGGCTGATGCCGTTCATCCTGCTGCTCTATTTCATCAACTATGTCGACCGCGTGAATATCGGCTTTGCTGCGCTCACCATGCGGCAGGACCTCGGCCTTTCCCCCGAGCAGTTTGGTTGGGCCGCCGGCATTTTCTTCTGGGCCTATGCGCTCTTTCAGGTCCCCGGCAACATCATCATGGAAAGGATCGGCACGCGGCGCTGGATCTTCACGATCCTTCTCGTGTGGGGAGTGATCTCCGCGTCGATGGCGTTCGTTCAAGGCCCGACCAGTCTTTACGTTTTGAGACTGGCGCTCGGCGTGGCCGAGGCCGGATTCTTTCCGGGCATGCTGCTGTACCTGACCTATTGGTTTCCTCAAGCCTATCTCGGACGCCTCGTCGGCGTCTTCATGTCGGGCATTCCGATGGCGTTCATCATCGGCGCGCCCGTCTCCAGCATGATCTTGCAGATGGATGACACCTGGGGACTGCATGGCTGGCAATGGCTGTTCATCATCGAGGGATTGCCGGCCGCGCTGTTTGCCTTCGCTGTGCCGTTCATGCTGCCGAACGGCCCTCATGAAGCGCCGTGGCTGACCGCAGATGAGAAAAAAATGATCGCAGCGCGGCTCGTCCGCGACGACCGCGGCGAGAAAGGCAGCTTCTGGTCCGCATTTCTCGACATCCGCATCATCGTTCTCGGCCTCACGCTCGCCTGCATACAGTGCGGCCTCTACGGGACCCAATTGTGGCTGCCGCAGATCGTGCAGTCGCTGGGCTTCTCCAACGTCACCAACGGTTTCGTCACCGCGATCCCTTTCATCTTCGCCGCCTTCGCGATGTCTCTTTGGGGCCATCGAAGCGATGTCGCGCAGGAGCGCATCTGGCACGTCGCGCTGCCGTCGCTTTTCGCGGCGGCGGGCCTGATCGGCGCCCGCCTTACCGGCAATTACATCCTGGTGCTCTTGGGCCTTGCCTGCGCGCTCGTCGGCCTCCTCGCCGTCGATGGGCCGCTTTTCAGTCTGCCGCGCACGTTCTTGAGCGGCGCGGCGGCCGCGAGCGGGATCGCTCTGCTCAATACGTTCGGCAGCCTCGGCCGCGGCGCGGGTCCGCCCATCGTCGGATATCTTGTGGAGCGGACGGGCAATTACTCGCAGGGCATGATTGCGCTTGCGGTCGTTATGGTGCTTGCGGCCGGCATCGTGCTCATCCTCGGGCGCGTGATAGCGACGCGCAAACCGCGCATGGCAACCGAAGCAGCGCGTCCGGCGGAGTGACGCTCAGCGCGTAGGCGGCGCGCTCCGTGCGTAGCGGGTGTTGAGCGGCTTCGGCTCGTACTCGGGATGGTAGCGGCACGGGCCGTCATACGTCCCGCGCAAGCGCTCACATGACACCGCGATGGATTGCGGGCTCGGCTTCGTGCCCTTCTCGATCCACTGCATCAGCGCATCGATGGACGCGGCCAACTCGGGCGCGCTCTGTCCCGTGTGGGAGCGCTCGTCCGTATAGGCCTGCACCAGAAGATTACCTTTGCCCTTGGCCCTTACGCTTTCGCGGTAGTCGTATTGCGCTTCCACCGCGGCCTGCGGATCGTTCATCGAATGGATCGACACGATGGGGATGGAGATCGCGCCCGTCGGCTGCCCATCTGCGATGAGCGCGGCGCGCGCCGCCGCATCGGCCTCGAACCGCGTCACGCCGCGATTGAGCGCCGAATCGTCCGACGAGCCCCAGTAACGGACATTCGCATTCGAGAACGGGTTCTTACCTCCCGTGATGCGCTCGCCGATGTCGCGGAACACGAACATGCCCGCCTGCATATGCCGCACCAGCAGAGCTTCGGGGACGCGCATCACGCCCAGGATGTTGGCGAGGTTCTTCTTCTGCTCCTCGCTCCGCGCACTCGCGGGCTTGGTCACGCCGGTACAGCTGTCGATGCGCTCGGTCATTTCCTTGAGCGTCATCTTCGAGCCGGCGGGCAGTCCCGCCCACAGCGGAGCCTGCGCATCCCCCGGTGCCGGCAGGTTGTTGCAGTAGAATTGATAGACCGCGCGAAGATCGGCACGGAACTCATAGTTGCCGATCGATCCCGCCACAGCCCCGCTGTTGAAGAACGCGCCGTCGTAGTTGCCCGACGTCTCGGTCAGCTTGGCGCCCACGAGGCCGCCATAGGATGCGCCGTGCAGGATCGTGCGCTTCGGCTTGCCGATGCGGTCGACAAAGAACTTGCGCGCATCGTCGGTATCGGCGCCCGCCATCTGCACGCCATAGCCTTCCTTGCGGTAGGTGGAGGCTACCCAGGCAAAGCCCATCTTCACGCCGACGCCGTACTTGACGAGATCGTCCTCGCTGTCGTTCGCAACGGGCGGCGTCACCGACGGACCGCCGTGAGCGAACACGATGAGATTGCCGTTCCAGGTCTTCGGCATCGCCACGAGCACATAGGCGCCCGTGTCGAGCTTCGCCGTGTAACAGGTGGCAATCGCCGCGACGGCTTCCGGACATGAAGTCGCGGGAGGCGGGTTGGCAGCTCTTTCCTGGGCATCAGCCGAAGCCGACGCCAGAACGAGTGCCAGGACTCCTAACCCTCTCGATTCAATCACGCGCATCCCCGTTTCCTCCATGGCCCGCCACGATCGTACCGCAACCTCGCGTTGGGTTTCGAGGGCGCCATACCGAAATTGCGCGTATGTCTTGGGGCGCAATTCGGCTCTACTATGGTGTTACCACGCGCCTCGGGGGACCGTTGGGAGGCGAGAGACGATGCACGAAGACAAAATCTTCGCCCGGTGCGCGCGCCGCCTGATTCCATTCATGGTGGTGCTGTACACATTCGCCTGGCTCGATCGGGTGAATGTGGGATTTGCCGCGCTGACGATGAACCGTGATTTGGGGTTCTCGCCAACCGTATTCGGCTTGGGCGCAAGCATCTTCTTCCTTGGTTACTTCGCGTTTCAGATACCGGCAAATCTGCTGCTGGCGCGCATCGGCGTGCGTCGCTGGATCACGGCGATTGTCGTCACCTGGGGAGCGCTTTCGGCAGCGAACGCCCTTATTGAGGATCCAATCACGTTTTACATCCTGCGCTTTCTCTTGGGCGTCGCCGAAGCGGGCCTCTTCCCCGGTATGATCTTTTATCTCACGCTGTGGTTCCCGCAGAATTATCGCGCGCGTTTCACCGCCACGTTCATGACCGCGATCCCGCTCGCCAACATCATCGGCGGCCCGATCTCAAGCCTCATCCTCGAATTCGACGGAATGGCCGGCCTTCACGGCTGGCAGTGGCTATTCCTGATCGAAGGGTTGCCGGCCTGCGTTCTGGCGTTCGCCGTGCCGAAGCTTATGCCAAACGGCCCTGCCGAAGCACCGTGGCTGAGCGACCAAGAGAAGGCACTGATTTCTGCGCGTCTTCAAAAGGAAGAGTCGAGCAAGCGCTCCGAGCTGTTGCCGGCGATGTTCGATCTGCGCGTGGTGGTGCTGTGCCTTGGGAATTTCGGGATCGGATTTGGCGGCTATGGCATTTCGATCTGGCTGCCCCAGATCTTGCAATCGATGGGCTATTCCACTTTGGCCATTGGTCCCATCATCGCGTTTCTTTCCGCCCTGGGCATGATCGCCATGATCGCATGGGGCAGGTCGAGCGATCGCAAGAAGGAACGCATTTGGCACACGGCGCTTCCCATGCTCATCGCTGCGACGGGCCTCGTCGTCGTGAGTGCGCCTCAAGGAGCAGCCGTTTCGTTGATCGCGCTGACCTGCATCGTGGTGGCGTTGCTGGCCGCTGACGGTCCCTTCTATAGTCTTCCGACAGCGTTCCTAGGTGGTGTCGCCGCGGCAGGGGGAATCGCCCTGATCAATGCCGTAGGCAGTCTTGGTGCTTTTGCTGGGCCATTTGCGATCGGTCTTTTAAGAGAACAAACGGGCGGCTACGCGGCCGGGATGCTTGCACTCGCCCTCTGTTTCGCGCTTACCGCGCTCCTTGTGCTGACGCTCGGCCGCAGCATGGTGTCCCGAACATTCATTGAGCCGGCCAGCGACTCAATCAAAGACGTTCGCTAAGGAACAGCGGCGACGTTGAATCCGGCAAACAGATTCACCAGCGGCTCACCGCGATAGGCTTGCGCCAATTCGTTCGGATGAATGAACTCATCGCGGAACCAGGGGAATTTCTGGGGCGAGAAGGCTTTGATTGCCCAATCGATCATCCGCGAAACTCTGGCGATGCGCCGAGCGTCGGGATGGTAGGTCAACCAAATGTCGACGGTTTCGTGAATTCCGAGGTCGAGCGGAACGAGCCGCGCGCCGATCGCCTGCGCATAGGTCGGCAGGACGCCAATCCCCGCGCCTTTCGCGATCGACCAGAAATGGCAGCTGCTGACATTTGTGCGCAAAGAGACCAGCCCGACAGCCGGAACGCCCGGAAACAGGCGATCGTAGAGGTTGCGCCACTGAGCATTGTCATCGGCCTGAACAAGAATCCTATGGTGAACCAGATCTCTTGCGCTTTTCGGCGTTCCGAATGTCTGAAGGTAGCTCTCGGCCGCAAACAGCATGAAGTGCAGGCGCCCAAGCTTCACGACGCGCAGATCGGGGGCCGTCGGACGCGTGATCTGAATCGCAATGTCGGCCTCCATGCGCAGCACATCGGCCGACTTCATGGCGCAGTTGACATCGACGAGCAGTTTCGGATTTGCACGCTGAAACTCGACCAATCGAGGCGCAATCCAGAACGTGCCGAGCCCTTCGGTCACGGCGAGGCGCACCTCGCCTGTGAGGCTGGCCGTATGTTCGCGCGCGCGCAGAAGACCGAACGATGCGGCTTCCATCTGGGCGATCGCGGCAAGGACGTTCTCGCCTTCGACGGTCGTGCGAACGCCGTCGACATGACGAGTCAGGAGAGTGACACCGAGGGACTTTTCGAGCTCCTCGACGCGCCGCCGCAGCGCGTTCACGGATTGGCCGCAAACCTCTGCCGCGCGGCGGAAACTGCCCGCTCGAGTCACCTCCAGAAATATTCGTGCAGACTCCCAGTCAGGCGCTGCCCTCGCGGCAGCGCGCATGGCCTGTTCCCCCTGCGGAACACCCCGTTCGTCTAAAGCCTGCATACGTAACCGCCCCCGGTGGCTAGAATTTTTAGCACAATTACAGATGGCGGGGCAAAATATGACTCAGCACCCTCTCCACTTGGTGCGCGCCACAGCGAACACCCCCAAGGCGGCGAAGCATCCGTTAGGCGAGCTGGATGCCGAACGCGTCGCCAAGCATCTCGTCTTGTTCCGCCCCCAAATCGAAGCCGTCTCGCAGCTCATCGGGCGGGCTCGGTCCCGAATCCCTGGAATGACTGACGATTCCATCGTCGAGCGGGTGGTTGCCTACAACCCCGACTGCTTATGGGCGATTGCGAAGCGCAGGCGATACAACCAGGACGCGCCCGTCGGAGAAGGCTTTGTCGCCATGCTGCCGCTGACGGCAGCGGGACTCCGGCATCTCGGAGCCGGGACCTTCGACACCCGCAACCCCGACATTACGCTATTGGCTCGGCCAGGCGAACGTCCAGCGGGGATCTACATCTGGGCGACGTTCGCACCCGGTGTCCTGGCCGCAGGCGTTGCGCTGTTCATGAGGCAGATGGCCTCTCCGCTCTATCGTGGCGTGGACATCTATACGCGCCCCAATACGCCCGACGGTTTCCGTTTCAACGAGACGCTTGGCTTGAAGAAAGGGGCCAAGATCGGCCCCCACTTTGTTCCCTATCTCTACGTGTTCCAGCGCGCCACGGAAAATGCGCCCGCTTACGACACGCACCATGCGAATCCGAAAGAAGGCGAGATCACCGTTTCAGTGGTGCGCACGCTCGAGGATCTGATGCGGGTCGTCAGCATGCGGACGTCGGTCTACATCAATGAGCAGGCGTGCCCGTATGATGAAGAGTTCGACGGAAACGACCTGTCGGCCACTCACCTGCTCGGCTATGTCGGTGGGGAGCTCGCGGGATGTCTGCGCATCCGCTTCTTTGCCGATTTCGCAAAACTCGAGCGCGTCGCCGTAAAGCGGGAATTCCGGCACACGCGACTGGCCTTTCAAATGGCACGCGCGGCATTCGAGCTCTGCAGGATGAAAGGCTATCGCCGAATCTACGGTCATGCAGAAAAGCATCTCCTGAATTTCTGGAGCCGGTTTGGGTTCAAGGTTCTCGAAAGCGCACCCGGTCTGACATTTTCGAATCATCAGTATGTGGAGATCCTGGCGGAGATCGAGCCCCATCCCAACGCGATCTGTCTCGGCGTCGATCCCTATATGACGATCCGGCCGGAAGGACGCTGGCACGTGCCGGGCATCCTTGAACGTTCGGGGGGACGTTCTGCAACGCGTGGCGTGGAGGAAAGGGCGTCATGAGTACGGTCGTCGACCTCAGAAAGTTCAGGGATCGCGGGCGCGCGGTACCGACCTTGGTGCTCATCGATCTGCACCACGATCTGTTCGACCTGTTCGAGGTGAACGGGGTCTCGGCGCCGACGCGGGCGCTGGACAATTGCCTCGCCCTTCTTAGCCACGCGCGGGCTTTGGGATTTCCAGTGGCGTTCACGCGCCGTATCGCGGCATGCGAGACCCTCGGTGCACCACCGACCTATCCTCGCTGGATCAGCGGTTTCGAGCCGCAGCGATCGGACATGGTCTTCGACCACTGCAAACCGTCCTGCTACGCGAGCGCCGAATTCGGAGAAATGGCGGAGCACCTGGCGGGCAACTTCGTGTTCGCCGGCCGGCTGGGCGAGTTGTCCTGCCTTTCGACCGCCGTGGACGCCCATCATCGCGGCGAGCGCCCCACAGCGATCGTCGATGCCATGGTGAGCCGCTGCAGCAAGAACCTTTCCGCGGCCACGACGGAGCACGCGCTCGCACACATGTTGTCGCTTTACGTGGAGACGGACACCACGGAGGGCTGGACGATCGCGACGTCACGTCGCCTGAAGGTGAGGGAATGAATGAAGAAACTGCAGCGCGCGAACCACCGCTAGGAGATTCACGCGCTGCAGGAACGGAATTCAAAGCTTGGCGAACGGTATCATCACAGGTTGCGCTCGTGCGTCCTTTGAATGAGGTATCGTGAGCCAGGGTTGGGGCGGTCGACTAGTCCCCCTGGTCGGCCGCCCCTATCATTTCCGAACAACCTGAAGTTACCGCACGACTGGCCCCCGTCGAAGCCGATTTATTGCCGCGGGTGGCGGGCAACATCCCCTCTGTGTTAACCACACTGGGGGCTGTAGAAACTTGGGCGTTCAAAGCTCAACAGCGGCCAAGCCGGGGGGCAAGCCAGTGAAGGGGCTGAAGTGGGGCATGGCGTCCCACGCGATTGTGCTCGCACTGCAGGGGGCCTCGCCCGCATCCGCAGCTGCGCCCGAATCCCTGGCACAGGACGGCGAGCTGGTCGTCATTACGGCCACGCAGCGGACGATGGCTGCGCTGAACGTGCCCGCCAGCGTGTCGGTCTTCGCGACGGAGCGTCTTGCAGGCTCTCAGATCAACTCCGTCAAGCAGCTGATTTCGCTCACGCCGGCCCTCAATACGATCAATTCGATCGGCGAATCGTTCGGCCAACTCATCACCGTGCGGGGAATTTCCACCTCGGGCGCGGATATCGGGTTGGAATCGGCGGCAGGCATAACGCTCGACGGTGTTCCGCTTGCCCGCGCCAATGTCGCTCTCTTCGACCTTCAGGGCATCGAGCGCATCGAATTCTTGCGGGGGCCGCAAGGCACTCTCTACGGCAAGAACACAACCTCCGGGCTGATCAACATCTTGACCCAACGTCCGAGTTTCACGCCGGGCTTGATCGTCAGCGGAACCTATGGGGAGCGCAACCAGAGAGAGGTGCGAGTGACCGCGGAAGGCGGGATTGGTGAAACGCGGCTCGCAGCTCGTATCGATGCACTCTACGGCGCCATTGATGGGTACCTGTTCAACCCGAACACCGGCAAAGTCTATGGCGACCGCGAGCGCAAGCAGATCCGCGGGCAGCTTCTCTTTGCTCCATCCGACGATCTGAACGTCCGCGTCATTGCCGACTATTTCCATCGTGACGGGACAACGAATTCGGCGGTGTACAGGGTCGTCGGACCGACAGGGGCGATCATCACCGCGCTGACAGGCTTGCCGCTGATTGCGTCGAACGAAGCGCGCGACCTCTCTCAGGTTGACGATTTGTCTCCCAGGTTCGAAAAGAGCGACAGCGCGGGATCGACCGTGGAGGCAAACTGGCAGACATCGCTTGGCCGGTTCACCGCGATTGCATCGTATCGCAGCACGACGTCCGCGCGTGGCTATGACGTCGACAACAGCCCTGCGGATATCGCGTATGACCCGCGGGACGGCGAGCGCTTCACCACAGCAACCGCAGAGATGCGTCTGCAGGGCGTTGCCGGACGACTCGACTACCTTTTTGGCGCTCATGTCGGCCGCGAGCTCATCACATCGCGCGATACCTATACGGATGGCGCGGATTTCGAGCCTTACATCGTGGCGCTATCGGGGGGCCAGATCCCGACCTATACCGAGCTTCCCTTGGGCGAGAGCTATCCGGCCGGAAGCGGCGTGTTGGACGTGTTTCGGCAACGCGCCACGAACTACGCGCTCTTCACGCATCACGTGTTTGCCTTGACCGATCGCCTCTCGCTCACAGGGGGGCTGCGTTACACGCATGAGACAAAGTCCCTCGACGCGACCTTCGCATCCGACAATCCCGGCTGTTCCAGCGCCTTGTCGATCCACGGGCCCGCCCTCGCAACGGTTCCCGCCAACTTGAGGGGGCTGATCTGCATCCCGAATCTCGACCCGCGCTATGACGGTTTCTATGAGACCGAACGCGACGGCGGCGACTGGTCAGGCACCACTGCGATTTCCACGCACTTCTCGCCATCGTGGAACGGCTATTTCAGCTACAGCCGAGGCTACAAAGCCGGCGGGTACCAGCTGGACCGCTCGGGCATGGATCCGCTTGCCCCTTCGCTCTCGCAGCTCGCGTTCGAAGAGGAAACGGCGAATTCTTTCGAGGCTGGCGTGAAGGGTGCGGCGCTCGACTCAAGGTGGCGCATCGACGGCACAATCTTCCATACGCGGTTCAATAACTATCAGTTCAGCTGGTTCACCGGCCTCAACCGTCGCACCAGGAATGTGCCTGAGCTCACCGCCAAGGGCGTGGAACTGACAGCGGGATATCGGCCAGGGGTCTTGGAATTTTCGCTTGCCGGAATCTACCAGGAAGTTCAGTTCGGCGATTCCGGGTTCCCCGCCGGACTCGTTCAAGTGCAAGGCACTACCCCGCCTCTCGCACCGCGATGGATTTTGACCGGCGCGGTCGGCTATCAGCGCGCGTACGAAGCACTGGGCGTTATCGGATTCGGCAACGTCGATGTTCGCTGGCAATCGAACGCCTATATCGGCGCGTCGGCGTCGCCGGGCGGGAACTTCCGGCAGGATGCTTATGCCGTGGTCGGAGCGCGCGTCGGCGCAGAAACCCTCAGCGGCCACTTCAAAGTGGAAGTGTGGGCGCGCAATCTCCTCGATCAACGCTCCTGGTCGGTCTTGAACAACACCACGCTGCAGCCGGGCTCGATCTCGGGCTTCGTCATCGATCCGCGCACGTTCGGCGTGACCTTGACGGGGGCCTGGTAGCGCTCACGGGTTGAGGATCGGGATCGACTTCGCGTCCGGCGGCGGCGGCAAGGACGAGACGAACGCGTAGATGTCGGCGACATCCTTGTCCGGCAGCACCGAGGCGACATAAGGCGGCATCTCGTCCTGAGGCTGACGCAGCTGATTGAGAAATGCCGGATAGGCGATGCCCATTTGCGCCAGCCGCAATCCACCAGCGCGTCCGCCGCCGCCCTGCCCCGCGGTGCCGTGGCAGTAGGAGCAGCCGATGGTCGTGTAGAGCTGCTTGCCTCTCCCAGCATCTCCGGCGGTTTGCTGCGCGCTTTGCGCGAACCCAGCCGCGCCCACGGCACACGTCACCACGAGAACCGCAGTAGTGCGAAGGATCGTGTTCATCATCGCCTCCGTTAGCGGCCCTGGGTGACGACGTCGATGAGGCACGGCTCGCCGCGCTTCACGATCTCGATGCCGCGCTTGAGCGCCGCGGCCAGATCCTTGGGATCGGTGATCGGACCGATGCCCGCGCAGCCCATGCCTTCGGCGACCTTGGCGTAGTCGACATTGGGATCCTTCAGCGTCGTGCCGATATGGGCGCGATCAAGCCCACGCATGTGGCGTGCGGCCACGCGCTGCACATGCATGACTTCCTGATGGTAGCCGCGATTGTTGTGAACGACCCAGAGCACCGGGATCTTGTGATGCGCCGCGGTCCACAGCACACCGATCGTCATCAGCAGGTCGCCGTCGGGCTGGATCGCGACCGTAAGACGCCCGCGCTTGCGATTGGCGAGCGCCGCACCGGCAGAGGCGGACGCGCAATAGCCGATGCCCATGCCGCCGCCGTCGCCCAGGAAGTGATGATTCTTATCCATCGTCCACAGACGCTGCGGCCAATAGCTGAACGTCGAGGTCGGCGAAGCCAGGCACCAGTCCGGCTCGTTCTTGATCTGCGCCCAGACTTCCATCGAGAGGCGCGCCGTGGTGATGGGGCTGGTGTCCCAGCCATAGGTCGCGTCCGTGCGGGCGCGCTGCAAATCGGCGAGATGATCGGCTGCGAGTTTCTTGCCGCGCGCTTCGAAGTTCACCTTCTGCGCGGGCGTGATCAGCCTCTTCACCTGTTCGATCAAGGCCGGCATCGTGGCTTCGGCATCGGCTGCGATCGCGAGATCGATATCGGCGAAGCGCTGGAAGTCCTGATAGTTCGCCTTGATGTAGAGGTCGCCCGAGCCCAGGTGGACCGTCTTGCTGCCGGCGCGCTGGATCGACTCGGAGCTCCGGTGCAGCTGATCGCGATAGGAGTTCAGCGACGCCCAGTAGTCGTTCATCTCGAGCCCGAGGACGATGTCGGCCTGGCGGACTTGACCGCGAGCACGCCCGCTCTGATTGAGCGGATGACGCGAAGGCATGTTCAAGCGCGCGCTCGTGTCGATCACCGCGCATTGCAGCAATTGGGCGAGCTCGACCAGCCGATCGTTGCCCTCCTGCGTGCGTGCATAGCGATCGGCAATCAGCACCGGATGCTCGGCATTGACCAGCATGCGGGCTGTTTCCGCCACCGCGCCCGAGTCGCCCTGCGGAGCAGCAACTTCAGGCAGCTTCGGGATCCTGAGCTTCGCGCCCTCCTCGATCGGGTTCTCCTGAAGCGCACCATCGGCGACGATCAGCACCGGCAGCGTCGGCGGGGTCATCGCGATCTTGTAGGCGCGGACCGTCGACTCGGCGAAGTGCTGGAGCGATGCGGGATAGTCGTCCCATTTCGTGTAATCGCGCGTAATGAGCGCAGTATCCTGGGCGGTATGGTTCCACTCGATGCCGGGACGGCGCTCTTCGACCGCCGCCGTGTTGCCGACCACGCAATAAACCGGCACGCGGTCGCACCAGGCGTTGTAGAGCGCCATTGTCGCGTGCTGGAGGCCGACGGTTCCGTGCGCAAAGATGCAGAGCGGCTTCTTCTCGATCTTGTAGTAGCCGTGCCCCATCGCCGCCGAGACTTCCTCGTGCGAGCAGGTGAGGAATTCTGGATCCTTGTTGCCGCCATAGTTGATCAGCGACTCGTGCAGGCCGCGGAAGCTCGAGGCGGGGTTGGCCGCCATGTATTCGAACCCGAGGCTTTTTAAGCAGTCGATCATGAAGTCGCTGCCGCTGCGTCCGACCGTCAGCGGTTCGAGCGCCGGGGGAACGGCGGTCTCGGCCGCGCGATTGGGGAGCGGAACGGCGTTGCGCGCCGGCGCCGTCGTTTGGGCCGCGACCGCTTTGAACGGTGTCGCCAGCGCCGCGGCGCCTGCAAGGCCGGCGCCCTTCAGAAACCGGCGACGCTTTTCATTAGGAACATCGGTTTGCTTCGACATTTCAGGTCCCCAATAGGTTCGGCTCGTGCGCGATGGGCAAATGGCTGTGTGCGGCAATACTAAAGTCAGGGGCAGAGGGTGTCGATGACCGCCCGATTGTCCGGGCCTGGCGGCGATCACAAATTGAAGAGTCGCCGTTCAGCGGTTCGGCAACGCGTTGCCCGTGCAGCAGAATTTCCGCTTTCAATAGTCTGTTCGTTCGATTTCGCGATTTTTTTCTCGCCTGTCTCCTCGCGCCGGCCGAATCTTCCAGGTGGCGCGGAGCGCCGACGGGGCTGTCATCGTGAGAAAAAGCGATGTCCATAGCGGGTCTCTTGGCCGCGAGATTGAACATACGGTCGCGCAAGCATCTGCCTGCGCAGCGCCTTTAACATGCCCAATTACCCTATTATAGGCCTATAAAATAGTCAATATAAAGAGGGTGTTTCCTATGGTACTGCCCTTGTCGAAGCGGCGAGGCGGGACTCGGAAAGCAGGAGGAAACCGCGCCAATAGCAGGAGGAAAGCAGGTGAAATGCAGGAGGAGAGCAAGTGATCGGAGATCAGCTTGCGGCGCGACGGGGGGCCATTGGGCCGTGCTAGACTTTATCCAGGGGGCGCAGGAGATCCGAATGACCATCACCCTCAACCACACGATCGTCTTCGTCCGCGACAAGAAGGCGTCGTCAAAGTTCCTGACCGATCTCTTCGGATTGCCGCCGGCGAAGCCCTTCGGACCCTTCCTGGCGGTGCAAGTGGGCGAGGTCACGCTCGACTTTGACGAGGTGGAGGATGCCTCGATGGGGCACTACGCGTTCCTGGTCAGCGAGGCCGAGTTCGACACGATCTTCGGCCGCATCCGCGAGCGGAAGCTCCCTTACTGGGCCGATCCCTTCAAGGACAAGCCCCAAGAGATCAACCGCCATGACGGCGGCCGCGGCGTGTATTTCGACGACCCGTCCGGGCACAAGCTCGAGATCATCACGCGGCCCTACGGTTCGGGCAGCCTCAAGTCCTAAGCCCAGCCATCATTACAGAATTTCCAGGTCCAAATGTGGAGATCGCCACGGGCGGCGATGCAACGTTCTCGCTCCTCGTGAGTTTCCTCCCCGGCTCGTCCTTTTGAATGGGCGAGCCTGCACGTCATTTTGTTGTTCGGCGCGAGGACCAATGATCAGCAAGGTCATCTATTTCGTTGACGGTTGGGTCAAAGCCAATATCGGCGCGCACGCCTCACCGCGCGACGCGGAGCTGCTGGTCCGCCGCTGTCTTGCCGACGCCGCGAAGGCGGGATTTACGAACGAGCAACTTGAAGAGGATTTGGGCACCGACCTCCTCGACTTCCTCTCCTCCGAATTGGAGTCGCGCGAGTTGGCGAGGATCAACCGGCAAGTCCGGCCAGATATGCGGGTCTAGTCCCGAGTACGTTTCGTCCTGAGTCCCCGATCGGCTGCACCATCCTGACTGCCTCATATCTCATTAAGCGATCACTCAAGATCGAACCTTGGCTAAGCGTCCTGACCGTCAATTTGTGGCCGCCCATCCGAAATAGGCCTCTCGGTCGTAACGAGCCTGTTCCAACAGGGCCGCCATCTTCGCTGTCACATCAGTTCGCAGGTCCTTGTCGGCGGCAAGAAGACTATCGACATCCTGGTGCCCGGCGATTCCCTTGAGCGCGCTTAGAGAAAGTGCGCACTCATCTGGTAAGCTGACGGTCACCGTGGATAGGTTCATGGCGTCTTTCGCGGGGGCGACAACAGGAGTCACCCGTACAGCGAGCGAGACCAAGTCGGTCTCTTGCGCCTGTTTCACCACTCGATAGCCCAGCACGCTCCTGACATCGAAGCTAGACCTGTGCTCTATCGCCAGTGCCAAAAGCCATTTGCAAATTCCGGTCAGGAACACGCAATGGAGGCCGGCCGCAGTCCCGATAGCCTGCGCAAGAGCCTTCTCGTCACCAATCTTGAAACTTTCGGAAGACTCACTGTCAGGAGGAGAGGCGCTCCGATTAGCTCTCGAAAGTTTTCTTCGTGCAAAGCTAAAGCCGAGGTACGAGCGATCGCGGCAGCCCGGACTCGAAACCCATTAAGGGGTAGTTAGCTGGTCATGCTTGTCGGCGGCCAAGTATCACCCGCTCGATGTGATGGGCACCGCCAGGTCGGTAAAAGTGGATGCGCGACCGCTACGTGTCACCGATAGAATTGATCCCAGAAGTCTTGGTCTCCCGGCTCCAGCGGGACGTCATCCCCGTAACTGGCCTGCAAGCCTTTCTGGTTCTGGGCGACGAATGCGTCTAGCTCGTCGAGCTTCTGTTTGAGTTGCTTCATCTTTTGTTTGGACCAAATCGGGCGCTCATGGCCGTCGCTAATTTTTATGAAACCGTACTGATCGGCCCTCTCAAATTCTTCTCGGTTATGGAACCAGTCTATCGAATAGGCCTTGCCGTAGTGATCACAGAGAACAAACTTTTTGATCTCTGCGCTCCTCAATTCAGATAACAATTCCTTCATCTGATCGGTTAGAGCCAGAAATTGTTCTGAGAGTCCGTTGTCGCCATACGCGGCTTTTAGCGTGGCGAGATCAGCCTTATCCTTCAGTGCCTCCGTCTTGACCAATTGTTCCTTCAGCAGCCGATTCTCCTCCTCTAGAGAATCCAGCTCCCCTTCGGCTTCTGCCAATTTATCAATCAGTTTCTTGTGATCGGCAGCGGATACAACACTTGGCCCCTCAATGTTTTTTAGCATTGGTTCGATCGCCTTGAGAAAGGCACGCCGCTTAAGGTCCCATTTCGTCTGCGACTTGCGCTTGAAGGCAACAGTTTCCGTTAGCTTGGTAAGGAGCTCATTATACTTGATATCATCATCGACTTTGGAAACCTGAGTGCCAAGCAGGACGTCCTTCACATCGCTGTATTGCAGCGGCGGGACTAAGATCGGGAAGATGTCATGCGACTTGATCCATGCGGCGCCAAGTTTGCTGAGGCAAAACTTGCTTTCGAAGTAAGCTGGTGTAAGCACGAGCACCACAACTTTCGGCTCAAGAAGTTGGTCTTTGATATGGGTAACAAAGTTCTTGCCGTTGGGAATTCCATATCCATCCAGCGATGAGCAGAAGATTTCCTCCTCCGGCACGCCCATTCCCTCTTCGATAAGCCCTACGATCTCCTTGACTAGTTCCTTGTCCTTGACGGCATGGCTGATAAAGACAGACTTGCTCACGTTCATCTCCGACGGGGGACCGCGCAACACCCGCGGCCGAACCTAACCGTATCGACAACGGTTAGCGGGTTTGGTGCGCACTTTGCGCTTGTCGCGGTTTGGTAGTGGCAACCACGAGGAAGTTGACCAAGAGGCTAACACCGAGGCCGATTCCAGCCTCGTTGAACGTCGAGCTATAGCCCAAGAATTCCCACACGTAGGCTGCGCCTATACCCGCGCTGATCGCGCAAAGCAATGAGGTCGCAGAGTGTTTCCAGCGGAGTATCTTGATCAGAACAGGACCAGCAACAGCCGCCCCAATTTTTGACACAGCACCAAGAGCTATTGTGAACACATTGCCAGGTAGCACGAGAGATAAGCCAATGGTCGCGACACCCAAGAGGAAGATCATCGAAAAACTTGTTGTACTCTTTTTGCGTGCTGATTTGCCGAAGAGAATGTCTCGTTGAAACGCTTGAGCAATCGCGATCAAGAGACTGTTCGAAGTGGAAGCGATCGTCGCATACACGTCAGCAAAAATAAGCCCGGTAATGAGAGGGCCGATGTTGTTCTGGAAAAATAGGCTAAGCCCTGTTTCAGGATCAGCGATTCCCGGCATTACGCCACGCAAAATGATGCCGAAGCTAGTCATTGCGATCCACGTGCTCTGAAGGAACAACACATAAATCCACCACGCTGCACGCGTTTCCTCTGGGCTGCTTCCAGCGAAATATCTTGTAACGATCTGAGGCTGTCCTAGGCCGAAGCCAATCGCGGCAAACGCATAACCGCCTATAAAGCCCAGAACCGAGATTGTGGTGCCATTCGGGAATAGCGCCAAAAAATCGGGCCCTGCCGCTGCGATGTTCTGGGAGAACGATGTCGTATCTACGAGAGCATACGATGTGACAGCAGTGAGGGCGATTATCGTGCCAACGACGCGTATGAGCGCCTGCAACGTGTCCGCATAGACAGAGCCGCGAAAACCTCCGATTGCAGAGTAGACCACGATAGTCAGCGAGAAAAAGATTAGTGCTGTTAGGTCGGTTAGCTGGAATACGCCGGAAAGAAATTTTCTGCCTGCAAGCCACTGCGCCGATGTGTACGTTGCGAGGAAGGTTACAAGAAGTGCTGCTACCAGTACCGATACAAGGGTGGCAACGCGGCCGGACAGGTCGAAGGTGAGCATTTCCGACAGGGTCGTTGCCCGAGCCTCACGAGCAAAGCGATTCAATTTGGCCGGGAAGAGTGCCCAATATACGAGATCGCCGAGTAACCACGCGATGGGAAGCATCAACCAGTGGACGCCGCCTGAGTAACCCAGGCCCACCGCTCCCGTTACGATAAAGCCACTGTTCCCAGTTGCTCCAGCGCTCAGGCCGATTAGCCAACGATTCAGCCGACGGCCTGCAAGGTCTTCGTCCTGCGACCCAGGTTGTGAGTGCAGCCTGCCAAACAACGCAGCGAGAAAAGTTGCGCCAAGGGCAAGGAAGAAGATAATTCCGGCGGTGCTCAGTTCATACCCCACAGCGTTCTCCCAAATTCCCGTGGCGACGATGCTCCCTCATTAAAGGGCAATCACAGAAAGTGTTGCACGGGCGCTTTTCGGAGATTGGCGGAAAGTTTCGGACTAATCCTAACCGTGTTTTCGTTTGAGAATTAGGTCATCAACCCAGCGGCTAAAACTAGCAAACCACTTCATCTATGGACAAAGAGCATCTGCTCAAATTGCCGATCCTCACTGTCTCGATGAGCACCAACTAGGCGAAAGCCATGCTCCAAAATGAATGATACCAGCTCCTTTCTGTCATAGCGTGAAGACGTCGCCACCGTGACTTCTTGGGCTTTACCAAGTTTCGCTGGGCTGCTGCCGGTTTCGTGGACACCGAGTTAGGTGTCAACATGGAACCGGAGGTGGGTCATGGAACGACGGAAGTTTACGCGAGAGTTCAAGCTTGAGGCGGTACGGCTAATCAAGGAAC
>Ga0184629_10000230_pt1 | contig 24991 bp, 23 predicted proteins | sample PLM4_32_b1_FD_133158 | JGI IMG/M metagenome (GOLD analysis project Ga0184629, IMG submission 133158) | Groundwater sediment microbial communities from an aquifer in East River, Colorado, USA - PLM4_32_b1 | ecosystem: Environmental > Terrestrial > Soil > Riparian zone | place: USA: East River...
CGCATGATCGCGACCGCACCGCGCATGGCTTCGATCGTACGCAAGCTCGCCGAGTGGTCGGAGAAGGCACCGAAATCGGTCCCCGAGTCGCTCTCGGAAGTGGTGCGCGAATGCCGTGAGGCCATCACGGCACTCGACAACAGCGCTCAGTAGAACCGGCGTTTCGACACAAAACGCGGTCTTGCCAGTAATCGTTCCGACACCCGCGATCAGGTAAATTGCCTATCGTCAACATTTTCGATGGGGAGTGGAATGGCCATAGCGTATTCGGCGGCTCCGCGGTTCGAGATGGGTCGTGTTGTCAGGCGCACACTCAGCGTCATCGCAGATAACATCCCGACCTTCGCCCTATTGTCCTTGGTGCCCAGCCTCTTGCTGGCTGCCCTTGGGTTGTGGGGAAACCTGTTCGAGGACAGTGCTGGGCAGCCAACGCTTCCCGATCTCAACACTTTGGGTTGGTTTGGACTGGGCGCGCTCCTTTATTTTGCGAGCGGCCTCGTTCTTCAGGCTGGCGTGGTGCACGGAGCGGTGGCTTCGCTCAATGGCAAGCGCGCGTCTGTTGGCGATTGCCTTTCAACTGGGCTTAGAAATCTCGTCCCGTTGTTCCTGATCGGTCTGCTTTTGGGGCTTGGCATAGTCGCGGGCGCAATCCTGCTCTTCGTGCCAGGCATCATGCTGCTGATGATGTGGTGTGTCGTTACTCCCGTCTGTGTCGTCGAACGCACGGGCGTCTTGGGAGCGTTCAGCCGCAGCCGCGAATTGACCCGCGGTCATCGTTGGGCGATTTTCGGGTTATACGTGGCGTTCATCATTCTCATGATCATCATCTCCATGGTGTTCGCGAGTTTGATCGGCACGAACATGCTGACAGAATCGCCCGCAAGCCCACCTTCGGTCGTGCAGCTCGTCGGTGGCATCGTCAGCTCGATGATCAGTGGAATCATCGGTTCGACGTTTATCGCCTCCATCTACTACGAACTGCGTCAGATCAAAGACGGCATCGGCCCGGAAGCGCTGGCATCGGTGTTCGACTGACGAGCAGTGCAATAGTTCTGCCGCTCTTGATCATATAAGCTCTACCCAGTCCACAATTCGCGGACGGGGGCGACATGGCCATTGCCGAGACAGCAGCACCGCACTTCGACATGGGACGCGTCGTCAGACGCACGTTCGGCGTCATTGGAAAGAACTTCGGTGCGTTCGCGCTCCTTTCGCTCTTGTCGGCGTTGACTTGGACGGCCTCGGTTTTGGCCGGAGACCAGTTTGGCGCCGATATTGAGGCCGGGAGATTTCCGGGCGCCAACACGATCCTTCTGCTTGCCATCTGGGTTCTTCTCTATGCTGCGAGCGCGATGCTGCTCCAGGGTGGCGTGATCCACGGAGCGGTCGCCTCGCTCAATGGCAAACGCGCATCCGTTGCCAACTGTCTGGCTACCGGTCTCAAGTACCTGTGGCCCATGTTTCTCATAGGCCTATTGGAGACGCTCGGTATCGTCGTTGGATTGGTGTTTCTGGTCGTGCCCGGTATCATTCTGGCCGTGATGTGGATTGGTGTCGGTCCGGCTTGCGTCGTGGAGCAGACCGGCGTGTCTGGAGCGTTTAGCCGCAGCGCCGACTTGACCCGCGGATATCGCTGGCGGATTTTCGGGTTGTACTTGGCTTACGTCGTCGCGATCATCATCGTCGCCGTGGTGGTTGGTTTTCTGATCGGCATCGTGATCGGCCTCGGTGTACTTGCGTTGACGCGCGACCCCGCCGCAATACAGCTGGCGACCAATATGCGCGCGACCGAATTGGTCGCCGGCGCTATCAACACGATGGTGAGCTTGATCGTCGGCTCGGCCTTCAGCGCGTCGGTCTATTACGAATTGCGCGAGATCAAGGAAGGCATCGGGCCCGAGGCACTCGCGTCCGTTTTCGACTGAGAGCCACGCCGTGGCCGTCCCCGCTGCTCCACATCTTCGAGTTCGTCGCGTTGTGAGCTTCACGTTCCAGCTCATTCGGCTCCATCAGCTGCAGCTGCTCGCCCTCTCTCCGATTGTCGCCGTGCCGGCTGCGATGCTCCGCTACCAGGAAGGGGTCGTTCCGGACGCAACCTTCTGGGACCTTCCCTTCGCGCTGCCCTTCGCGGCATACGCGGTCGGCGGAACCTTGTTGACCGCAACGATCACGCGAATGATCGTCCCTGATGGGGTAGGACGCTACCCTTCGCTTGCGGGAAGCGTTCAGGCTGTCGTCAACGATTTGCCTGCGCTGGCCGCGATCGGCCTGGCCAGCACCGTCGTCATCGTGCTTGCCTTTTTGTTGCTCGTCGTTCCCGGCCTGATCCTGGGCGTGCTCCTGGCGGTCCCTGTTCCGGTCAGGACCATCGAACGCGCGAGCTTCGTCCAGAGCTGTGTGCGCAGCGCGGTCCTCACGAAGGGAAGCCGTCGGGTGATCTTTGGCCTCTTGATCGCCATTATCGTCTTGGAAGTTGCTGGCGATGTCGCAGTCAACATCGTGACGGGAGATGCGATCTTTGCGGGCTACAGCGAAGAACTGCGGAGCAACGGAGCGGCGTCGATCCTTGTTGCCACTCTCGTTGCGACGGCGGTCTCGGTGATCGGCGCAACGGGGACGGCGGTGCTTTACTGCGAATTGCGCCGCATCAAGGACGGGCCCGCGCCAACCGAGCTCGCCTCCGAATTCGACTAGTCTAGCCTCACGCCTTGTCGTGCTTGTCGCGCCGCTTGTGCCCAAACAGCATGCGGGCCTCGAGCCGCGCTCTGAGAGCGAGATAATACGCTTCGAGAAACGCCTGGTCGGTTTCGCCTTGCGCCTTCGCCCGCTTGATCTTCCCGCGGATCCGTACGGCCACCGCTTGCACCGTCGCCGGATCCTTGCGACGCAGCACGTCTTCAAGAACGCTCAGTTCCCTCACGCCGTAGACATCGGCTTCGGCCTGCGTGATCACGACGCTTGACGCGCGCTCGCCGGCCGCCAGGTCGAGCTCGAGCGCGCGCTTGGGCGAACGGATCACCCACGTGCCGGCGACAAAGTCCCCGACGCGGAGCCGGTCGCGGTTGAACAGCGGAAAGAACACAAAGATCGCGCACCAGACGAGGCCCGCAAGCGCTCCCCAACCGCCCGCCTCGCGCCCGTAAATGAACAGGAAGCTCAGCGGCAGGAACAACTCCAGCTCGCGCATCGCATTGCGGGCGAAGATGGCGTCGAAGCCGAGCGGCTCGCCGTTGCGCGTGGCCACGCGCAGGCCCATCGCGCGCTTTCCCGGCGTCGCTCCCTTCGGCGTCAGCTCGAACGCCATGAAGTAGAAATTGCGCAGGAAGAACGACACCAGCATCCAAATGATGGCCGTGAGCTCGATCGAGCTTCCGCTGCCGACCGAGAACATCGTCAGGAACGCGAGCAAAGTCATGCCGACAAGCACACCGATGATGATCGCCCCGTCGATCAGGAACGCGGTCGCCCGCTCGCTCACCTCCGCGAGCCTCAGTTGCAGATCGATGCCTTCCGGCGTGATCAGCTCGCGCACGCGTTCCGTGGCGTAGGGTTCACGGCCTACATGGGCGACTGCCGGTCTTGCCTGCGTGTCAGCCGTGCTCATCCCCCCGAATCCTCGCGTGGAACATAGAGGTAGACCAGCCAGAGCAGCATCGCGAGCGCCGCTATTGCGTAGCGGAAGCCTGTGTCGTTGATGAGCTGGCGTCCGACGCCTTCGAGCGCGCCCGCAACGCCGAGCATGATGACGACGCCCGTCATGACGATGGCCGCTTTGCGGCCCGCCGCGCTCATCGCTTCGACCCGCGAGAGGTTGCCCGGAAAGGCCAGCGTCCAGCCGATGCGAAACCCGGCGGCGCCCGAAAGCGCGATCGCGTACAGTTCGGTCGTGCCATGGATCAGAACCCAGCCGCCGAACTCGAAGCCCAGGCCTTTCGAAGCGAACACCGCGATGAACGCGCCGAGCATCATGCCGTTGTAGAGAACGAGGTAAGCGGCCGGCAGACAGAAGACAAAGCCGAGCGCGAACGCGAGAAGCGCCACCTGCGCGTTGTGCGTGAACAGAAACGTGGCAAAGATCGATAACCCGCTTGCCTCCTCGGAAAACAGAGTGCCGCGCAGCTCCTCGGCTGACGCTGCCGGTCCGCGGCCATCGGCCAGGAGCGGGGAAACAAACGAATAGAACCACGTCGAGTCGCGCATGGTCAGCACATAGGCAACAACAGCCCCCAGAATCGTCAGCGCTACGGCGATCGCGGTCTCGAGCCACAACTCGCGGGCGGCCGCAGGCCAGTCGCGCGCGAAGAACGCGATGATGCGCTTGAGGAACGTCGTTCGCGTGCCATAGACGAAGAAATAGGCGCGGGTGCAAAGGCTCTCGAGATAGGCGATCAGCGACTGATCCAAGGAAATCGCGCGCGCCACCGAAAGGGAGGAGAGCGCCGAACGATAGAGAACCGGAAGCGCTATGATCTCATCGTCGGTGAGCGCTTTGGCCGATGACGCTTCCGCTCGCGTAAGGATGTCTTCGAGCTTGCGCCACTCGGATTCTCGCTCTTTGCGGAAACGATGGCTCTTAAGCGTCAGTTCCTTCACATGCCACTCCTAAAGCACGTTGCGCCGCTTCAATTCGAGATAGGCGTTCAGGAGACTGATGCCCGCACGCTCCATCGGCGCATCCACAATCTCGACGCCCATGCGCCTCAGCCGTGATATTACCACCTCGCGCTCGCGCAACAGTGCATCGGCAATCACCGCGCGCGAAATGTCCTCCGGCGCGAACGGCTCTTTGTCCGCCATGCTCTCGAGCTCCTCGTCGCGGAACGCGACGAAGAGAACCATGTGTCGCCGCAGCAACCGCTCGATGTTCTCGATCATCAGCTCGGCGCTCGTGGAATCGGCGAAATCGGTGAACACGACGACCAGCGACCGGCGCTCCAGCTCGCCCGAGAGCTGCGTCAGGCCGAGCGTGTAGTTCGTCTCCTCGGTCGAATAGTCGATGCGTGCGGCGAGGTTCTGCAGCAGCGGAAAGGCGTGTGCGCCCGACACCGCGCCGCTCGAAAGCCTCGGCTTCGCGTCGAACGCGAACAGTCCCACACGGTCTCCGAGCTTCAGCGCCGCGTAGCCGAGCAGAAGTGCTGCATGAAGAGCGCGATCGATCCGCGGCTGTCCGCCGAGCGGCTCGCACATGAGCCGGCCTGTGTCGAGTGCGACGATGATCTGCTGGTTGCGCTCGGTGCGGAACTCCTTCGCCAAAAGCGCCGCGTGCCGCGCGGTCTGCTTCCAATCGATCGTGCGGCGGTCCATGCCTGCGCGAAACTCGGTCAGCGCGTGGAACTCCGCACCGTCCCCGATATCGCGCTGCACGTTGAGGCCGAACAGCGCGTTGCGCTGAAACAGCCGAAGCGCTTCCTCCTTGACCGCGTGAACGTTGGGGACCACCGGAACGGTGGCGTCCAATCGCTCGACGGCTTGTTTCCACACCAGCCCGAGCGGGCCCTGCCAGCGGATCCACAGCCTGTGCAAGCGCCCTGCTCCGCGTCGTTGTGGATTCAGCCGGAAACGCACCTCGCCGCCACCCTGTGTCAGCGCCGCGCTGCGGCGTACCGGCTCGGCGCGAAGCAGCGCGTTCGTATCCAACGCAAACTCGGCTCGCCGCGGCGGGCGTTGCGACGCGAATAGCGTCTGAAACCTCGCTTCGCCGCCGGCGCCGATCGCAAGCCCCGCGGGGATCCTGTGCTGAACCTGGAGCTCCGAGCGCCACCCGCCGAGCAGGGCGTCGGCGCAAATCGAAGCGAGCACCAGCAGCAGCCAAGCGACGCCGACGAACCAGAGCCCAGGCGCGGCAAGCGCCGCGACGAGCGACAGCGGCGCCCCGATAAACGCGAGCAGGATGGCGCGGCGCGTCGGATAGATCATCGCGGCGCTTCGATGCGCTCGACGATCGCGAGGATCACATCGTCCACGCGGCGTCCATCGATTTCGGCGGCCGGCGAAAGCACGATGCGATGGCGCAACGCCGGAAGGATGAGCGCCTTGACGTCGTCCGGTATCACGTAGTCGCGCCCTTCGAGCGCGGCGCGCGCACGCGCCGCCGTCGCGATCATCGCCGCTGCGCGCGGCGACGCCCCATACGCGATGTCGGCGCTCGCTCGGGTCGCGCGCACGAGGGCCACGATATAATCGACGATCGCATCGTTCAGCTTGACCGTCGAAATTGCCGTGATCGCGTCGGCGACTTCGTTGCCTTCGCTGACCGGCACCAATCCGAGCTGTGCGGGATCGGGCATGCCGATACGCCGTCCATGCGCCGAGACGATCGCCCGCTCCTCGGCCTCGTTCGGATAGCTCAGCATTTGCTTGAACAAGAAGCGGTCGAGCTGCGCCTCGGGCAGCGGATATGTCCCCTGCTGCTCGATTGGATTCTGCGTCGCGACCACCATGAAGCGGTCGCCGAGCAGATAGGTCTGGCCATCGAGCGTGACCCTGCGCTCCTGCATCGCCTCCAGCAACGCGGCTTGGGTTTTCGGCGGCGTGCGGTTGATTTCGTCGGCGAGCAGCACGTCGCAGAAAATGGGTCCCTTGGTAAGCGTGAACGTGCTCGTCTGGAAGTTAAACAGATTGGTGCCGATGATGTCGCCCGGCATCAGATCGGGCGTGAACTGGATGCGGTTGAAGGAGAGGTCCAGCACTTCGCTGAGCGTGCGGACCAGCAACGTTTTGCCGAGGCCCGGCACGCCTTCGAGCAGCACATGTCCGCCGGAAAACAGCGCGACGAGCATGAGATTGAGCGTGTCGGATTGGCCGACGATCGCCTTTGCGACTTCGCCTCTGATGCGGTCCGCGAGCGCGCTGACGCGATCAAGAGTCATGAATCATATCCCTTCTCCAACGGTAGAATTTGCGCGCCACGCGAAGCGCATCGCTTGCGTCTTCCGCGTTCTTGGCTTCGCGGAAAAGCGCCGCGAGGGGCTGCGTCGAATCGTTGCGCCGGCGCAGGCGGTCGAGCAGATCGTTGAGCACGTCGTCGCGCGTGTCCGAGGGTACGCCCACGATGCGCGCGACCCGGCGCCGGATCGCCAACGCGTAGCGGGGCGCAATGCGGTGCTCGCGCTCCGCCATGGCGATCAACGCAGCGGAATTGTCGGCGAGCGCCTGCTTGCCCAGTGCGAGTGTGCGTCCGCCCTCAACCGGTGCGCCGAAACGCACCGCGGCGTGCACGCCCATCAGGAGCGCCGCGAGCAGCGCGCACACCGTGGCGCCAAGCAGCGGCGGTTCGAAGGCAAGACGCAGGGCATTCGGAGACCGCCGATAACCGCTGAGTGTCAGATCGAAGACAACCGGGCCATCTCCATCGCGGATCGCCTGGATGATCGTTGCGGCGACTCGCGCGGTTGCAGGGTCCTTCAGACCGTGCGTGTTCATCAGGTCCGGTTCGGCAAGGACGTAAGTTTCGCTCCCTTCCAGCCGGGCCAGAAGAATCCGCCCCTGCTGATCCGTCACGTAACCCGTCCAGTCGTTGCCCGACATCGTCTGGAGCGATTCAATGGGTGCCGGTGTTACGTCTTTGCCGTCAAAGCCCATGTGCAGCTGAACGGGGCTTACGCCAACGGCTTGCGTGATCGAAGCCGGCATGTCGCTACCCAACAGGCGCTCGCCGATGCGTTCCGCCGGTATGAGCCCGGCATTGCGCACCCAGCCCGGCTGCAGCGGATCGGGCGCCGCGAGCCATTTGGGCAGGATGATGAGCGCGGGTTCCAGATACGTGACCGCGAGAATCTCCTCCGCCGTGTCGCCTGCTCCCGGCGTGAGGATGACGAGGCTCGTCTTTTCGAATTCCTCCTCATCCAGTCCGCGGCTAAGCAGGACCGGAATCCCCTGCGCCTCCAAAAAGCGCGCGAGCCCGGCGAAACCGACGGCGGAGCGCGAGACCGCATTCGTTCGCGTATCTCCCTCGCCTGAATAATCCGGCGCATAGGCCGAGAAGACGAGATAGAACAGCAGCGACAGCGCACCGACGCCGACCAGCGCGAGCGCGACCACGGGCGAAAACACTGCGTCTGCCGAAGGATTTTGTTTGGCTGTGGCGCTCACGCGGCCTTCTCCGTCCAGGCGTCAGGAAACGCGAACTCTTCATAAGCGCGACGGCACGCGGCAAAATCCGCGGCCCCTACCGGACGGTCGCCGAAGAAGCTCCATTCGACCGTTGCGACAAGCCGCGACAGCGCCTGTCGCACGACAGCCGGCAACCCCGTCAAGTCGAGAATGTCGCGGCTGGTCAACGCGGGCTTCACCGCGTGCGGACGCTTCGCATCGATATCCTCGATGCTGCGAAAAAGAAGCAGATGCACCGCCTCCGCAAAGCGGCCCTCGGCGGCGAGGCGATCGGCGTCGCTCAAAAGCGCCCGCGCGCGCGCCACCGGCGGACGCCAGTCTAATGTTCCATCCTCCGCGCCGGCCGCCTTGGGAGTGCGACGCCGGTGATGTCGGATCACTTCGCGTACGACGAAATAGAGGATCAGCGCGGCAAGTGCGGCGATCGCGACCCAGAACAGAACTTCGAACACGGGCTGCAGTCCGCCGAGGAACCTGAAAAGTGCGCGCAACCACTCCGGCATTTCCGGCGGCGGAGGCAGCGCTTCGAAGTCGAACTGCAGTCCGGGTTCCCGCAAGAGGCTCTGGTGGGCCGCCGCGACGCGATCGGCAGCCTCGGCTGTACTGGCCACAGACGCAGAGTCCGCCATGGAATCCCCCGGAAGTGGAACAATAAACCAGAATCGGCAGTCAGGGTCCCATCGTGGCGCGGAGCACACAACTACGTTGGCCGATTTTAACGGTAGCTTGAATGTCCAATCTAAAATAAGACAATCGAGTGGCGTGAAACCAGCGCCGCAAGCTTGGTTTTATCAGGGTTGACGATGCCTCATAGTCTGTTCTGGCGTCGGCCGATCCCCGTATTTGTGGCCAGCTCGAGACCCTCATGATGAAGACGACAGAGCCGCGCGCCACCCACCTCAAGGACTACCGCCCTCCCGCCTACCGCATTCCCGACGTCGAGCTCGACTTCCATCTCGACGGATCGGCCACGCGCGTCACCTCGATCATGCAGGTCGAGCGGCTGGCATCCCACCCGGAGCCATTACAGCTCGACGGGCAACGCCTGAAGCTGATTTCGATCAAGGTGGACGGCAAGACGCTCGATCCTTCGGCCTACTCGGTCGACCCGTCGTCGCTGACGCTGCACGATCCACCCAAGTCCTTCGCGCTCGAGATCGTCACCGAGATCGCGCCCGCGGAGAACACCGCGCTCGAAGGCCTGTACATGGCGAACGGCATCTTCTGCACGCAATGCGAGCCGGAAGGTTTCCGCTGCATCGCCTATTTCATCGACCGCCCGGACAATCTCGCCCGCTTCCAGACCCGCATCGAAGCGTACATGTCGGTCGCGCTGGAGCTGCTCTCCAACGGCAACCTGATCGAGTCGGGTGAGCTCGACGATGGGCGCCATTTCGCGATCTGGCGCGATCCCTTCCCGAAGCCGTCCTACCTGTTCGCGCTGGTGGCCGGCGATCTTGCTCATATCAGCGACCATTTCGACACGATGTGCGGCCGGCGAGTCGATCTGCGCATCTATGTCGAGCACGGCAACGAGTCGCGCGCGCTCTACGCGATGGATGCACTGAAGCGCTCCATGCGCTGGGACGAAGAGGTTTATGGCCGCGAATACGACCTCGATATCTTCATGATCGTGGCGGTCTCCGCGTTCAATTTCGGCGCGATGGAGAACAAGGGCCTCAATATCTTCAACGACAAAGTGCTGCTGGCGAGCCCCGAGACGGCGACGGATGACGACTACGCGCGCATCGAGGCCGTTGTCGCCCACGAATATTTCCACAACTGGACGGGCGACCGGATCACCTGCCGCGACTGGTTCCAGCTCTCGCTCAAGGAGGGACTGACCGTCTTCCGCGAGACCGGCTTTGTCGGCGACATGCGCTCGCATGCCGTACGGCGCATTAACGACGTGAAGGATCTGCGCTTGCGCCAGTTCCAGGAGGATGCGGGCCCCCTGGCCCACCCCGTTCAGCCGCAGTCCTACATCACCATCGACAACTTCTACACGGCGACCGTTTACGAGAAGGGCGCCGAAATCATCCGCATGCTGCGCACGATCGTGGGCGCCGACGCGTTCAAGAAAGGCATGGACATCTATTTCGAGCGCCACGACGGCGACGCCGCAACGGTAGAGGATTTCGTGCGCTGCTTCGAAGATTCGTGCGGACGCAAGCTCGAACAGTTCCGGCTCTGGTATTCCCAAGCGGGAACGCCCGAAGTGCAGGTTGAGGCCGACTACGACCCGAAGACCAAGACATACGGATTGAACCTGCGTCAGTCAGCGCCGCCGACTCCGGGACAACCGGAGAAGAAGCCACTGCATATTCCGCTCGCGCTCGGTCTGATCGGCAAACACAGCGCCAAGCCCTTGCCGCTCACGCTCGAAGGCGAGAACACGACCGGTCCCGAAGAGCGCGTGCTTGAGCTCACGCGCCCCGAGCAACGCTTTGTCTTCTCCGGAATTGACGAAGAGCCGGTGCTGTCGATCGGGCGGGATTTTTCCGCGCCGGTCATTATCCGCAGTCCTCAATCGTCGACCACACGCGCCTTCCTGATGAGCCACGATGTGGATTCGTTCAACCGGTGGGAAGCAGGACAGAAACTCTCGACGGAACTCCTGCTCGAGATGATTCGCGCCATTCAGGCCGGCCGCGCGCCGACATCCGACGCGACCTACATGGACGCGATCGGCGGCGTCATCGCGCGCGCCGATGAGGACCACGCCTTCACGGCGCTGATGCTGATGCCGCCGAGCGAGAGCGAGCTTGCGCTCGCGATGAACCCCATCGATCCCGACGCCATTCACGACGTGCGCAAGCGCCTGATCTGGGCGATCGCGGACGCGCATGGACCTGCGCTCGCCGCGCTCTACAAGACGCTCGAATCCAAGGGGACATTCAGCCCCGATGCCGCGTCGGCGGGCCGCCGGGCGCTGAGGAATGCCGCGCTCAGGTTCCTGACCGTGGCCGACGACGACTACGCTGCCGAGCTTGCGGAGGCACATTATCGCTTAGCCACCAACATGACGGACACGACCGCAGGGCTTGCGGCGCTTGCGAGGACAGCCAACTCGCGTCGCGATCGTGCGTTTGCGCATTTCCACGATCGTTTCCGCGACGATCCGCTCGTGCTCGACAAGTGGATGGGCTTGCAGGCCATGTCCCCGCAGCCGGACACGGTCGATCGGGTCCGTTCCCTTATGGGACACCCAGTGTTCTCGTTGAAGAACCCGAACCGCGTGCGTGCCCTGATCGGCGCCTTTGCGATCGGCAATCCCTTGCGCTTCCACGACCGTTCGGGCGCCGGCTACCGGCTTGTTCGCGAGGTGGTGCAGACGCTCGATTCGATCAATCCGCAGACGGCCGCGCGCATGGCGGCGTCCTTCGAGACTTGGCGGCGTTACGACACGGCGCGCCAGCTTCTCATGCGCGCCGAGCTGGAAGCGATCGTCGCGCGTCCCGGCCTCTCGGCCAATCTTTACGAAGTCGCCACCAAGATGCTCGGATAAGGCTCTGGATATCGACCTTTTTCAGCGTTAGACGCGCGGGCCACATCCTTGCCCCTTCATTGCTCAGGGCACGGAGTGCATACTTGACCGCGCGTTTCGTTATACTCGCAGACGCCGCTCAGAGTCGTTCATGGCCGACACGCCGGAATTACCTCCTGTCATCGAGGCGCGGAAGACGCCACGAAAGCGCGTCATTCTCGGCGGCAAGGTTGTTTACAACGAAGGCTCCTACACCACCGACTGTCGTATCCGCGACGTCTCCGGCGGGGGGGCGCGGATAGTGCTTTCGCCCGGCATCGTCATTCCGACCCGTGTCGTCTTGATCGACACGCGAAATGCGACGGCCTACGAGTCCGAAGTCGTCTGGATGAAGGCGCCGGACTTCGGCCTGAAGTTCCTCGGCACCTATTCGATGCGCGCGCTTCCCGCGCACCTGCAGTACTTGAAAGGATTCTAGCAAGCTTACTGCGGCGCTTTTCCCTGCGCGGCTTCACGCTCGCGGGCTTCGCGGTTGAGGTTCACGATGCGCCCGTCGGGATGGATCATCGCAACCGACGTCTGGAACAGCGCGGCTTCGAACGCACCCGGCGCGGTGTTGCCCTCGGCGATGTAGAGTTTGTGATTGTAGTAATAGAGCTGGATCAGCACGCGCCGCCCGTCCGGCTCGATCATGCTGAGCTGGTGTCCGTGCACCCCGTCGAGCTCGGACGATGCGTCGAAGCGCACTTGCCCGCGCCGCCGCAACAGGGACGCCTCATACGCCATCGCCTTCGTCCCATCATCGTCGACTGCGCTACTCGAGAGATTGACCACCGTCATCGTGTAGCGGTTCATGCCATCAGGAGCGAAGAACAGCCGCGCCGGAACCGAAGCGCCGCTCTCGGTCGTGTACCGGATCGTTTCCGACCTCGGCTCGCCCGGCATGTTGACGAGGAATCCTTCCTCGGTGTTGCGGTACTCCGCCCAGCCTTGCGCGAAGACCGGCGCGGACGCGAGCAGGAACAAAGCGGCCCAGACTCCAGCAACAAAGCGCATCGCGTGTCTCCGCTCAGGATTTCGGCAGGGTCTTCATGAACTCGACGAGGTGCGACTTCCACAATTTCGCTCGCAGATGCGAATAGTGGCCGTGCGACTCCGGCCCGGCCGGGATCACGACATGGCGCGCGTTCTTGATGCGCTTGATCGCGGGCTCCACGACGTTGAGCTGGGGCGGATTGGCTTCGTCGTCCTCGAAATTGATCGCCAGCAGACGCGCCTTGATCTTCCCCAGGTCCGGCTCGGGATTGTAGTCCATCACCGCCTCGATGCCCCAGAGCGTGTTGTTGGCGTCGCCCTTCTTCGCTTCTTCGACGAGCTTCTTATACATCTCGTCGCCCTTCTCGCGCGTCGGCGCCATTTCCTGGAGGCGCACGACGTTCTCCGTACCCATCGCAGCCATGGGCAGCGTGTAGATGTAGGTTGACGGATTCTTGGTATAGTTCCCGTTGTTGTACTCGGGGTCGTTCTTGATCGCCTCGATGCGGATGCGGCGATTGATCCAGTTGCGCCCCGATATCCCGATCGGCTGACTCGCGATCGGAACGAGCCCGTCCATAAGATCGGGATACATCTCGCCCCACATCCAGGTCTGCATGCCGCCCATCGAGCTCCCGAGCACGAGACGGAGATGGCGCACGTTCAGTCCTTCCGTGACCAGCTGATGCTCGGCGCGCACGATGTCGCCATAGCGATAGTGCGGGAACTTCGCCTTCAGACCGTCGCTCGGCTTGGACGACGCGCCCACCCCGATCGAGTCGGGGATGATGATGAAGTGCTCGGCCGCATCGAGCGGCTGGCCCGCCTTGAACAGCTCATCGGCCAGCGACGGCAGCAGCCACGAATTGCCCGAGCCGCTCGTGCCGTGCAGCAGCACGATGCCGTTGACGATCTCGCCTTGAGCGTTGCGCTTCGCCGTGCCGAGCGTGCGGTAATGCATCCTGAGCTCGGGCAAGGTCTCGCCGCTGTTGAAGCGGAAATCCTTGAGGATGTAGTCGCCTTCCTTGAAGTTCGGCCAGCTCGTCTGCGCGACCGCGGCAGAGGTGGCAAGCGAGAGACAGACGGCGAAAAGCGCATGGCGGATCATCGACCAACTCCGGCAAATGGTTCGGTAGGCGCATTATGCGCGGAAAGGCCCCTGCCCGGCCACCCCCTAGGGCACCAGCCGGGCGGCCGCTTCGATGACATCCTTTGGAGCACCATAAGCCCTGGCCAGCAGCATCTACCCATCGCCCGGCATGATCACCGCAAGCCCACCGTCGACGAACAGCTCGGCGCCCACGATGAAATCGGAATCATCGGATGCAAAGAACAGCATCGCGCGCGCGAGATCGATCGGCTCGCCCGGACGATTGCGCAGATTGATCACCTTGCGGTCCGGATTGAACTCGTCCTTCCCGACCGGCGAGCCGATCTTGTTCGGCACCACGCAGTTCACGCGGATGTTGTGCTCGGCGAGCTGGATCGCGAGCGAACGCGTGAGATTGATCACGCCCGCCTTCGCCGAGGTGTAGGCGATCGCCCGCGTGCGCCCATAATGCCCCGACGTCGAGCTGACATTGACGATCTTGCCGCCGCGCCCGCCTTTGATCATCTCCTTGGCCGCGTATTTGCTGAACAGCATCGGCGCGGTCAGGCACACCGCGAACACGCGATCCCATTCCGCCTTGGTGATGTCGAACACGTGCTTGTTGTCGGAGATCGCGACGTTGTTGACGAGGATGTCCAGCCGTCCCCAATCGCCCGCCACCGCCTTCACCGTGTCGACGATCTGGTCCTCCTGCGATACGTCGCAGACATAAGCCTTCGCCTTGGCGCCCGACGCGGTGATCGCGCTCGCCACCTTCTCGGCGCGCCCGCGATCCATGTCCACGACCGCGACCGCCGCCCCCTCGCTCGCAAACAGTTTGGCGGCTTCCTCGCCGATATTGCGGCCGGCCCCGGTGATGATGGCGACTTGATTGGTAAGTTTCATATGTGCGCGGTTCCCGATAGCATTTGCCCGCGAACGTACAAAGAAGCGCTCAGCCGCGCAAACCTGACGGGTAGCGGTACCGCTCAGAAATCCGGCGTTTCCGCCACCGGCATGTGATAGTCGAAGAGGTTCAGATTGTTCTCCGCGCAGATATCCTCGACCAGTGGATATTGCCCGCGTTCATGCCGCACGACGGTCGACCACGCCTGATTGAACGCATCCGGATCGTCCACCGTGATCTTCACTTCCAGCTCCTTTCCGCCTTCGACGAGGCGCCACCGCTCGACGACATGCAGCTTCTCGCTGTGCGGCGTGCGGAAGGCGTCAACGAAGGTCTTGGTGTTCTGGCCGATCGTGTCGACGACGAGCGTGTCGCCTTCGTAATGGCCGACCGATTCTCCGTACCAGGACGGTTTGACGGTCTTCGAATGCGGCACATTGAGATAGATGTGCCGGAATTCCCAGTTGCCTTGTTTGAACATCACGACCTTGGTCGGCGTCTGGAGGATCTGAAGTGCGTTGCCAGGCAGAAAAATGTTGGGAATGCCGCTCGGCACGCACGACGAGCGCGCCTGGAACGCGATCTTCCCTTTCAGGATCTCGTCATTGTCCTTTTTCATCACCTGTTTCACCCAATCCTTAAGAATGGGATTGGAGAGGTCGCCGAGCCGCCAGCTCGCGCCCTGGCTGATGAAGGGATGCTTCGGGTCCTGTGCCACGGGTGACGGCGAGCCTGGAACCGGCGGGAACGTGGCGCCGCCGTCATGCAGCCACCCCACGGCGCCGGCAGAGAAATCCGGTGGAGAGGACGATTGCGCGCTCGCCCCGGCGATGAACGCAAGCGAAACGAATGCGCTGCCCGCGAGCACAAGCTTGGACAAAGCTGATCTCGACATCATTCCCCTCCTACGCCTTGATCGAACCAGATCGCGCAGCACGATAGCACCGCCGCCGTTTTCTTTCCTCCCCCGCGCGCGGGGGAGGTGGCCCGAAGGGCCGGAGGGGGGCGTTCTTACTGCCGCAGATCGAGCGTTCGCACGATCCAACCCGTCGCCTCGACTTCGAGCGTCAGCATGGAATGCAATTCTTCCGGCGAGCTTGTCGAGATGATCGCCCCGCTCTCCCGCGCCGCCTGGATCAGTGCCGGGTCTTTCGCCGCATTCGCAAAGACTGCCTGAAGGCTTGCAATCAGTATATCGGCTGTTCCTGTAGGCGCGGCCAAGCCGAACCAGCTCGCGACCTTCTCCTGGGCAATCCCCGCTTCGCGCAGCGTCGGAACGTCGGGCAGATCGGGCCAGCGCTCCGCCGCGTCCACCGCGAGCAGCTTGAGCCTGCCCGCCAGCACGTGCGGCTTCGCAACCGCATATGACACGAACGCGAAATCGAGCTCACCGGAAACCAGAGCATCGATCATCGCCGCCGCACCCGCGTGGTGGACCGGCCTGATCGATGTCCCGGTCGAAGCCGCGAGCTTCATCGCCGTCAGATGCGAGGTCGAACCAAGGCCCGATGAACCGAATGCGAGACCCGTTGGCCTGGTTCGGCCGTCGGCAATCAGATCGGCGACCGAGCTCGCCGGGCTCTGCTCTGGCACGGCGAGAAAATTCACCAGCGTGAACAGTGTCGTCACCGGCGCGAAGCCGCCGATCGCGTCGTAGCCGACGTCACGCATCGCCGGCAGGGCCGTATGCTGCGCGCCGGAGAAGGCCAGCAGTGTCCTTCCATCCGGAGCGGCGCTCTGCACCAAGGCTGCGGCTTCCGCACCGGAATCGGTCGGCCGATTGTCGATCGCAATCGCCTGGCCGAGCTCGCGCGACACCAATTCCGCGTACTGCCGCACGATCACATCGGTGATCCCGCCCTTCGATACGCCGAGCACGATGGTGATCGCTCGTGGCGAGAGCGCTGGCCGCAAGAGCGCAACCGTCACGACCGCAAGGAACACCAGGAATGCAAGAAACGCCCACCGCTTCCGCATCATCCCTCGCCACCTGAAGCGCCGGTTCTTTCTCAAGAATCATTAAGGCCGGCGACACGCGATCGCAACCTTCCCACCCCATGTCTCCCTTGACGACAACCGGCGTGCGCCCAGCCGGCGCACGCCAATCGTGGAGACGGTGTCATGACGAGGCCATTCAATCGAACATTCCTGATCGCTACGGCAGCCACAGCGATTCTGCTTTCGGGCTGCGCCTACCCTGCCTACAGGGCCGACGTGGCGTATGTCCCCGCCTATTACGACGGGTTCTACGGACCTTATTGGGACGGCTACTGGGGCGTCGACGGGTTCTTCTACTTTTCCGACGCGCATGGCCATCGCTTTCGCCGAGACGACGGGCACCATTTCCGTCACGACGGGGCGCCCGGGTACCACGGGATAGCGCGCGGAAACGGGGCCGGCGGCATGCGCGGGTTCCGCTCTCATGCCTTCACGGGTGCAGGCCATGGCGGTCCCTCGGGCGAGCGGCGAGGTTGAGCGAGGTTTGGCGATGGTTCCCGATACTGGTTATCGATGGAGGCCCCAATGATCCGGACGCTCATTCTTTCCCTCGCGCTCCTCGCCGTTGTGGCATTCGGAGTCCCATTACTCGCGAGTAACGCCTTCACGCGGTCGGCGACACCACAGTCGCCGACCGCGTCCTCCGAGGTCGATTGCGAAATGATAGGTGGCGACCTCAACGCGCTCTTGGACGCGAAGCACAATTCACCGAACATCGCGCGCGCCACGTCCGAATTCGAACGCGGCGTTGCGGAGTGCATGTGGGGACGCTTCGACGCCGCCAGCCAGCACTATGAGCAGGCCTACACGCTGCTTCGGGGCTAGAACGTGTACGGCACCGTCACGCCGAAGGCGACGCTGTCACCCGGACCGCTCAGGCCGAAACTCACCGTTGGCTCGATGTAGAGCCCCGGAGCGAGGTATGACGTCAGCCCCAATTGCAGACTGTAGATGTCCTGCCGGAGCAGCGTCGCGTTCGTGAACGTCGAGCGACCTGAGAACAGCCCGGACACCGACGTGCTGATCGTGAGGGTGTCGTTGAGCGCCAGCGCATACCCCAACGTGACATCGAAGCGGTCTTCCGGTTCGAGTCGCGTGATGTCCGCGAAATCACGGCTGAAGGCGTGGCGATAATTCGCCGTTGCGAACAAGACTGCCGGATCGAAGCTTTTGACCAGCGAAAGACCACCGCCAACGGCGTAGGACGTTTGTCCCGTCGGGACGTGTCCGAAGATCGTCGCGATGACGTTAGGACGGCCCGGCCCTTCCGCGAGCAATGTTCGGCGCACACCAAGACGGACATCGCCGAATTCGCTCAGATGGTCCTCCGCGATCTTGTCGCTGCCCGAGAAGACATCGCTGTTCTGACTGCGGAAGATCGTGCTGATGAACGCTTCGGTTTCATCGAGAATGCCAACGCGCGCGGAGAGCAGCGTCGTGAAGGCCGTTTGCCTGATCGTGGCAAGCCCGACCGCGTCGCCGACCACCGCCAGTTGCGTGTTGTCGCTGCGCGAATAGAACTGCCCGATATCGACAGCCACTTCGCCCCGACCGAGCAGGACCTTTGTGCCGCGCAGGAAAATATCCTCGGCGGTCGGCTCTGCCGGTGCCTCTCCGATCGGCATTTCGCCGGCGTTGGAGGGTGCACTCTTGCTTTGTGCGGGTGTTGCCTGCGCGACGATCATGCCCGCGCCTTTTGTCTGCTCGAGATCGCGCGGCGTCAGCACTAAACCCGCGACACCGGTTTCCGGCGGAGCGACGTTCAGCGGCGTGTTCTGTCCAACCGCATTCGGCGGCTCTATTGTCGCGATGCGGCCCCAATCCCCGTTCACCCACGCGAGCAGTGCGTCGCGGTTGAACCGCCAGCTCGATCCGATACGCCGCGCGGGCACTGCGCTGCGCGAAGCAAGCTGTTCCAGCTCACCCGAGTCGACCCGCAAAAGCTCGGCTGCTTCGCCGAGCGTAAGAACGTCTGGTGCAGAGGGCGAAACTGGCGCGGCTTCTGTGCCGGCACTCAGCAGGCCGAACATGAAAATGGCGGCTCCAAGCCGCCACCACATTTGGCTTTGGGCAATGTATCTGGACATCGATCTACCTCGAAAGTTCGCGCAAGGTGACGAAGGGATTGCCGACCGCCAGCAATTCGCGCGCGGTCATGATCTCGGGTTGGGCTAAGCCCTGAACGGAAAGGTTCAGTGGACTGTTGCCGCTGGGCCCGCCGGCCGTCGGCTCGACAACGAAAATGATCCCGGTTCCGGACTCGTCGAGCCAGTCCTCCAGAAAGCGGTACATCGGCATGCGAATATTGCCGAGCGATGGATCCGCAAGAAACACGCGATCATCCTTGATGCCGCGCAGCACGGCGAAGTGCTTGTACCCGCGAGGCTGGATGAACACGATGACCGGACCGTTCAGCTGCGCCAGGAATTGCGGCTCGAGCCTGAAGCCTTCCGCTTGATAACCGCGCGCTTGCGCCACGCGCTGCAGATGCAGCAGCGAAAACCCTTGGCTGAGGACGCCCGGTCGCTCGTCGTCGGACAAGAGGCCGAAGAGCTGCATGAGCACCTGCTGTTCGGTGACGCCGTCGCCCAAGCCGTAGCGCAGGAGCGTCGCGAGCGCGGCCGCGCCGCAGGAGAAGTCGAACCGCTGTTTGATGACGTTCGCGTCGCGCAACTCCTTCATAGACCGCAAATGACGCTCGACTCGGATTCCCGAGCCCACGTCGACACTCGCCGCCCACACAGCAGATGTGAGGGTAACGACAACAGAGGCGCACAGCACAATCGTCAGTCGACACGGCGTCGACACGGAAGTGACCATGTTTCACCGCAGCTTTGTGTTGGCCACGAACATCGCGGCTCAAAGCAACCCTGTGACGGGCCATGATCCGCCCGTCACGTGGTTGCCAGCGTTTCAGGTTCGGTGATCAGCAGAGGAAACCAGGCCCCTGTATCGTGCCGTTCCCGCAAGCGTTCCTCAGGCCTAGGTAACCAGGGGAAACCAACGTAGTCGTCCCAGGGAACGTGACGAAGTTGTCCCCCTTGCTGCCAGGGACGTCATCCTTCTTCCAGTCCGTGCTCATCCGCCCGGCCGTTGCCAAGGGACCTGATGTTTGGTTGGTAGCAGGGTCTAGGGTGAAAACCGCTTGCCCGTCGATCGTGGCCGGCGTGGCATTGGGATGATCGGCTGAAACGAGTACGAAGAAGTGGTGGTCCATGCCTTTGACTGCCGCTAGTTCAGCCGTCGACATCGGAACCGCTTTCAGCCCCTTGAGCGTCGTGAATTGACCGGCCGCGGACACCGAGCCGATTGTAAAAGCGAGTGCTATCGCGCTGGCAGACGCCAGCATCGCAAAACGCATCATGAGTCTTCCCCTATTTGGCGAATCGTTATCAGCCCATGCGGACGAACCCACATGTCGCCTAGCCCTTCCCCCACGAACTATAGCGGTCACTAAGAAAGTCGGGAACACGGAACTTCGCGAAAGCGATGTTCGCAGGTGACATGCACCCTTCCATGATGCCGCAGAAGGTTCTCCGACTTTCGGTCATGGTTAGTGGCTCGACCGCTCGGGTTCATTACAGACTCGTCACCTGCTTTTTTCTCGCGTCTTTTCCTCCTGTCGCCCTGCTCTTTCCGTTTTTCGGCCCTGGCCACTATAGGATACTTCCTATATAACGCAGTAATTGTAGGACTATACACAAGAGAGGACGGCATGCCGAGGAAGCCGCAGCGAGCTTCAGAATTAATTGAAGAGCAAACTCACATCGCAGAAAAAATCGCGAAATTCGACGATCGAACTATTGAAAGCGGGAATCGTCCAGCGTGATCAATAACTTGGCGAGACCTCGCTCGAGGTCGAATAGTGCGCTCGCCATCCGGCGCCACAAGTCCTGGGCTTCCAACCAACGCGCATCTGCTACGAACCAAAGATGAGCGCAGCCGCGACCTACCGTCTGGGCGTCGATGTGGGCGGGACGCACACTGATCTCGTCCTGCTCGAGGTCGAAAGCGGACGGCTGATGGTCGAGAAGGTTCCAAGTACACCCCGGAACCCTGCCCTCGGTGTGCTCGCAGGCGTCGCGAAATTTGCCGCCAAAGGCGTCGACCCTGGGCGCATCGGATTTTTCAGCCACGGCACCACGATCACCACGAACGCGCTGCTCGAGATGCGTGGCGCCGCGCGTCGGCCTGCTCATCACCAAAGGCTTCCGCGCGGTCCAGGAGGTTCAGAACCAGGCGCGCGACACGATGCTGTTCGATTACTTCTACGCCAAGCCTACTCCGCTCGCGCCGCAGAGCCTGACCAAAGAAATCGCCGAACGCTGCGATTACACGGGCAACGTTCTTACGCCGCTCGACCCCAACTCGGTACGGCAAGCGGTGCGCGAGCTGAAGGCGGCGCACGTTCAATCGATTGCCATCTGTTACCTCTTCTCCTATGCCAATCCGGCGCATGAGGAGCAGACGCGCCGCATCATCGCCGAAGAATTTCCCGAAGCCTCCGTTTCGCTTTCGAGCGAGGTGCTGCCACGCATCCGCGAATGGCCGCGGCTCTCCAGCACGCTCCTGAACGCCTATCTCGAGCCCGTGCTGGTCGGTTACATCGCGCACCTGAACAAGGGACTGGACAAGGCCGGCATCGTCACCCAGCAGCGCTATTTGATGCAGTCGAATGGCGGCGTGATGCCGTTCAGCGCCACCATCGCGGGCGGGCGCACGGTGCACACGCTGTTCTCGGGGCCTGCGGCCGGCGCGCAGGCAAGCGCCTACATCAACAGGCGTGAAGCCCATTCGGGGCTCGTGAGCCTCGATATGGGCGGCACGAGCGCCGACATCGCCTTCATCGAAGGCGGCGCACCGTTGGAAATGACCGAGGGCACGATCGCGCGCCGCCAGCTGGACGTACCCGCGCTCGACATGACGTCGATCTCGGCGGGCGGCGGTTCGATCGCGGGCGTCGATGCCGGCGGCTTTCTGACCGTTGGTCCGGAAAGTGCCGGCGCGGAGCCGGGCCCCGCGTGCTACGGCCGCGGCGGCACTCGCCCGACGGTCACGGATGCCGACGTGATCTGCGGTTTCCTCAATCCGGACTACTTTCTCGGCGGGACACAAACGCTCGACACGGACGCAGCACGGCGCGCGCTGCATGCGCATGTCGCGGAACCGCTGACGCTCGATCTGATCGAAGCGGCATCCGGCATCCGACGCATCGTCGATCAGCGCATGGCGGACGAGATCCGCGTGTTCGCGGCGAAGCGCGGCGTCGATCTCTCGTCCTACACGTTGCTGCCGTTCGGAGGCGCCGGCGCGGTGCATGCAGCCGCCGTGGCCGAGGAGCTCGGCATGCGGCGCATCCTCGTGCCGGCGCGCCCCGGTGCGTTCTCCGCACTCGGGCTCCTATGCACCGATGTCGTGCACGACTACATCCGTTCGGAGTTGGTCCCGCTCGCGACGCTCGATCCTTCACATGCGGACTCGGTGTTCGCCCAGCTCGAGTCCAAAGCGCGCCAGGAACTCGCTGCCGAGGGCCTCGATTCGAAACACGCAAGTTTCACCCGCGAGCTTGATCTCCGCTATGCGGGCCAGGGCTATGAATTGCGCATTTCTCTTGAAGGATTGTATTTGGCCGCCTTGACGGCCGCTTCGCTCGCCAACGTGCGGCCGCGGTTCGACGAGCGCCACGCGCAGATCCATGGTCATGCCGCGAAGGAGCGTGCCGTCGAGGTTGTCAGCTATCGCGTGCGTGTCCGCGTCACCGTCCCCAAATACCAACCGCGCGAGGAAGACGCCGAGAAAACATCCTCGGCTGCATCCAAGGGTATCCGCCAGGTCCACTTCGACGCGTCCTCGTCCGTGGAAACAATGATCTACGAGCGTGACAATCTCGTCATCGGTGCGACCGTCAACGGCCCCGCGATCATCGAGCAGTTCGATGCGACGACAGTGGTACCGCTGGAATGGCGCGCGCGCGTCGACGGCCTGCGCAATCTCGTGCTCGAGAAGGTGTGACGATGGACGCGATCACGGTTCAGGTCCTGCGCAACAAGATCGCCAGTCTCACCGACGAGATGCACTATCACTTCTACCGCTCGGGTTATTCCACGATCATCCGCGAGTCGCGCGATTTCTCCTGCGTGATCGTGGACAACACTGGCCGCCTGATCGTGTCGCCGCCGATGTTCTTTCACGCGCCCGTCTATCGGCATCTGGTTGGCACCATTCTCAAGACTTACGGGCCTGAAGGATCGAACACGCTGAAGGACGGCGATGTCTTCGTCTCCAACCATCCCTATTCGGGTGGCCTACCCCACGTCTCCGACATGGCGTTCGTCGCGCCGGCCTTCGCGGGCGATGAGATCGTCGGGTTCTCCGGCTCCATCGCGCACAAAGCCGATGTCGGCGGCGCGGTCGCAGGCTCGACATCGGCCAACGCGACCGAGATGTATCACGAAGGGATTTTGATCCCGCCGATCAAGATCTGGGACGGCGGACAATTCCTGCCCGATATCGAGCGCATCATCCTCACCAACAGCCGGCAGCCCGAGCTTGTGCGCGGCGACATGCGGGCGCAGATCGCCGTCACCAAGATGGGCGTGGATCGCGTCAAGGATCTGTGCGCGCGGTTCGGCGCCGGCACCGTGACGGGCGCGTTCGCCGCGATCCTCAATGGCGCAGCAGATGCGTTGCGCGCGGCGATAGGGCGTCTGCCCGAACGCACCGTGTCGGCGGAAGGCTGGCTCGACAGCGACGGGGTCGAAGTCGACAAGCCGGTGAAGCTCGCCGTCACCGTGTCAGTCAAAGACGGCATCGCCACGTTCGACTTCTCGAACTCAGCCCCGCAAGCGCGCGGGCCGATCAACCTTCGGCCCTCGATGATCGAGGCTTGCGTCTTCTACGCGCTCATCGGTTCGCTCGATCCCAAGCTGCAGTTCAACGACGGCATGCGCGACGCAGTGCGCATCGTGCTCAAGCCGCGCACGGTGACCAACGCCGAGCCGCCCTCGCCTGTTTCCAACTATCAGATGGTCAATCTGAAGCTGGTCGATGTCATCCTTGAAGCACTCGGCCAACTTCACCCCGCGCGCGCGATCGCCAATGGCGGCTCGTCGAGCGCGCTCTCGATCGCGTGGAGCAAAGCGCGCCCCGGTCAATCGACCATGCAGTACGAGATCATCGGCTCGGCCTATGGCGGCGGCATGGGCCATGACGGCGCCACGGGCACCGCAACGCACCTGAGCAATCTCCACATCACGCCGATCGAGATTCTCGAATCCGAGTATCCCTGCCGCATCCGCCGCTTCGAGTTGATGCCCGATTCCGGCGGGCGGGGCCGTTGGCGCGGCGGCTTGAGCCTCCTGCGCGAATACGAACTCCTCGCCGACGCCACCGTCATCCGCCGCTTCGACAAAACGAGATTCCCGCCCGAAGGACTAGCGGGCGGCGAATCCGGCGCGCGCGCACGGTTCCGGATCAGGCTCGGCACACCGGAGGAGCACGACACGCCGGCGTCCGGGCGCTACGAGATGAAAGCCGGAGAACGATTCCTGCTTCAGACCGCTGCGGGCGGCGGCTACGGTGATGCGCGTGAGCGCGACCAAAGCGCCATCGAGCGCGATATCGCTGAAGGCTACGCGAACCCCAAAGGCGCAGAAAGCTGACGATGGCCGAGCGCGAGACCGAACTGGACGTCGGTGAGCTGATGCACAACCGGCCTCTGGGCCGCTTCCATCTCTCCACCTTCGCGTTGTGCGTGCTCGCGCTCTTCGTCAACGGCCTGAATTTCAGCTCGGCCAATGTCGCCGCCCCCGCGATCCTGCGCACTTTCGATGCGCCGGCGAGCGCGATGAGTGCCGTGTTTGGCTGGGGTTTTGTCGGCTTTTTCGTCGGCAGCATCGTGTTCGGCGCGGTGGGCGACCGTTTTGGACGCAAGGCCGGTATCATCGGTTCGATGCTCGCCTACAGCATCCCTGCCCTCATCTCGGCGTTTGCGACATCTCTCGATGAGCTTGCGATCTATCGCGGACTTGCGGGCCTGGGCATCGGCGGATTGATCCCGAACGTCGTCGCGCTCTTAAATGAGACCGCGCCCAAATCGTACCGCGTGACGTTCGTAATGGCCGCCTTCGTCGGATATTCGGCGGGGAACGCGACCATGGGCTGGCTCGCGACCTTCATCCCGGAATTCGGTTGGCCGATCGTGTTTCTTGCCGCGGGAACTGCAGGCTTTGCGTTCGGCGTAATCCAGCTTGCGCTGCTTCCGGAATCGATTCCATTCCTTGCCGCGACCAACCCAGATTCGAAACGCCTGCGCCAACTGATCACGCGCGCCGCACCGGAATTGACTCTCACCGAAGCCACA
>Ga0184629_10000231_pt1 | contig 24990 bp, 16 predicted proteins | sample PLM4_32_b1_FD_133158 | JGI IMG/M metagenome (GOLD analysis project Ga0184629, IMG submission 133158) | Groundwater sediment microbial communities from an aquifer in East River, Colorado, USA - PLM4_32_b1 | ecosystem: Environmental > Terrestrial > Soil > Riparian zone | place: USA: East River...
ACATAAGCCGATGCAATATGCGATAACCCCAATGGATATGTAGCGTCCTACTAAAGAATTGAATAAACTAATAAAAAAAGGCATTCGATAATCCTCGCCTATCTTAAACTTTCTCTTAATAAGTAGACCCGTTACCTCCAGAATAAAAATCAAGCCCCAAATTTGTCTAAGCAGCGAAGTGAGTCCATCCCAAGTTTGCAAGGAAGAGAATTCTCCTTTTTTTGCGTATGCAAATAATTCAAGAATGCCATCCATGTGTAAAAAACCATAGATTTCTTGGTATAAAAATAAAAACAAATCAAAAACTGCGTGGTACAAAGTCATTATTATATCCATCATATACTATATTATTTTAAAGATTTAATTTTTATAATCATCTCATTTCTTTTAAAAATTCATTAGATGAAACGTCTTAAGGAGTTCAATTGGAATATCAATTATATATATCTATTTTATGAAAATCTAAGGAATTCAAACTTTCATTTTGGAAAGAATTAGTCATTTGTTCTGGTTAATTCGGCTACAGAGCATAACTAGCTAATGAAAATCAAAAAACACTTTAATTCTGCTGAAAGTATTTTTTGAGCCATTTCAAGTAAAAATCTGAAGAAAAAAGGATTGCTTGAGTTTAGACGTAAACCAGTTTCTACCTAAGCTCCTAACTAAATAGGAGCCTAAGTGAAAACTTAACTAACCAAACTAGTTACTTATAAACTCTTACATAATCTATTTCGAAAGTAGATCCGGTAAAATTCGGATCTATTGCTCCTCCGTAACCTCCGCCTATAGCGCAATTGAATATCAAAAAGAAATCTTGATTAAACGGAACACTACTTGAATTGACAAACGTAAAAAACTGCTGATGATCAACAAATATCTTGATTTCTGTTGGAGTCCATTCCAATGAATAAATATGGAATTGGGTTTCAGCATCGGATACCGTTGTGTTTCCCATATCTGGAGTGGCACCAAAATGTCCGGGATGATGCAAAGCACAAGTGCTTATATTCGGGCGATTTCCTGCATATTCCATTATATCAATTTCACCACATTCAGGCCATCCGGCAGTGTCTACATTAGCACCAAGCATCCATAAAGCAGGCCAAGTACCGCCTCCGGCAGGCTGTTTGGCCCGTATTTCTACTTTACCATACTGAAATGAAAACTTGCCTTTGGTAAGAATTCTTGCCGAGGTATAATTACTCCCCATGTACTCTTCTTTTTTGGACTTTATTTTCAAAATGCCATTTTCGACAATTACATTCTCGGGTCTATTGGTATAATATTGGGATTCATTATTTCCCCAACCGCCACCTCCAAGTTCATAATTCCATTTTGTAGCATCCGGCGAACCTTTATAATTAAACTCATCAGACCAAACTAACTTGTAACTCTGCTTTGATGAAGCTATTTTATTGGATCCACAAGAAGACAAAATCAATAAAAACAAAAATGCAATTGAGAGTGTTTGTGTGTTTTTCATTTATTTATTTTTTGATTTGGTACTATCCCTTTTCTGTTTTTTTTTAGAGAAAGCAACTTATTGAATCAATGGAATATCATTTATAAAAGTAAGGAATCACTAAAACTACTTTAGTTCAAGCAATGATCTCTATCTAAAAAGAAGGTAGTGATTCCTGTTCTTTTTTTAAATTTATCTATCAACGCTCCCTTAATAAAAGGAGCTGTTGATAGATAATTAAAACTCAATTGAATGAATTTAGTAACCAGGGTTTTGAGTCAAATTAGGATTGTTATCTCTTTGAGATTGTGGAATTGGCCATAACAATCTGTTTTGATTCAAATTGGAAGCATAAGGTAATACGTTACCATTTCCATCTTTTTGCTGAGACAAAATAGCGATTGCTTTCCCTGTTCTTTTTAAGTCAAACCATCTGTGCCCTTCAAATGCAAGTTCCAGCATTCTTTCATTTAGAATTTTATTAATTGCATCATCTTGGGTGGTTGCAGTGACATTAGCAATTCCAACTCTTGATCTAATTTGGTTAACCAATGTCATGGCTCCGGCAATGTCGTTTGTATTGGCCAATGCCTCTGCTTTTAATAAAATGATATCCGCTAAACGAAAAATATAGAAATTTTGATTTCCGTTCCAGTCTCTAGCTTTATATGCAAAAGGATAATTTGTCATTCCCCAATATGTATCTGCCCAAGTTACATTCTCAAACAATACAGTTGATGCTTTTCTCTGTGTGTCATTATTGTCGTCGAATGCTTTTACAAGTGCATTTGAAGGCGTATTGAATTTTTTCCAATCGGTCCCCAGCCATAGATAAATTCCCCAAGCCCAAATATTATCCCCGTTCCCATCGGCTTCCCAAATAGATTCAGAGTTACCCTCATGAGCATTGTCAAATAAATTATCATAGGTTGGCATAAGACTATATCCACCACCAATTATTGCGTCACTATACTGTTTCACTTTTGCCCAATCAGGATTTGGTTTTGTGGCATAAACCTTAGCCAAAAGAGCATTTGCGCCACCTTTATTTGCTTTGAACTTATTTGAAGCATCTGGCGCTTTTTCTAAAGCAACCAAACAATCTGCAATAATTGCATCATAAACTTCTGCAACTGGTTTTCTTGTTGGATATAATGTAGCATATACCGTTTCAAAATTTTCATTATTAACCGAAGTAACTGTTTCAGTTACTATCGGACAATCGCCCCAAAGTTGCACCATGTGAAAATTTGCCAAAGCTCTTATTAAGGATGCTTCACCAATCATTTCAGCTTTTCTCGCTGCAGAAAGATCAGCAGCTCCATCTACATAATTTATAATAATATTGTTGTTATTTACAATATTTGCCAAATAATTAAAATCCCTTCCCACGAGACTATTGGTAGATTGAAGTCTATATTCATCTGCTTTACCAAAATCCGACCCTATATCTCCACCTGCATAGGCCACGTCACCTTGAGCATCCCCATTAAAGAAATAATCCAATTGCCAATATTCTCCTCCAAAGTCAGAATAACAGGCTTTCATAAATCCTTCCGCTTCATTCGCGTTCTTAATAACAGCATCCGTTTCTACAATTGTTTCCGATATTGGTTCCGTATCCAATACTTCACTACAAGAAACTAATAAAATAATAGCAAATGCTGATACTATCGTTTTTAAATTAAATATTTTCTTCATCATTTCTTTTTATTAATTATTAAAACCCTGCTTTTAAACCAAATATAAATGTTCTTACCTGTGGGTAAGTCCCGTAATCAATTCCAGGAGAAGTTCCTGTTCCTGTTTTATCGCTATAAGCACTTACTTCTGGATCAAATCCTGAATAATTCGTCCAAGTAATCAAATTCTGACCTGTAAAATATAATTTTAAAGATTTCAGCCCTAACATCATTTTATTAAAATCATAACCAAAAGTTACCGATTTCAATCTTACATATGATCCATCTTCAATCCATCTATCTGAGTTCGATCTGGCATTTTGATCACCTGCTCTTGGAATATTAGTAATTTGACCTGGAGTAGTCCATCTGTTTAACACAACTGTAGATTGATTTTTAAAATTTTGCATATCCTCCAGCTCAAGACGTGTTGCGTTAAAAATATCATTCCCTTGAGAACTGGTCATTAATACATCCAAGAAAAGACCTTTGTAAGAGAATGTATTTGTAAATCCCATTGTAGCAGTTGGCATAGCGTGACCAATAACAGTTCTGTCATCAGGGCTAATGTTACCATCTCCATTTAAATCTTTATACTCGATGTTACCATTAGCAGGATTTACCTTATCAACTACAAGACCGTAGAAAGTTCCCAACTCATATCCTTTAGTTAATCGGATTGCATCCTCATTATTGGATAAGGGTGCATACTTTTCAACTGGATTTTTACCCATCTCCAACACTTTATTTTTAATGAATGTGATATTGAAATTAGTATTCCATTTAAAGTCTCCGTTAAAATTAATGGTATTCAAAACAAACTCTACCCCCCTATTACTAATCTCTCCAGCATTATAAGTATAAGCTGTTCCTGGTAAAGATGGAAAGTCTATATTTTGAATCAAATTAGTTGTCTTTTTATCAAAGGCATCAACAGTGAATTTTATTCTATTGTTTACTAACCCAACATCTAAACCTACATTTAAATCAGTGCTCGTTTCCCATGTCAAATCCGTATTTTCTCTTTGAACAATCTCACTTCTGCTATTCACCAACGAATATTGGGAATACGGACCAATTCCAGAAATATTCCCGGATTGTCCCCAACCTCCACGAAGTTTCAACTCACTAACCGTTTTATTGTTCTTAAGAAAATTTTCATTCGAAATAATCCAAGCTGCAGAAACACCTGGAAAATAACCCCATTTATTCCCAGAGGCTAACTGAGATGCACCAGATGCTCTTAATACACCATTAACGATATATTTTTCCTTATAGATATACGTTCCTCTTCCAAAGAATGATACTGCATTCTTTTCATAAGCTGTCGTATCTGAGGCATTTTTATCAAAGTCTCCCATTTGACTGTAATCAAATTTTCTTAAGTCAGTAGGAAACTCTTTACCTGTAATGTATTTATTATCAAAACGGAATTTTTGCAAACTACTTCCCACCAAGATATTAATATCATTATTCCCAGATTTTTTGGCGTAATTTAAAGTGTTTTCAAAGTTTGAATTTTGAGTATCTTCAATATTTTGACTCCCTATACCTTTTTGAGCTCTACCATAGCTTGTTCTGTAAGCATCTACAAATTGATCATTTGTGCTTTTTGATAAATCTAGAGTAACAGTTGGTTTCCAAACTAAATTTTTAGCCAATTTTACATCAAATCCTACATTCGCCAAATATCTTAGTGCATCGGTATCATCTTGCTTACTTTGAAATGCAACTGGGTTTTCCCATGATTGTTGAAAAAGGTTTAACGCAAATTGTCCATCTTTTTCTCCATCTGGATAAACTCCGTCAGCATCTGGAGTTCTTACTGCTAAGTCCTGTCCATATACCGGATAAAATGGAGCCGTATTCAAAGTACTTAAAATTACTCCACCTCTATCCACACCAGTATTATCTGTACTATTCTTTAATTTTGAACTTATCACATTCAGTCCTACATGAGCTTTAAGCCAAGAAGTTGCATCAATATCTAAATTGAATCTCACCGAGAGTCTCTTGAAATCGGCTGGTTTTACAATTCCTTTAGAATCTAGATACCCTACTGAAGTAAAAGCTCTAATTTTATCAGTACCTCCTGAATAAGAAAAATCATAATTTTGATCTTGACCTGTTTGAAAAACTTTATCACGCCAATTGGTATTTATACCTGCATACTGTGGTTGATTTGCAGTTATTACATAACTCGGATCAATTTCGCCCATTAGAGTCTTATATTGCTCCAAGTTTAGGATATCAATATTGTTTACAATTTTTGAGGTTCCAAAATAAGAGTTAAAACTAAAAGCATTCGTATTTGCTTTTCCTTTTTTGGTTGTAATTAAAACAACACCTGCACTACCATTTACACCATAAATTGCTGTTGCAGTGGCATCTTTCAAAATTTGCATGTCTACAATGTCATCCGTGTTTAAACCATCTGTAGAATTGGTTTGAACCCCATCAATTACATATAATGGGTTATTACCAGAATTTAATGAACTAAGACCTCTAATGCGGACTTCCAGACTTACACCTGGTTTTCCCGATGGTTGTATTACATTGACACCGGCTGCATTTCCTTGCATGGCCTGAGCTACACTGTAAATAGGTCGGTTATCAAAAGCATCCGATTTTATGCTTGAAACAGCATTACTCAAATTTTTTCTTTGTTGTGTTCCATAACCCACAACAACAACTTCTTTCAAGTCTTGCGTTTGTGACATTAATTTGACATCAACACTACTTCTTCCTCTAATAGAAGCCTCTACTTTGCTATAGCCTATAAAGCTAAAAACTAAAGTCCCATTTGGAGAAGCCGTTATTTGATAATGACCGTCAAAGTCTGTAATAGCCTCCTTGCTTGTTCCTTTAATTAATACTGTGGCCCCAGGAACGGGTAACCCATTTTCATCTACAACTTTCCCGTTTACGCTAACGTCCTGCGCTTGCACAAAAACTGAGAATAACGTAGAAAAAAGACAAAAAACAAGTAATTTCTTAAATTTCATTTTTTTAAATTTTTTGGTTAATTAAAATCAATATTATGCAATATTAATCCATTATTTTGACTATATCGAAATAGTAGCAGATCAAAATCTATTACAAAACCTTATCATCTTTTTTTTTAAAACTTATCAAAACCTTTACAAAATAATAACAAAACACCTATTTATAAGCACTTTAACAAAGAATATATATATTATAAAATTATGTTAACTCAAAAAACAATATTACATTTACATTAAAATTGCTTTTTACACTAGCTTATTAAAAAATCATTTTTTTTTTACAAAACATCAAAAACTAAAATAACTTGAAAACCAGCAAATTAAATATATTTTTTATAAAATGTTTATTTTATTTTATCTTCTCACTTTCTGCCTCCAATACATTATATGCACAAATAAAAAGTATTGGATTACCTAATGTAAAAAATTATAAAAGAAGCGATTATAAAGGGGCAACTCAAAATTGGGGTATTGATCAAGACAAAAAAGGCAATATTTATTTCGCCAATAACAATGGTCTTTTCCAATTTGACGGAACAACTTGGAGAAAATACACTATTCCGAATTCACCTTCCGTTCGAAGTCTCAAAATTGATGCTTCAGGAAGAATTTTTGTTGGGGGGTACGGGGAATTTGGGTATTTTGAAGCCAACAATAAAGGAGAACTGGTCTATCATTCCATTTCTAAAACAATCAAAGAAAAGGGCTCTAAAGCATTTGATGACATTTGGAAAATACACATTTACAAAGATGAAGTGATCTTCCAAGCTTTTAACGCAATTTATATTTACAAAAACAATTCCGTTAAACAAGTAAACGCTCCCAATAGATTTCAGTTTTCATTTTTGGTAAACAATCAATTGTACATTCAAGATGGTACAAAGGGATTATTGTTATACCAAAACGGTCTACTTTATTCATTAAAGGGCACCATTCCTTTGAATTCTACAGAAGTTTGGGGAATCTTTTCATTAAATAAGAATAAAATCCTAATCGCAACTTTGGACAAGGGACTTTTTATTTATGAAAATGGAGCTTTAACTTCTTGGGAAACCGAAGCAAATACTTTCAGCAAAAAAAACAGTTCTTTGGGTGGTGTCTCGGTAAAAGATAAATATATTGTTCTTAATTCGATATTAAACGGAATTATAATTTGTGATTATAACGGAAAAATAATCCAACATATCAATCGTACAAAGGGTTTACAAAACAATACGGTGCTTACTTCTTTTATTGATAATAAAAACAACATTTGGCTAGGGCTTGATAATGGAATTGGATTTGTAAATGAAAACTCGCCTTTTACTTACTTTGGATTCAGTTACAATATAAGTACCGTTTACGCATCGATAGTGTACAAAGACAATCTATATGTCGCGACAAATCAAGGGCTTTTTTACCATTCTTGGAAAAATAATCCGACAGAAGAATCCTTTAAATTAGTCGAAGGAACCACTGGGCAGGCCTGGAACATTCAGATTATTGACAATCAGTTAATTTGCGGACACAATAGAGGCGCTTTACTGATTTCTGGAGGAAAATCTATTCAAACCCTTGATAGAATTGGGTATTGGGACTTTAAGCAAATTCCAAACAAACCTAATTACATGATCGGTTCAAATTATACGGGCTTTTCATTATTCGAAAAAAACGCTAATGGATGGTATTTTAAAAATAAAATTGAAGGACATAAAGGATCAATAGAAGATTTCGAAATTGACGAAAAAAGTGTCTGGATAAAAAAAGGCTCTATTGTAAGTCAATTATTTTTTTCGAGTGACCTAAAAAGTTTCCAACCAATACTAAAACACTTAAAACTAACATCGAAAATCAATACTATTGAAAGCATCCAAAAAATAAAGGATAGAGTATATTTTCAATCGAACAATCGTTTTTTTAAATATTCATACGAACAGAATCTATTTTATGAAGACCTTTTTTTTAGTAAATTATTCAAAAACATTCCCAAAATTGAATCCATAAAAGAAGATCAACTCGGCAATATTTGGTATGCTTTTAATGAATCTTTGGGAGTCTTAATGAAGCAAAAAAACAATGGATACAAAAATGTTGTTGACCCTTTCTCAAATCTTACCGGTGATTTGGTTGATAATAATGTTTCCATAAACACAGTCGATTCAGCCAATATTTTTATTGGTTTAACGGATGGTTTAGCGCATTATGACACTAATTTATTAAATAAAAAGACAATAAAACCCCAAGCGTATATTAGAGAATTTTCATATCCTGGGAACACCCTTCTTTTAGGGAATGGCCAAAAAACAATTGAGAAATACACTATCCCTTTTGCCTCAAATCATGTGAAATTCACATTTTCTTCTCCATCTTATGAAAATCTCGACAAGCTGGAATTTTCTTATCAGCTAGAAGGTTTTGACAACCAATGGAGCAACTGGACCTCAAATTCGATAAAAGAGTATACCAATTTAAGGGAAGGCAATTACACCATAAAAGTAAAAGCAAGAAATAATTATGGTGTTCAATCGGAAATTGCTCAGCAAAAATTCATCATTTCTCCGCCTTGGTTCCGAAATTTTTTCGCTTATGTTTTATATTTTCTGCTTGTTATTTTAGCGGTGTATTATATCCGAACTCGCATCCAAATGAAAATCAGAAAAAATAAGCATTATGAAACTATAGAACAACGTAGATTATACCTTGAAAAGGAAACAAAAATAAAACAAGAACAATTTGAATTAGAAAAAGAAATTGAAAGGCTGAACAACGAAAAATTGAAAGTAGAACTTATTACAAAAAATAAAGAATTAGTTATCAACTCATTACAAGGTGTTAAGAAAAATAAAATTCTCAATGGAATTATCCAAAAATTACAAGACATCGATACATCGTCTTTTGACGAATCAGCCAAATTTCATCTTGCAAAACTGAATAAAAGTATCACAAAAGAAGTTACTACTGACAAAAGTTGGAAAGATTTGGAAAAACATATAAGGAATGTCCATTTTGATTTTCTAAAAAGATTAAAACAAAGTTATCCAAGAATTTCTCCAAGAGAACTAGATCTTTCAACCTATTTATTGATGAATATGTCTACAAAAGAAATTGCAGAAATCATGAATATTTCTGTTGCTGGTGTAGAGGTCGCTAGACATAGACTGAGAAAAAAATTAGACTTACCCCAAAAAACAAATCTTATTGGTTTTCTTATGAGTATTTAATCAAAAACGCATAAAATTATATTACACGTTTGTAAATTTATCGGATCGCAAGATATTTTACATAGGCATTACAGGAAATAAATAAAAACAGGACTTTGGATCGTGTTTAAAAGATAGTTTCCTTAAAACGCTGCAATAAACAACATTTCATTAGTTAAACTATTGATATAAAGTCAATATAACTTTGCGAAACATATGGTATAAATAATTATAGAGACATAAAGTTACTTGCTTATTTTAATAGTTTGTAAACCAATATGATTATGACTAATCATTCTTCTTATTTGCATATCCAATTTTGTAGTTTGTTAATTGCGATTGTTCACGTATGGATATAATTCTTTGGTTAAAATTTCATATCCTATTTTGTTCAAATGCAATTGGTCTTCTAAATACAAACTTGCATTTGGTTTTCCGGATTCATCCAATAATTTATTCCAAATATTTACAAAATGACTATTCGATTGTTTTTTTAAATATTTTTCAATGCGTTGGTTCGCATCAATCATTTTAGCTCTCATTTCCCAACGAGAAGGACTTGGCTTCATAGACATATAAACTACTGGAATTGTTGGGAATTTCAAACGAATATCCTGATATAATTTTTTAAATCTTTTAAATACTTCTTCACCCTCAACCTTAGGAAATTCATTGGCAATATCATTTTCACCACAATAAATTACAATTTTTTTAGGTTGATATGCATATATTATCTCCTTTTCATAACCTATTACATCCAATAAAGTTGAACCTCCAAAAGCACGATTTACAATTTTATCATTGTTAAAATCTTTACGTGTCTCATCTCCCCAAATTGTAAAGGTTGAACTGCCTATAAAAAGTATAATATCCTTTTGAGGAGCATTAACCTTGTCATAATTTTGAAATTTTTTAATGTCTTCTGCAAAAGGTTTCTCTTGGGCACTACATAAAATGAAAGCATTGAAAATCAATACTAAAAGAAATGTTTTTTTCATAAGGGCTGTACTATTTTGTAATTCATTTTTCAACTTTAAAAGTTACTTAACCAACTCAAAACTTGCTTTTAAATCTGCGTTTGAACTGTTTCCGACAAAAACTTCGAAATCGCCCTCTTCAAAAATATATTCTAGATTGTCGTTATAAAATTTTAGGTTCTCAGGAGTGATTTCAAACTGAACTTCTCTTTTTTCTCCTTTTTTCAGGAATATTTTTTGAAACCCTTTCAATTCCCTTACTGGTCTAACTACTGATCCCACCAAATCTCTTATATACAATTGAACCACTTCTTCACCATCAAAATTACCTTTGTTTTCAACGGTTACAGAAATCTTCAAAACGTCATTTTCAGTTTTTAGTTTAGAATTGGAAAGTTTTAAATTAGAAATATCAAATTTTGTATAACTCAATCCATATCCAAAAAAATATTTCGGACTGTTTTTCAAATCATTATAAGCAGATACATAACTGGTTTCATTTTCATCAGCAGCTGGTCTTCCTGTATTGTAATAATTGTAATAGATCGGAATTTGACCTTCACTTCTAGGAAAAGACATTGGCAATTTTCCCGCAGGATTATAATTCCCAAAAACAACATCAGCAATCGCATTTCCGGCTTCACTACCCAACCACCATGTATAAGCTATCGCTTCTATATTATCTGCTGCCCAATTAAAAATAAGAGGTCTTCCGGCATTGATCAAAAGCACAATTGGCTTGCCAGTTTTCTGAATCTCTTTTAACAATTCTTCCTGAACACCGGGGAATTGCAATGAACTGCGGCTTTTGGCTTCACCACTCATATCGTGTGCTTCTCCCATAGTCATAATAACCACGTCTGCTTTTTTGGCTGCTTCAATCGCCTCGTTAAATTGCGATCTGTCTTGATCATTTACATTGCATCCTTTGGCATAAATCAAATTAGAATTGGCATCCATTTGCGCTTTTATTCCCGCAAATTGTGATACAATAGTTGAATTATCATCTGGCCAAGTAGTAGCCCAAAAGCCCAAATTCTCACCAACTACTTTTCCAAAAGGGCCAATTAAAGCAATGTTTTTTGTCTTTTTGGATAATGGCAATAATTGCTTTTCGTTTTTTAGAAGTACAATACTTCTGGCTCCAATATCTCTCGCATGCTTGCGATGCTCTGGATTGTTCGATTGCGCATCTTCTCTTTTTTGGTTAGAAAATTTGAAAGGATCAGCAAATAATCCCAATTCATATTTTTTGATCAAAATTCTTCTTACGGCGTCATCCACAAGCTTTATATCGACTTTTCCTTCGTTTACCAATTGGGCCAAATGGTTTTTATAGCTTCTGCTTTCCATGTCCATATCGCTTCCTGCTTCGATGGCAACTTTGGCAGCTTCATAATTGTTTTTTACAAAACCGTGCTGAATCATCTCTCCTATGCTTCCCCAATCACTAACAACGAAACCTTTAAAATTCCATTGTTTTTTCAGAATCTCTCTCTGCAAAAATTTATTTCCGGTTGCAGGAACTCCATTCAAATCATTAAACGAATTCATCAATGTTCCCACTCCTGCATCAACAGCCGCTTTAAAAGGAGGCAAATACGTTTCATACAATTGGCGAAGACTCATGTCAACCGAATTATAATCCCTACCGCCAACAGCCGCTCCATAAGCCGCAAAATGCTTGGCGCATGCCATAACTGCATCGGTATTTCCAATGCCATTTCCTTGGAATCCTTTTACTCTACCTTTGGCAACCTGAACTCCCAAAAAAGTATCTTCGCCCGCACCTTCCATTACTCTTCCCCAACGCGGATCTCTACTGATGTCAACCATTGGCGCAAATGTCCAGTGCACACCATAAGCCGAAGCCTCTACAGCCGCAAATCGAGCTGATTTTTCTATTAATGGAATGTCCCAACTGGCAACTTCAGCAAGCGGAATAGGATAATTGATTCTGAAGCCGTGAATAACATCCTGACCAAATAGCAACGGAATTTTTAAGCGACTTTGCATTGCCATTTTTTGCAATTCAGTGGTATGCTTTACGGTCGTGACATTCAACATCGAGCCAACCAAACCTTTTTTTATTTGCGTTTGCTTATCGCCATCTTTTGTAACTGGCCCAGTGTGTGCCCATTCTCCAGAATATTGATTAAGTTGTCCTACCTTTTCTTCCAAAGTCATTTTGGACATTAAATCCGAAACAAACTTTTCCGATTCTTGACCGTAACCTTTAATGATACTTAAAAAAATGAAGATTTTAAAAATGCATTTCATATGCTTTACTTTTATGTTATTCTATAACTCGTTGGTGTAATTATTTTTTTAACACATAGAAACATAGAATCTATAGTGTTTGAAAAGAGTTTGATAGATGTTTTACTTTTCACATAGTCAATCTATGTGAAAAATAGTGCTATTTTCTATTCATTCTTTTATTATTAGTTATAAATCTATGTGTCTATGTGTTTCATTTTTATTTAAACAGAATTACACCTAGCGGGTTATTCTATATAAAATGTTGATTTTGTCGTTAGCTATTTTTTCCTTGTTATTTTTCAAATTTGTTGTCTAAACTCCACTTTCCGGAACCATTAAAGAAAAATAAAATAGCGATTAAAGCAAAAAGAAATGGATGTTGGTCTTCATACCAAAATTTTCCTCCTCCTACAAGAAAACAAATTGTAAGCATATTAATTGCCATAAACAAAGCCGAAATTCTTGTGAAAAGTCCCAAAACAAAAAGCAATCCCGTAATCAGTTCCAACCCTTTTCCGATGTATACAATCGGTAATGAAAGTGACAAACTTTTGAATTGATCCCATTTCGAATACTCAACCATTAGATCTGAATTAAAAACTTCTAAACCATGATATGCCATTAATAGTCCGACAATAATTCTTATTGCCGCATAAACATTTTCGTTTCCTGTCAAAGGTTTTGAAGAAAACAAGCCCGTTTTTTCATTCTCAATAAAGTTTAGCATAGACTTTTAAATTTTAGTTTTGATATCTTTTTTTCAACAACTGCATCATAAAAATATTAATATCCCATTGATTGGCGATAGGCTCTCCCGTTTCAGGCAACAAAGTCATATAAGGCTCTGCACCAAATTCTGGTGTTATTGTAAACACTTTAGACTGTTTTTGTTTATGGTGATCGATAATTTCATCCCACCAACTTATATGTTTGTCTAAAGCATATTGCCAATGTTCTACCCTTGGGTCCGGTACTTGTGGTGATTGGGTGTGCCCCACTCTGGCATGAATATGATCCGAATGCAACATTATTTCTTGCAATGTTTCTTGCTGTTCTTCCAAAAAACTCTCGGAAACTACACAAAAATGGGAGAAATCTGCCGTGAATTTTATATTCGGATATTTTTTTATAAATGGAATAGTCTCTTTTATACAAAAAGGAAATTTTCCCCTGTGCGTCTCGTGAACTATTGGGATTCCGATTTCAGATTGAATGTTTTCCGCAATTTCTATCAATTCAGAATTTTGCTCGAAACTATAATAATCCTTGCCCGTTTGTGAATTGATAAAAAGCGGTTTTTGATTGGACAATAAATGCAAATGAGCTATAAAATTCTTTTTATATTCTTCAAAAGTTTTTCCATCAGCTTTGTGTTGCTGGCCAATAATTTTCAATCCTAAATCATTTGCGATGGCAACAAATTCGGCTGCTTCTTTTTCTTCTAAAATAGTGCCATATTCAACACCATCAAAACCCGCATTTTTAATGCGAATCAAGTTTTCTTTTATTGAAAATATCTCCAATCCCCAAAGACTGCTAAAAAATAATATTTCCATTTTTATTGTTTTTTATACCCCGCTTTCTTTAAATTCATTGTCAGAATTCAATCCTGTACTTTCCCATTCCAATAAGGCCTCGTTTGGCACTGCTTTTATTGGAGTCATTGCAGATTGACTTTGAACATTATACCCAATATTCGAAGCTCGGTTATAGCAAGAAATTAAAGACCAACGTGCATTATCTGAATCATTTGAAGCCGATGTATGCAATAAATTGGAATGAAAAATCAAGACATCTCCTGGTTTAAGTTCTACATGAACCAGTTCAAAATGTTTTAGTGCAAGATTTACAAAATGCATATCCGCTCCACGTTGTTCACCTATAAAAAGATGCTCGAATCTTCCTGTCTTATGAGAGCCTTTTAACACTTGTAAACATCCATTTTCTACAGTTGCTTCGGTAATTGCGGTCATAACCGAAATCATTTGGTCAGGGAATAAAAACTCATTTTTATACCAATAACCATAATCTTGATGCCATTCCCAAGCCCCACCAATTCTAGGTTCCTTCTGCATCAATTTTGTATGATAATGACATACGGCAGCATCTCCATCCAATAATTTATCAACCGCGTCAACGATTCTTTGGCTGCAAGCATAATAACTGTAAACGTCGTTTCCGGGAGTGTACCATAACGAAAGCTTTGTTTTTTTTCCTTCTTTATCGTCCAAATCAAAGGCGTTGTTTACCATTACATCATCTGCAATAGCAGTAGCATATAATTTATCCGCTTCTGGTTTTGATAAAAATTCTTTGCAAATAACATATCCATCTCTGTGGTAATCTGCAATCTGTTCCTGAGTTAATTCAAATTGTTTCATGATATTATTTTTATAAGATTATAGTATATATTGAATGTTTTGCACAACGCAAATCAATTTCTTTTTGACCTAGCAGTAATTTGTATTTTAAAGATTTATCAGTTTGATTCATTATTACAATGACAATTTTCCCATCTGGGTTTACAAATGAAGTACATTGCAAGTTTGAATTATTGGTAGATATTTCGATTCTCTTTGCATTTTTTTCTATGAATTTTGAAAAATGCCCTATATAATAATAAGCACTCGTATAAATAACTTCATTTGTTTTTGCATTGGCATGAATGGGTGCAAAACAGTAATTTTTTACGTGATTTGGACCTCCTTTCTCATCCAAAAGAATATTCCAATCAGTCCATCCAACTGTTCCTGCATTGAAATCATTGATCATTGCCGAACCGTATTTTTCACCCAAAGCCCAGCTATAAAGTTTAGAAGCATCAAAAGGGGCATTACAGCCTTCAGTAAAAAGCAAGTTTTGATTTGGAAAAAGTTCATGCACTTTTTTTACGTTTTCGTACATGTTTTTGCCCAATATCCAATCTTCATACCAGTGAAAACCAACTCCCCAAACCATTTTTTGAGTTTCTGCATCTAATGTTTCCGTGGCTCGTTGAACCATCATATTTCTATTGTGATCCCAAATAATTATTTTTTTATCCACCAAATTGTTCTTCTTCAGGGTTGGATAAAGGAAGTTTTTTACAAAATCGCCTTCTTCTTTTGCAGAAAACTGACAACTTTCCCAAATTTGTGTTGCCATAGGCTCATTTTGAACCGTCATTCCCCAAATTGGAACGCCTTCTTTTTGATAGGCTTGAATAAATTTTACAAAATAATTTGCCCAAATTTGATAATCTTCTTTTTTGAGTTTTCCACCGTGAAGCATATCATTGTTCGTTTTCATCCAAGCTGGAGGACTCCACGGACTGGCATAAAGCGTAAAATTACCTTTGGTTTCTTTCAAAATTTCTTTCAGCAACGGAATTCGATATTTCTTATCCATATCGATAGAAAAGGTCGAAAGATTCTTGTCATTTTCTTTAGTATAGGTATACGATGCTGAAGAGAAATCACAGCTATGAATCGAAGTTCTTCCTAAATTATAACGCAATCCTTCTTTAGAATAATAAGCCTTAAGGATTTCGTTTTGTTTTTCTTTAGACAACGCATAAAAAACTTCAGCCGAAGCATCGGTAATTGCACCTCCAATACCCAAAAATTTTTGATAGGTAATTTTTGGATTTATTAAAACATAATTATCAAATTCCCCTTCTTGGATATACGGATGGAATTTGCTCGAAACAGCTATTTTTTGCATTTTTTGCTGTGTCGAATCCGAAGTTACATATACTTCGAGAGCCTCTGTTTTTTGTGCATTTGATTGTAAAAAACCACAAATAAATGCCAAAGAGAAAATATACTTTTTCATAATTACAATTTTATTACAATTTCAGAATTTGAATTTTCAACCTCAAAAGTTTGTTGCGCTTTCATCTTTTCCTTTTCACGCAATCCATCTACAATAGAAGCATCGAATGAATACAAATCTTCCAGATGTTCTAAAGGATTAATTAATTTGATCGTTTCCGTTTTAGTGGCGATTGATTTGCTGCCTACTTTAGGAGATACGGTATCGTTGAATCCGTGTAATATCACTTTTATCTTTTTGAAATTTGAAACATAATTACCTTCCACTTTTTTAAGAACCAAGCTTTTATCATTAGGATTAAATTGAATCATTCGCTTGTAGAACATCTTATTTTCATAATTCAAGGTTTCACCATCATCCTCATAATATTGAAATTGATTCTCGATATCCCCATTGTATACATGTAGATATAAAATCTCTGTTGGTTTTTCTTTGGTCGATTGTGTCACGGTTTGCAAAGGAATAATAGAAGATTCTTTTACGTATAATGGCAAATTATACATCGGGAAATTTTGGGATAATTCCTGATTTCCGGCTATAACTTCGTCTGAATAAATGTTATACCACTTGGATTTAGGAAAATAAATCACTTTTGACATTTCTTTACTCGTTAAAGGAGCAATCAGGAAAGCATCCCCAAAAAGAAATTCGTATTGAAAACCGGTACTATATACTTTTGCATCGAATGGATTATCGATACACAAACTTCTCGAGATAGGCATTCCTGTTTTCGAAGCCTCGTAAAATTTCGAATACATATAAGGCATCATTTTGTATCTAAATTCGATGTAGGTTTTAGCAATGGCCTCCGCCTCTTCTCCATAAGCCCAAGGTTCATTTGCTGCCGAAAACGGTTCTCTGTGATTTCTCAAAAATGGTGAAAACACTCCTACTTCAACCCAACGCTTGAAAAGATCTTTATTCCCATCACCATTAAATCCACCTAAATCTGGTCCCACAAAAGGCAAACCGGAAAGTCCCATTTGGTTATTCAATAAAACCCCCAACAAAATATGATCGTCTTTTGCTTGGTTGTCTCCACTCCAAACGGTTGCATAACGTTGTATTCCTGCAAAAGCAGAACGTGTCATTACAAACGGTCTTTTATTACCTCCATATTTTTTGAACGATTCGAATGAAGAACGCGCCATCAAATGACCATAATAATTATGTGCTTCAAGTTGCGTTGCTTTTCTTCCTTCAAAATCAAAAACTACATTATCAGGCATCGATTGTCCCCCAATTGCAGGCTCGTTCATGTCATTCCAATACCCATTTATTCCCAAATCTTGATACACTTTCATTTGATCGATCCACCAATTTCTTGATTTTGGATTGGTAAAATCAGGATAATGATTCATGTTTGGATAAATATCTGTTTTATAGATTTCTCCATCGGCAAAACGAAGGAAAATATCCTTTTTCAAACCATCATTATAGGCATCATAAGTAGGGTCTATTTTGATTCCTGGATTTACCGAAGCGGTCAATTCAATACCTTGAGCAGCTAATTTGCTGGCCATTCCTTTCATGTCCGGAAATCGCGTTTTATTGATTCTAAAAGGTTCATATTCGTTTAAATAATCTGCATCGAGCACAATACAATCCAATGGAATTTTCTTGTTTCGGAACGATTCGGCTATAAACATAACCTGACTTTCAGGATAGTAACTACAACGCGATTGGTGATAACCGATACTCCATTTTGGAGGTAATGGCATTCTTCCCGTTAAAGAAGAATAATGTTCCAGAACTTTACCTAAATTTTCGTCATGAATAAAGAAATAATCCATATCACCACCATCAAAGCTCACTGATGAAAAACGGGTATTGGATGCCCCGAAATTAAAAGTTCCTCTAAAAGAATTGTCGTAAAACATTCCATAAACTTTGTCCTTCAAAACTCCCATAAAAAAAGGAATGCTGATGTACATAGGGATTTTGTCATTGTCATACTTAAAATTATCCGTGTTCCAGGTTGTCACCACCGACCCTTTCCTGTCTAGATTTCCCAACGACTCACCCATTCCCACAAAACGTTCCCCTTCCTGAAGCTTCTTATAAACGGTGGTTTTATCTCCAACAAAAGTGGTTCCCATTCCTTTTCCAGCCATATCTTCGTTTAAAACAACTCCATTTTTATCTTTAAAAGTTATTCTTAAAGAAGGCGTTTTTTCAATTTCAACTTTCAATGCTTTTGTTGAAAGCAAAATGGTATTTGAAGAATCGTCTATTGTGAAATCATTGAAATTTGGTTTTTCATTCGAAACCAATGCATACGAAAAGTTGTCTATGCTTTTATTTTTTGAAATCTGAACCCGAATTACATTTTCAGAATATACCGTAATGTCAAAAATCTCGTTTTGTGTTTTACCTGTAATTCCGTTTTTACTTTTTTCGAAAGAAATGACTTTCCCAATGGTTTGATTTTGTGAAAAACCTTTCAAAGAGAATACTAAAAATAGAATCAATATTTTATGCTTATTCATTTTTTGGTTATTATTATTTTTATTTATGGTAAAACATCGCATTTTAAGTAACCTAAGCTCTTACCAAAATAGCTAATTCACTTATAATCAAAGCTAATGAAATATTCATTTACTTTTTAATACTTTTATATCTAAGCAACTAAACCTATTTTATCCTATTGATTACCCAATCTACAAATTTGACCACTTCGCCTTCAGCTGGGGCATATGGTCCAGGCTTATAATGTGAGGATTCTATCCCGCTAAAATTATTTTCGCATAAAGCCCAATCTTGTTCGCCTGTAATTTTCCAAAACTCGGTTAATCGATCCAAAGTATAATCTTTCTCTTCAATCGCATCTTGATCTACTAGCCAAGTCAAATCTATGATGGTTTTTGAAGGACTTACGGCCGTAACACGCATTGTCCAGATATAATCGCTTACAGCATCCATCCAAAAATTTGGATAAGTAACCAATCCTAAAACTCCCGCATCATGATCTTGGTGTTCCCCTATTGGTTTTGAAATTTCTTTTCCGTCCAAACTATAACTTAGCACTCCGGAACGCAAAGGATATCGAACGGCAAAATGAAAAGAATCATTTGTAAAATCTATATTTTCAACACGCAATCCTTTTTGTTTCCAAATAACCTGTTTCTCTTTTAGTATTTCATCCACGGAATCTCTTAAATCGGCTCCTATTACGGCCTCACAATATTCAGGATGTGCCGGACCACAATGATAACATTCCCTAAAATTTTCGGCAACAAGTTTCCAATTGGTTCTCAATTCATACCTTTTTTGAAAAGCCACTTTGGCATTATCCACTTGAAATGGTTTTAAATAAGGTTTAAAATCATTTTCTACTTGTGTGAAATCAGGTGGGCTGTCTGCTAAAGAGATAAAAATAAAACCTTCGATTGTTCTTAAATGAACCGATTTCAATCCGTGCTCTTTTTTATCGAAATCATCAGGCATCAAACGGGCTTTAAATAACGAACCGTCTTTGTTATAAACCCATTGATGATAAGGACAAAGGAGTTTAGGCGAATTTCCTTTTTTTTCAAGACAAATCAATGAACCACGATGCCTGCAAGTATTATAATGTGCAAAAAATTCCTTACCATCACGAATGATAATAATTGATTCATTACCTACTTGATAAGTAATATAATCCCCAGACTTCGGAATTTCGGCAGTAGTTCCTGCAAAAAGCCAATAGTTTTTCCATATTTTGTTAAATTCAATATCAAAAACCCCTTGGTCCAAATAAAAATCTTGTTCCAGTGTATAACCAGAACGATAATTTTGTAAAAGTTGCTGTAATTTAGGATTCATATTTTTAAGAATTTGATTCGTTTTTTTTTATGTGGCTTGCAAATCGACTGTTTCCTGTTTGTTTTTATCCTTTAAAAACAGCCAGGCAATAACAAACACAACAATTACTAATATGCCGCTTACGGCAAATATTTTTGAAATAGTATATTTTGAATCTTGAAAGCCTCCTACTAAAAAGTTGCCCAATATCGTTCCTACACCAAAATAGGCCGCATATAATAATGATTGGCCGGTTGCGCGCCAATTTTCGGGTACCAACGCATTCGTATATTCGACACAAACAACCCAAAATAAAGACCAAGACAAACCGTGAAGCAACTCTATGGGAATTGCCATGTATGGATTTTTTATAAAACTATAAAGGAATAAGCGAAGAATTGTAGCCGCTATTGTTAGCAAAAGTGTAGGCTTAAATCCCAATCGTTGAATAATTTTGGCCGAAAAATAAAAAAACGGCAGCTCACACAATCCTTGAAAAGACAAACCTAACCCCACAGTAACAGATGAAGCTCCCATCTCTTTCATATATACGGAATAATAATACCATATAGGAGTGGCACTCATAGAAACTAAAACTACCAAAAAGAGCAGCAACAATAAATTGCGATTGGTTAATACCTCTTTAGGAATTCGTTTTTTCTCATCAGAAGTTTTTGAACGGAGCGTATTGGTTTCTAAACCAAAACAAAACAAAAAAGTTAAAAACATACTAACCGCAGAAAATGCAAAAATCACACTCGTATCTGACATATCTATCGACTGACCAACTACCAATCCCATAAACGACCAACCCGCAGCTCCCGCAATCCTCAAAGAACCATAAGAAAAGCTGGGATCTTTTTCAGAAAGTTCCAAGGACAAACTATCTAGCAAAGGCTGAATAGAATTATAAAACAATGCCATACAAGCCGTTACAATTGACAAACTTAAAAATGTTTGACCATTAAAATAATAAAATAAATAGGTAATTGCACAACATAATGAGGACCATAAAAGGCATTTTTTATAGCCTAATCGATCTGCCAAACTGCCATAAAAAGGCTGAATTAAAAACATTAAAACAGGCAAAATGCTTAATATCGCTGCGGTTTGAAAACCAGAAATACCTTGATTTTTCAGGTACTCCGCAAAAATAGGAAGCCACGATGCTGTACAGCAAAACACTAAAAAGTATAGTATTCTAAGTCTATTTGCTTGGCTGATTTTCATAAATGTTTTACTGTTTATGTCATAAGTCTCTCGACGTTCTGACTTCGTTTTTAACTGGTTTTAAAACTGATCAAAAAATTATTATACCAAATTTCCTGCTGCCTCTTCATCTAACATTACCAAAGCATTTCGGTGCAGCTGAATAATTGTTGATGGTACTGCTGTTGTTATTTCCCCCTCAATGGTTTGCTTGATTATGGCAGCTTTTTTTGAACCATTCGCCATCAACAAAGCATTTTTTGCTTCTAAAAAAAACTGCAATCCTACTGTTATTCCTTTTTTAAGCAACATAGGCTTGTCAAAATACTTCTGTCCTACCGTCTGCGTAACACTATCTAAGTCAACCACATGAACATAATTGTCAATTGCAATTCCTGGCTCATTAAATCCAATATGCCCATTCATTCCTATGCCTACAATTATCAAATCGATCCCATTATTTTCAATGATTGCCTGATTAATTCTTTGACATTCCGCTTCGAGATTTTTAGCCAATCCATCAAACAAATAAATATTTTCAGTAGGAACATTTAATGGTTCAAACACATTTTTTGTCAAAAAATAATGGCAACTTCCAGTGTCGTCAGGCGTGATTCCTACCCATTCGTCAAGACCAATAAACACACATTGACTGTAATCGATATTCTGTTTTTGAACTTTTTCAACAAAATATTCATACGCTTTCAAAGGCGAATTGCCAGATGCCAGACAAAAAACAGTATTTGGCTTTGAAATTATTTGAAGTATCATCTTTTCGGCAACAGCCTCGGATAATGCTTCATAGTTTTTATATTTTAATAGGTTCATTTTTATTTAATTAAATTGTTAATATTCGGGCTCACTCCAGTTTTTATATAATAGGAAGCTACCGAATTTGCAAAAACCAAACACTCTTTTAATTCTAAATTAGCCAATAATCCATAACAAAATCCCGCATTAAAATGATCGCCGGCTCCTGTAGAAATCATCGGATTTGTAATTAATTCAGGACTTGCTTTTACTTCCAAATCATTTTCAAAGACATGGGTTTCTTTGGCATTATGAATTACCAAAATAGCAATAGGCAACTTTTTATAAATCTTTTTTCCCAGTTCATAAAAATTGTTTTCCGTGGTTTCAAACAAAATATCATGTAAAGTTTGTGATTCGTTTTTATTTAAACTCAAAACAACTTTGGTATGTTTGGCAAATTCATTTATCAATTCAATAACCGTTTCAACTTCTTTTTTATCACGATTTGAAAAATCAGACAAATCAAAAAAAATTGTTTTATTTTCAAGATTCATTTCTGGAAAAACTTCTGTCAAAATGCCTTTCAAAATGGAAGTCGTTCCTTTAATTTCCGACCAATTCAGCAGGCAAAACAAATCATTCGACTTAAAAAGTTGTATTAAAACGGGCAAACCAATGACTTCTTTTAACAAAGTCCAATTCAAATCATTCAAAACACTGCAATTTGAAAACATAATTTTGCCGTCTTCAAATTCATAAATTGATGCTTTGCCTGGTTCGGAAACACTGTATAATTGACAATTTTCCGACATTGATTTGAAATAAGGATTGACTTCAGGAAATCCCAAAGCGGCAATCAAATTGGTTTTTAAACCCAAAGAACCCAAAGCATTTGCCATAATTGGTGCGTTACCGCCAATTTTAGTTTTAACCTCATCTAGATCCAAGCAAAAACTGGTGTCTTTTTTTTGTACATAGTCACCAAACGAATGTATTTTATCAAAATAAACCGAATTTTCGCCATGCAATTCCCGTTTTATTTTAAACAAAGCATCAATAAAACCGTCAAAACCCACCAAGACTGTTTTATTATTTATTAAAGCTGTTTGCGATATGTAATTATTGATATTCAATGAGTTATGATTTTAAATTATCGTCTTTCTATCGAACCAGTTTTTTTATTTTTTATAATTGATTTTTTAATGCCATTTGGCAAAATTTCTTCTTTTATCAAATAATAATTTTCGTCAAAATCTTGCCATTTTTTTTCTTTTATTTCCTGCTCTTTTCCTCTCCATTCCTCAATAATTACAGGTTCCCATTGCTTTGATTTTATGGATAAATAGGCAGCATCTAAAATGGCGTTTGTAATATAGCCATCATAAAAATTTTCACTTGGTTGTATATTCTTTTCTATAGCATCGAACATATCTGTAAACATGTGACTATATCCCAATTCATGGACTTCATCCCCAACCGGAAACAACCAACCACTACTATGCTCTGCTTTTTCGGCAACATAACCACCTGTTTTACCAGAAGTAAACATTTCAAAACCTGTACGCAAAAAATTATTAAGCCATATTGTACCTTCAGTTCCCATCACTTCATCACGCAAATCCATGCCACCTCTAAATGTCCAACTCACTTCAAATTGACCAATGGCACCATTTTCATACTTGACTAATCCTACTGCGTTATCTTCTGCTTCAATAGGATGAACCCTTGTATCGCCCCAACACATTACTTCAACAGGTTTTATATCTTTTCCTATAAAATTTCTACTTATTTCTACACAATGACAACCTAAATCTATCAAAACACCACCACCAGATTTTTCTTTGTCCCAAAACCAATCACTATGTGGTCCTGGATGTGTTTCCCTGCTTTTTGTCCAAATTACTTCTCCTATATTTCCTGCTTTTATACTCGCCAATGATTTTAAAAATTTTGGTGTATAACACAAATCTTCCAAGTAACCACCAATAATATTTGCTTCATCAACGGCTTTCAACATTTGTAATGCTTCTTGTGCATTTCTGCCCAAAGGTTTGGTACACAATACGTGTTTCCCAGCTTTGGCACATGCCAAAACAGCTTCTAAATGCATATCATTAGACAAGGCTACAATTACGATCTCAACATCCTTATGTTCTATGCATTCCATCATATTCGTGGAAAAATTGGGAATATTATAATCTTCCGCAAATTTTTTGGCATTGGCTTCTGTTCTGCTATACACCATTGTAATTTCGTCTTTTCTACGTTGCGCAACTAATGAATCTGCGTAAAAACGACCTATAAACCCGGAACCTAAAATTGCTAATTTCATATTTTTATGTTTTTAGAAAGAATGACTTCAAATGTTTTATTCTTTTTTATTTTTTCAATCTAATCCAAATTGCTTGTCCTCCACCAGTTGCCAGATTAGCAGTTATTATAGATTCGTTTGTTACTTCAATTGTCTTTTTTGTCAAATGATTTGGTTCGATATCTGCATCAGCTGTATCCTCATAAATGTCGGCCAAGAAAGTCCCTTTAGGTAAAAAATCAAGATTTATCTTTAGCGATCTTGGTGTCCAATCGTTCATAGTGCCAATGTACCAATCGTTGTCTTTTTTTCTGGCAATGGTAAGGTAATCTCCAATTTGGGCATTCAAAACTTTTACCTCATCCCAAGTGGTTGGCAATTGGGTGAGGAACTCAAACCCCAATTGATTTTTCAAGGCTTCAGGATAATCGCACAGCATGTGTAAATAACTTTCGTAAACATCCGGCATGGCCAAATGATGGCAACGTGTGCCTAAAACACAAGGTACATGTGTTTTTGACGGATCAAATTTATCGCGTTGCAATGATCTA